>JAEEGL011879820.1_pt1 | contig 30911 bp, 21 predicted proteins | sample 9134231 | NCBI WGS metagenome assembly JAEEGL01 (sample SAMN16246548, study PRJNA631951) | gut metagenome | biome: gut microbiome; feature: rumen; material: fiber-attached | host: Bos | place: Iran: Karaj | collected 2018-10
AGCCGCTTCAGCAGCTTCCGCCTTTCCACCAACTGGCTCAATGAAGCCCTCGCCCCGGCGATAATGATGGAAGGGAAGAACGCCACGAACGAGTGGGGCAAGTACATAGCATTCACCGACAGCCGCCAGGGTACGGCCATCAACGCGAAGCGGTTCAATGTCGAATCCGAGCGCGCCTTCGCCAGGACAAGGCTGGCCGTAGAACTTTCCAAGCCATACATCGACCCGACAATTGTTGCCGCGGCAAAAGTGATGCAACAGCAAATGGGAATGACGTTTGACCAGTGCCTTAAAGCGCTGAACGTCAAACCGGGAGGCTTTGGGCAGTATTCAATAAAGGATGTTGCTAACATTATCTTCAACAAGGAGATTTTCGAGCACATCGATTTCGAGATATCTAAGCCGGGGCAGAAGCGCCCGAATGATGAAGACTCCTACAAGACCAGCCTGGTCCGCAGCATCGTAGGCCGCCGGCCGGTCCACCTCCAGAACATAGAGAACCTCGGCCTGGCTAAACTGGTTTATCCAGCGATAGACGCTTGCAAGAGCCTGCCCGCCACCTGGAGCCGGATGGGGTTCTCCCTTGACGAATGGAAGGATTTCCTGAAGATATCCATCGATTACGTCATCCGCATGGGAAACCACCTCCAGTGTCCCTCGGACAACGAGACCCAGTATCTGCGTGATGCCGACCGGTCGACACCGTTCGACCCGGACGCCTGGGCCCAGGTTACGGTGAACACCAACGGCGCCCCAAGCGTGAAGCAGTCCAGGCTCGTCCTCCTGCTTTGCCAGGCGCTTGGCATTCTGGACACCAGCGCCCTAGCGTCTCGGATCGGCGACATTAACAGCCTTCTTAACGAGGTCTGGACGTTCCTTTCAACGAAAGTCCTTACCGAAGTGGATTCCTCAAAAAAGTATCACAAGGAAGTGGACGATGCGGGTAACCACGTCTACGATGGATGGTTCTACCTCGACATGTCCCTGAACAGCACGGCGTGCAAGCTCACCGCAATGGAGAAAGGGTGGATCTGCCCCGTGACGAGCTATGTCCTTGACACCATCTTCCGCGGCTGCTCCCCGTCAGTCAAGGGTTGCCTATGCCCCGAGAACCTCGGACGCTTCAAGATCACCTCGGCACCGGTCAGCCTGCCCGTGCTTGGTTCCAAGGACTTTGCCTCAGACCTGACCGCGCTCAACGCCTCCGGATTGTACAACGACCGCCACAAGTACGCCTTTATCGGATCCTCCGGCGCTTACCTCACCGCCGAGCACTCCGGCCAGCAGAACAGGGAGCTGCTAGATCATTACACGGACGAGTTCAAGAAGGACCCCCACCAGTTAAACCTCCTTCAGTGCTCGACAACCATGGAGATGGGCGTGGATATCGGCGACATAGACATCGTCATGATGACGAACATCCCGCCGACCACCGCGAACTACATGCAGAGGGCGGGACGCGCCGGCAGGCGCGGGCAGAACAGGGCCATATCCTTCGCCCTGTGCCCCGACAATCCCATCGGCGTCCAAGCTTTCAAGGATCCCATGGGAATCCTCACGGGGATCAACTCCGCCAGGATGCCTGTGGAGAGTTCGATTGTCGTACAGCGGCATGTCAACTCGTTCCTTATCCGTTCGTTCCTCTGCGACCCCGCTAATGCCGGGATAAAATTCAGCAAGATCCACCCTTGGCTGGAGAGCGGAGGGGTGTACCAGTCGTTCGGTACCTGGCTGGCCCTGCATGCAGGCGACCCGGCACTCACCGTCGCATATCAGGATATCTTCGGTACGGGTGTGGCGTTCCAGCAGGCGTGCACCGTCTGCCGGAACACCCTGGACGCCATTGCCTTGGATTACCAGACCGTCATCACGAACCTTAACAACGCCCTCACGGCCGCGACCAGCAAGGCGAAGCAGGATGCCCTGGCGATCCAGTGCGAGGCGGTCATGAACCAGGAGCCGAAGGGCTTCCTCGCTGAGCAGCAGTTTCTCCCGAATGCAGACATGCCTACCGGCGTTGTGGAGTTCTACCATCCGGATGCCTCTGTCAATGCCATCCTCGAGAGGAAGAAGGCAGATTTGCAGAACCTCAGGAACAAGCTGTCACAGCCAGGCCTGAACGCAACCCAACTGTATAACCTCAACCGGGAAATCCAGAAGTGCGAGGAAGAGATCCGTTCCATCTACGAGAGCGTTACCAGTTCAAGGGAGATAAAAGTCGCACTCTCCGAATACGCCCCCGGACAGATGGTCGTTATCAACGAGCGCAACTACATCTCCGCCGGCATCGAATGGAACAACAGCCTTGGGCAGAAGCAACCCCTCAAGTACTTGTACTACTGTCCATCCTGCGGCCGGTATGAATACTCAACGGACTCCACCCTCGTCCAGTGCCCGAACTGCAACGGCATCCTGGAAGGCGTCCTCGCTTCCGACAAGAAGACTAGGCACTGCACCTACGCCATTGAGCCTATCCGGTTCCGCACCGATGTGAACAAGGGCAGGAACAGGAAGGAAAAGACGGAGAAATACTTCTACGAGATTAAGACTATCCTCACAGAGGTGGACTGGGGGAAGAAGACCACCGGCCCCATGTGCGACCTTGTCGGCAGCAGCGATTCCAAGGGTGAGATCGTGTTCTACAACGCGGGTATCGGAGAGGGGTTCACCCTCTGTTACGACTGCGGAAGGATGGAGGTTTGGAAACGTAAAAGGGATGCAACGAACTGGCCGCACAAGGACATTACCGAGAAGGATGTGAAATGCCCTGCCAGCAATCCGGCGAACCATGTGCTTCTCAGTGGCCGCTTCCCGACCTCGTTCGTATCCCTGCGGTTCTACAAGGACCCTTCTGGTAACACCTTCGAGAAGGACGAGGATCTGCTGAATTCCCTCGGAGTGCTCCTTTGCCGCGCCCTTGCCAAGGTCCTCGGCATCAACAGGGACGACATCGACTTTGATGTCCGGCAGGAGTGCGATCCCGCGCAGAACAATCAATATTCGTCAATTTTTATCTACGATACCCAGAAAGGTGGCTGCGGGTACTCCACCAGGATGCTTGACAACGCCGTATGCAAAAAAGTGTTCACAGAGGCCTGGAACATGCTGCAGGGATTCGGATGCCACTGCGAGAGCAGCATCAAGGGCGCATGCGTGAACTGCCTCGTGGACCGCTTCTCGAAGAGGTACATGGGCAACCTGTCAAAGTACAAGGCCATGCGCTGGTTCCTTGGGCAGAAGATGTTCATCGGAAACCACTCCCAGGGAGCGGCGGCCGTGCCCACTCCACCGAGGCACCTGGTGACGCAGCTCTACTCGAAGGGTAGCGTCAATTCCATCACGTTCTGCGTGGACGGCAGCTCTATGGAACTCTCCAAGTGGATCTCCATGAACGGCTCGATGGGAGTCCTTCTCAACGAATGCTACCTCAGGGGCAAGAAGGTGAAGATCCTTGTGGCGAACGTCCCGGATATATCCAGTGGGGCCTCGTTCGACAGCATCGTTCCTTTCGTTGACCTGAACCAGAAGTTCAGCAACTGGAACATAGACGTGGAGACCGTCCCTTCGCTCGAGGCTTCTCCCGGCAAGTACTCCGTCCTGATAGTGAACGACAATGACCATTACTTCACCGACCAGAAGGATGTGCTCCCGTTCACCGATGACTGGGGCATCAACTGTACGCGCCTGTTCGAAGACCAGTCCGTCCCTGTGTTCACCACAGGGCAGTTCCCGACTGTTTCGGACATTCCGAGCCTGATCCAGCCGGATGAGGTCCTTCGTACTTGGACGGTCCCTGCCGGGAATCGGACCAGGATCGACCGGCTGTTCTCCCTCCTGAAACCGGATCTTCTCAAGGGAAATGACGAGAGCATCATCAAGGGCATCATAGCCGGGAAGAAGGTGAGCATTGAATTCAGCGACACGTACGTGAACAGCGCCCTGGCTTCACTTATGCTCGTATACCTGATCAAGGAACTCAGGGATGAGTACAAGTTCAGCATCAAGGACGTATCCCTGAAGGTCCAGTCCCGGCCGGAGAAACGGAACTGCTACAACCCCCGTTACAGCCCCAGCTCGTTCATCACGTTCAACTTCCCGGACGAGAATGTCGCCGATGCATACACGAAGCAGTGTTTCGAGGATGTGCTTGGGATCACCCCGGTGTTCTCGAGCATGGTCCCGGACCACTACCGCTGGATACGCATCCAGCCGGAGGGCGAGAATTGTTACATTGAGCTCCGGCCAGACCACGGGATAAGCGGAGGCTGGCAGTCAAGTGACCGATACTGCGACCTGGATTACCTTGACGGAAGCGCCATGGCGGACATTAAGCCGGGTGATTCCGCGCTATATTACCTACTTTTGAAGAAATGACCGCTCAACCGGACATCGTGTCACCCTTGATCTATTCCATGCGGAATAATGCCGAAGCCTTCTCCACCAGGAAGGGCTCGGCTCTTCCGTATCCGGTGATCACCGGCCATCAGGTCCACGGGTGCAAGGTTGCGATCATCACCAGGCCGGACACCTCCCGGGAAGAGCTCGAGGGGTTTGATGCCCTGGTGACGAACCTCCGCGGGGTTGCCATTGGCGTACGGACCGCCGACTGCGTGCCCGTGCTCCTGCACGACCCGGACAGGGGAGTGGTAGCCGCGGTGCACTCCGGATGGAAAGGTACGGTGCAGCGTATAGTACAGAAAGCGCTCTCCACGATGGAGATCCGCTTCCGGTGCCGGGCGGAGGATATCCGCGCGGTCATCGGGCCATGCATCGGACCGGAGAGTTTCCAGGTGGGCGAGGAAGTGGTGACGTGCTTCAAGGAGCAGGGCTTCCCCATGGACGACATATGGTTCTTCAACGAAGGGGAAGGGGAGTCCCCAATGCATCATGGCCACCATATCGACCTGGTGAAGGCGAACACGTGGCTGCTTGGGCAGAGCGGAGTCCTGCCGGAGCACATCCAGGCAGCAGGGATAGACACATACACTGACGAGTCATTCTTCTCGGCGCGCCGTGAAGGCACGGAGTGTGGAAGGATTATTAACTCTATCAGACTGCTTTAAACGAGATGTGTAATAGAAAGGGTCCGCCGATGGGCGGACCCTTTCTTGAATATACGTCATCCTTAGAAGCTCCCTTTCTTGGGGTCGTGCCGCTGCAACACTAAGTCCCTGTCTTTGAGTATCTGCTGTATCCACATTGAGACTACAAATACCTCTGGATTGGTTTCACCAGTCACCGAGCTGAGATAATGGAGAGCAACATCAAGAACCCTGGAGTAAAGTTCATCTCGAGTCATTAGCCCGAGGTTATAGTCTTCCTGGAAGCCCTTGACTTTGTTCAGGTAGTCATTGGAGAAAGTCAGATGCATATCTCCCATTCGGGCGAACCCCAATTCATTTTGGACATCATCTTCAAGTAAGGAAACGATACGACATTTTTCTCCGGTTTTTCTTACATCTTCAAGCTGATCATCAGACCATTGCTTCTTGTGACGCTCAATATCTATCAGCAGAGCATGGTAGTCATCCCGGGCTTTACACGAAGCAAGGAAACCATGTTCCCAACCGCCAAAAGACAGGAAGTCCGGCTGGAAGCTTTCCATGTTCGTGGCGAACCTTTTCAGGTCCTTGTGCAGAAGGCGAGCACGCAAGATTTTCTTGAATTTTCTTCTGAAGTACCTGAAATAATTATAATAGTTTATACTGGAATCGTGTGAGAAGCGTGCCTCTGCGTGTAGTGGAATCTTTTTCATGGCGAGTAGTAGTGTTTATTATTGTTAAAACGTCTTATAATAATATGCTTTAAGAATGGACGAGGCGCGGCTCTTTATGGTGTCGATGTTGGACTTTGAGAGCACGATCCCCTCCTTAGAGAGCTCCCCACTAAGCTGGGCACTAGTAAGTTCCCCCGCAGTCTCATAAATGACTCTTAACAATGATCTGTGCTGGCAGGACCTAATATGAGTAAGGCCTTCCTCGACCAGAGCATCAGTCTCGTGCTTTAATAGAAGGCTTTCGGCCGATGAGGCCGAGGGGGTAATGTCATAAAGCTTTATCTCCACCCCGTCCTCAGAGCAAGAAATAGTCTTGTCTAGACTAACTGTTGATCTCACGATGTTTTTCAATTTCTGGCCGCGGTCTTTCCTGACGGTTTTATACTTGCTTTCCTCATCGTCAAACACTGTTACCATTCTGGACCCACAGTAACGACAAATAACATTTTTTACGGATCGACAATAATAGTGCACAATATTATCAACAAATGGCAGTTTTGGCCAAATGTCGCTCAACACAGTATTATGCAAATCCATTTCATCGAAAATATTAGCAGCTGACAATACATTTCGGTTTTCAAAGGATTGAGCATGGTACATTCGATGGGCGTAAGTAAATAAGCAAAGTGGGTCGGGCGTGGCATCCAACGGGTATGGGATACCAAATGCAATATCAAGGATGGCCCTGTCACCGACTAATAGAGCAGCCTTGATTTTGGAATTGATTTTGGAATTTGTAGTTTTCATGGCGCGCAGATGTGGTTTTTACAGTTATACGTATTATCGTCTGCGAACAAAGATAGTTAATTGTACTGTAAACTACAAATATTTTATTACTTTTTACATCTTTTTTGTAGAATTATTGCTTTAAATGTGGTATAGTTCCTGTATTTTCCAATCTATTTTACAAGTAAACTATCTTTTAAGGAGAATATTTACTATCGAATTGGTAAGACGCGAAGGAGACTGGAGACTGCTCATTACCAGATGCTTCAGGCTCGGATCCCTCAATGCGCATTCTTCTAGTTCGACCCTTAGTGCCCCAAGAAGCCTGTCAACACAGAAATCCCACTCATCTCTAGGGGTTTTCATCTTGTCAACAAAGCGCGCCCTGGCATACTGAGCCATTGCCTTTATTGGCTCGGCCATTTTAACATCCATCTCCCAGCGGGGAGTGGAGAATTTAAATGCGCTTACCATCATGCAATTAGACAAGTTCTCAAGGACATCATCCGGGAGAAGGAACGAGGCGACCATCGGCCTGCTGCGGTCACAGTCTCCCGCTATCTCTATAGGATCCTTCCCATCCACACCAATCCACAGCGAACAGCGGGATGCGCCCTCCAGTTTTGACCCCGAGGGGAACATCAGGTCCAGTACGCAGTTTGCGTCAACCATATCTTCCGGTTCCCTTAACCTGTAGCCGTAACCGGCCATCGCAGGATCCAGAAAGTCCATATACTTCTGAGATTCGTTCTTGTTCTCTTTCATAGTTCTGTAGTTTTAAGAATTAACTTTTATTATCGTTCCCCTTTGCCGGCAGCCAAGGAATCAACGGAACGGTCTGCTCGGCCGCATTGGCAGATTCTTCCCGCCTTTTTGGCAGGAACCCCTCGCACTGAGATTCGTACTTGGCAACACTATCTTTCGTGAGACTCGGCACAAACACATTCATGCATATACGGATTTCTTCCTTGGTAATAAGCGTTTCTTGTCCTTCAGTATGAGCCTTAAACTGCTTGTAGCTTTCCATAAGGTCAGCCCTGTCCTCTAACCGCAGCCATTCCATAAAATAGTACTCCCGGTCATCCAGACAGTTCTCAAGAAGAGCCTTGGAATAATCTTCGCGGTCTTTCTCATTAAGATAACCCGACTTTGGGTCCACGAACGACCGGTAGATGCGATTTCGGTTCTTCATCTCGTGTTCATTGTGAATACCTTCGATCAGTTGTTGGATATCACCAAGTGTGTAGCAATCCATTCCGCTGGCAATTGCCGAGCAGTCCGCTTCTGAAAGATTGTTCGGGTAGTGACGAAGGGTTTTTATTAGCATCCGCGACTTGGTTGTCCTGTCCGGCATGGCGACGAAGTACTTTTTGCCTAGGCGGCCATCCCGGGTAGTCGCGTCATCCATATTGGTAATATCGTTCGCCGTACCAATAACCAGGACATTGTGGTCCTTACACTTCTCCAGTTCATGAAGGAAAGCCGTACATGTTCCAGCCGCACCTGGGCTAAGCGTTACATTTCTGGTCTGGCAGCTGTTGTCAACCTCATTAAGGATTATGACCACCGGCTTCGGGTTGGAAGGATTCTCGGCTTCAAGCTTGTCCGCAAGTTCGAAGGCGGCCTCAAATAACTGCCCGATTTTAATCTCTGACTCGGAATACCCGGAGCTGCCGAAGTCCTGGGTTGTCGGAGCATAGCTGTATGCACCGAGTGATTGTGCGATGGCATTTGCAATGTATGTCTTCCCGGCGCCGGGAGGCCCCACGAGAATAATCCCATTTCTCCTTTTTTTAGTATCGTTCTGCAAAGAAGTTTCACGGGCCTTCTCCGTGTGGGTCCTATTCCAGTACGGGTTGAGTATGTCCATTACGATCCTCTGCTTCAAATCATCCATCCCAATAACGGACATGAGCCCAGAACCCTTCGCCTCAACAAAACGGTCGGAAAACGGGTTCTTCTGTTCTTCTTGCATCATTTGCATCATCGCTGCCTGGAATGGATTCATCTCCTGCGGACATCCATCTTCATCATCATTTTTGGCAAGTAAGTCCAGAGCCGACTTAAGCACCTTCCTGTTCTTGTGGAATGGGTTAAGGCACGATTCGAACAGCTGACACAGTTTTTCCGGGATACCTCGGGAAACCATATCCCCATACTCGGGCACACACCTTTCCGTTACTTCAAAGAGAGGGGTGTGGTTTCCGAAATCAGACCTTGCCGGAGGAAGCCCACAACCGTAGGCATCCAGCGCCACCATGGCCAGGGAATAGGAGACAGTCCGTTCGTCAATAATCCCGCTGGTTACTTCCTGAGCCACAAAACGGGGGTCAAAGAAATACATGGTCTCGTCCATATCGTAGCATGGATAGAGGGCCTCATCTATGTTGATCAGGCGGGCCATTAGCTTCCCATTATTCAGCCGCTTGAAGCAGACGCTGCCCGTGGTTCCAATGATTGGGCGCTTGAAGCCCAAGCGAAGAATTATCCTGCAGAGCTTTTCGAGCGCAACGAGTATGTCTAAATAGGTTCGCCGGGCATCCTCAGAGTTGTAATCCCTCCCGGCGATGAGTTCCTGATGGGTCTTAATGGCCGGATCATATTCGGTAATGAGCCAACAGACTGAGCCGTTCGTTCCATGATCATAGAGCTTCATCATGGCGCCACTATCGTCTTTACTGTTCCGGATATAGTATTCATACTCAACCGGCACGTAGCTTTTGCTATTCCGGTCTAGTATAGAAAATGGAACATATATGAGATGGTATAGGATTAGGGCCGCCTCTGAAGCCGGTCGATTGGTTTTAACGCAGTGCCAAACCTCGCGGAAGCCTTTACGGCCATGGTCGAGTCTTTCGATGATGCGATATCCGTGAAAGATGTCGCCTTTCTTTAGGACAAGCTGTCCGGTAACAGTATCTGCCATAGTAAAATAGTTTTCCTATGGCTAAAGAGTAAAAAAAAAGCCGTTCCCTTACATGGGGGCCGGTCAAGGATATCTAAAAGATAGCAATGCTATTCTAGCCAGAACAGTTAAAACAAAACCTTATTACCTATATACAGTTCACCATTTGAAGTCTTAGCATAAGCCCATACAGACTCTGACTGCGAGGTATGGCCATACCCAGTATAGGTTTGAAATGAAAAACCTGATTCTCCAGTATTTGGAAGACTATAAACAGTATTAGATGGATTATCAGGGGAGGAGGCATAAGATGACCCCACGATGAAACCTCGTTCGACATATTGTGTTTTGTCCTGGTTCTCAATGGAACCATAAAAAGTCACCTTTGACCCCATTAAAGATAGCCTTGGACCTTTTGAATAAGAGGCTTTAGTTTGAACCACAGCTTGTAGCGTTACAACATCTGGAGCTTGGTATGTTGAAAAGCCAACTACGTCTTCATACCAAATTACGTTCCCTTCTGTTAAATATGAAGATGCGACATAATCAGTTCCTGGCAATAAGTCAGATATTAGCATACTCCATTCCCCAATTACATTATTATCTGGAATCGCAGCTTTATGTCTGTATGAAAGATCGCTTATTGCCGAAGAAGGGTTTTCATCATAATCCTTTTTTCTTAAGACAATAAAGCCTCTCTCCGTATATTGAGGGTTTCCTGCTTCAATTATAGTACTAGAAAGCATCGCGGATGATATGGCAACATCCAAGACGGATGTGGAAGACAACTTGGGCTCAGCAAAGCTTATTGACATCACATCGCTATAGGTTATGCATTTATTATTCTCTGCAAAAGCCCTAATATAAGCGCTTCCATCAGGTGTCACTTCAACTTCTTCAAATGAATACTTAATATGTTCTTTTAAACCATATCCAAGGCTTTCATTTACAATTATTTTGGAGTCACAACTGTATACTGTTGGTTCTGGGTTTGTGCCACTTATTAACACGCCGCAACTGCTAGCATTTGGATATCCCAAGTCAACTAGTTCACAGTATAAAGTCATAGAATACACAATCTTCTCAAATTCATCTATCCTCAAGGCCATCCTATTAGTAGCCGGGTAAATCTTAATTTGAGGGCTTCTTTCTTCCTTACTTATACTTGCCGTATATTTCCCAAACACATTAAAAGGTAGATTATCAGGGTTAAAATAGAGATCCAACGATCCTTCTTCCATGCTCCACTCCTTTTCATAATGATAGCCAGTCTCTTTCACGGGGATAATCTCACCTTTGGTATCCGTTGAGTGCCAGATGGACGAGTTTTCCTTTAGTACTACCACTATACTTTGGAAGTCTTGGGGGAACCCCCAGTCTATAATGTCAATAACAGCGTTAACTGTTTTTGGATCCTTTCTAGTCAGAGAAAAATCAACGATGGGCTCATGCCTGTTAAGTGTTATTTCATTACTATAGAAAAGGCGTCCGTCAACAAGTTCTACAAACGCTCGAAGATAATACTTGGAATAGTCAAGTCGCTTTTGGAATTTAAGCGAGACCTGGAATGTTCCATCCCTTTTTGCGGACTCCACCAGTGTAGTGAACTCGTCCTTGTTATGCTGGTTAGGATCCGCCCAACACAAACCTGTTTTCTTTATTGAATAGCGACTGCTTTTTGGAACCGTAATTTCAAATGTGGACCAGTTTCCATCATTAATTTGTTTAAGTGTTATTGTTGGAGCAAATGAAAAATCACACCTCACTGGTCTAACACGACCCTTTCCAGAGGATGTCATGCTACCACCATTATAAGGTAGATTCCTCTCTGCATTGAGGGTTGTGTACGGATTTTCAAACCAGTACGCGCCGTAAACAAACCCCTCTATCCGCGTTGCTTCGATAATCATCTGTAAGAGTTCCTGCTGATCGGGAAGGAACCAATCATCATGGCCGTATGCCGATAATTGCTCACAATATGCTATAGCCTCATCATAGGTCATTTCTCCGGCATCTGGATAAATATAATAAACCCTTCCATTATACTCCATCTGAGGGAGATTAAGAGAAGAAAGATCCCATTGAATCACTCCAGCATTATCGAGTGATTTAACACACGATGAGAAGATTATCACGGCGGCGACCGCTAAAGCTATTCGCTTGAACATACTGTTAGAATCGATAGGTTAATGAAATGCCATAAGCATAATCTCTATTACTATTCTGAAGGACAGATGGAGCCAGGGCATAACTTTTATTAGCTACAATTTTGTTTGCCATCACTACACTAACGGTGTGAATTAACACGACAGATCCCCAACAAATATAATTTAAAGCTTGACATGTCTTGTATTGATTCTCCACTCGAGCCCTCTCCAAATCGGTTAGTGCCATTCCATTGTTTTGTTTTCTATTCCAGTCATCTTCCTTTAACTTCTTTATAAGGGATATCGACTTTGCATAGGTAAACACCCCACCTCCAACGGATAATAATTCCCCAGATAATAACAATGCGCCACTTGTTGGCTCTCCGTTTTTTATACAAACGACACTAGGCGCCACCCATGTTAGAATTCTGTCGAGCTTCTGTTCTTGCTTTCTTTCATTCATCCATTCTTCAAGATCAGAAAGCCTTGAAGAGTCATATTTGAGCCCGAGATCACGGGTCAAGCTTAATGCAACCAATTCCGACATGCGGCTTTCTCCAAGAAGGCTCGTAGGAGCTTCATCAAAATGAGCACCTGGAGCTTCCGTCATATTGTAGTTCATCTTTGTCACAGATACATTGACAGAACCAGGCGTAGCAGAATCTAGCCGAACAAAGAATATCGCATCATACCCTGTGCGTACAGGTTCAATGGAAACAGCATCCCTACTTTTCTCTAGAAGCCTTGCTTCAAGGCTATCAACTAAAGCCCTGCCGTCCTTATCTAATGCTGCCGTCCATCCGGTAGCTCTAGCAATGTTTCCTTTCAACTTTTCCACAGTGCGAGTCATGAATGCCGAGTATTCCGGCCCAATTTTTCCTTGAACTCCAATGTAGAATGAGCCGGAGCTTTTTCCCTCGGCCGCTAGGGAAAAGGCTACAGATAGAAGCAGCGTAAAGAATGCTTTTATTACTTTTTCCATTGCCTTATAAGATTTACTACTTTTTCAGCAAGAACACTAGCAGAAGCGTTCCTAGATTTCTCAACAGCATTATCATAGCTACCTGATGCTTTCCTGTACATATCATCTCGATATGTTTCCATATGATAACTCCCGTCTTCGAGATTTTCTATCTTTATTGAGTATTCCACCCACTCTATCTCCCAATTAGAGGAAATCCGTTCCAGATGCTTCGGCACTTCGGTAATAGACATCTTCCATTTGCACTTTTCTTCAATTGTGTTGGGAGACATTCCATAGGTGGTTTCTAGCTGTTTTTCGATTGCAGCCCAGTATGAACCATCCCCTGAAATATAGAAAGATTTTTCATTACGAGAAGACGCATTAAGTTTATTCTTAGGATCAACACTGGAAGCATCCGAAGTAATGCCCTTTTCTCCTTTACTTGGACCAGTCTGGGATGGATTCGGGTCAGGTGCCACCTCCTTATTGGAGTCTCCCTCTCCCACAACCATCTCAATGATACCCGGCCCAGTATCGACCTTTTCACCCTGTTCTTTACGTTTACAGGTTGATGCTACGACCCAAAAAATTAGGGAAACAATAATAAAACCAATAACCCATTTAAAAAACTGTTTTAATCGCTTTTTTTTCTTTTCTTTAAATACCTCTTCTACCCCATTAAGAACACTTTCTATCGTCTGTGGAAAATGCTCTTTGTCTTTTCCGTTATACCTCTCATACTGCGGCAACTCTTTACTCAGGATGGGGGGCTTAATATTTTCATTATAGGATTCTAATTCGCTTTCGGAAAGGGAGTCCTCTTCTGGTAAAAGAGTTCGTACAATAAGGCCCCTCTTCTCCTCTTCCGTCCTTGCTAGCTCATATTCATGCCGCATGTTATCGGTGAACCTTGTGTGCAGCAAAAGGATAAAAGCATCCGCTGCTCTAATATGTTCATCAAATACCTCTTGTGGATCTGCTCCGCCACACTTAATTTTATCCATATCTTCGATTTCAAAAAAAGAATATGGTTTCTGCTTCTTTTTTCTGTCAGCACTAGCGAACAAAGCATCTCTCAATTCCTTAGACTCTTTGTCGCAAGATATGAACACTTTCTTTTTCATGGCGCAAGCTATTATGATTACTATATGGCAGAGAGGTTGTCCAGAAGTTGCTTTAAGTAATAGTTCATGTCCAGCTTATATAGCGTTCCCTTCTTGTTTATTACCCTTTCTTCACCGGAAGCTTTAGTCTTAACGTATGTATCTACCTCATCAGGCCTGGCAAGGGTGATGATCCCCTTGTCTTTAAGACGGTTTCTTGAGAAATTGCTATCATTGAAAGTCTGGGGATACATCACATCCTCCCAAGCATACCGCAATTGAGTAGGGGAGAACTCTTCCGGAAGGAGTTCAGATAGGACCGGCTGGCAGTGAGACTGCTCCTGCAGATCTTTCAGAGCCTCGAGAATAATATCCCAATGATCTATCCACAACCTTCGTTCTTTGTCGGTTTCATCTTCCGCCTTAGTATCAGCATACCACTTCGATACTGTTTCTTCGGGCCCGAGGAAATAGTCAATGTGCAGCTCTGATCTGTCTTTTGAAAGATAAACCTCCGGGGTCTTCACATCGATTTCCTCACAGGAAACATTCGACCTTCCATCCTCGGTAGTCTCTGTTTTCTGCATGTATTTCCAGATGTATTTCCAGCACTTGTGCTCCTTGTCCTCGATTGCTACGCGGTACGGAAGTCTCTCCCATGTGTTCTGGTTCTTCAGAATGATTCCATCTTCAGGCGCTGTGTCATCACGCTCATACGAGTATGCGACATGCCCTTCACGGACAGGCCTTCCAAACTTGTCAAACACCCTGCGGACAATCTTCACCCATCTACATTCCCTGGAACTCTTGGATTCGGCACTTTCATTTATAATGCCCTTTTTCGAGACCCAAAGGAAAGGAAGGGATATCACGTCCGCACACTCCATCGTATCCCTCTTAGGGCGGGAGAATGCCCCGAACTGGTGAATGATACTTCGTTCAATGTTTTGCAATCCGGTTTCGGCCGATGCCACTCTTCGAAGAGCCTCGTCAGCACACTCGCCTTCGTTAATGAAGCCTCCCGGTAACGCCCACCTCATTTCATTGGTATTCCGTTCTTTTCTACGAACAAGGAGCACTGAGAAGGCCCCATCTTCATCCTCACTATTCAGCCCTTTCTTCCTCCGGCCCTTTTTCACGGCATTGTCATCGGCGGCCTGCGCAATTTCCTCCGGGTTAGCATCCTGGTCGGGCTTATCATATGCATATCCCAGAGCCACGAGGTCAACGGCTACTTCCGGATGGGAATGGGGATAGACGTGTAGACCATGATTGGCCTTGACGGATTCATACAAGTCTTCCGTCCATTTTATCTTCGTGCCGGGTTTTGGTCCGGACAAGAGGTTATCATCAACCTTACCGTTTCCCAATGCGGAGAGACCACCTTGTACTACAGAGACCAATTCCGGATCCTCCGGCTTGATGAATCTCCCATCAGACAAAGCGGCGAGGTTGATCCATGCCGCATTCATCACCTTATTCTCGAGGCCTTCTTTTCCATCAAGGATTGCCAGAAACACCGAACGATCTCCAATATTGAAGTGGGCGAGGTTCTCCGGTAGCAGCTCGGCCCGAGATTCAAAGCACATACTAAACGCGCGAACAGCGCATTCCAGCATAGTCTCGTCATCTCTACGGGAAGCACTGGGCAGGGCCCAGGAGTCATCTGCATTTTTCAACGCCAGCACAGCATACGCACCGGGATCCACTACTGACATATCTGTCCTGTTCTCACGCACAAGCGCCGCAATCACTGCACAACGATTCTTATTCATCTCCATACCTTAACTTATTAGTTACTACAAATATAGGAATAGTTCAGCAGAATAGCAAGCTAATCATGTGGAAATTACATGTTTTTTTTGCGCTTTTTTCATATTTCTGTAGGTATTTCGGATAGAATGCTCTCCTTTAGAGTGTACCAAACTCTCATATAGCCATGAAAAAAATCGAAAGCTTGCTCGGATCATCCGTACGTGCCACGAACTGCGACTATTTCAAGTACTCCAAAAACGCCCTGAAGTGGAACGTACAAAAAGGGATCAAGGATCTGGTCTCGGATATAAACACCACGGCCAGGTCGCACACATTCTACCCTACGGTTGTCTGCGAGGACAATATGTACGAACACAACTACAAGAGCGCCGTTCTATGGGCGGCCACAGAGGCGGTATGCCAGCTCAAGAAAAGCTTCAAAGACTACACCGGCATCATCCGTATCATCCCGCGTTACGTCCGTCCAAGCAGGGCCCCCTGGCCCCAGGACAACGAGTTGGCGGTCTGGATCAATTACAGCAATAACGACTACATCAACAACTCTGAGTGCTCCGATCCTTCTGACACCGAGACGTTCATCCAGAGCCACATAGAGTGGCAGGGCTTCAACCGTGAATTATACCCCTATCTGCTGTCGATCACCGAGGACCAGGTGCTGGTCCGTTTCCCTAACGGAATGACCCGTCCGAAGGACATAGACCTTCTCATGCAAGTCTGCGGGGGAGAGCAGGAAAACGTCCTGTGGGAGAATAACTTCCACACGGTCTCTGTACCCAAGGGCCAGGGCGGTCGCTTCACAATTGGCGGGATCAACGCCCAGGGCTGGCTCGGTGGTCCGGTCTACAGGCTCAACACCTCCGATATCGAAGGCACAATAGAGGTCGAGAAGAAGGGTAAGTCCTACCGCCTCACGGTCACGGAGGGGGCCGACAGAGTGTTCGTGGACCAGGACATGATCGCTGCGGGCCAGGCCGTCACACTGGACTTCCCGTGCCGCCTTACCATTAACAACATAACCATAAATATCACCCGCAATGGCAAGTAAACACATTCCCGGCACGTGCTGGGCGATGCAGAGCCTCCCCGGCACCAAGCACCCCCTGGATGGGAACGAGGACCGCGCCTTCGTGAAGGAGGAGGGGTCCATCATCTGCATGGGGGTCTTCGATGGGGTCTCCGGCAACCGCGGGGGAGACTTGGCTGCAGAGGCGGCGGCTCAGGCGTTTGGCGCTTTCGTGGAGAAGAATACCCACATCCAGCCGCGCGGGATCCTCTCCGGAGCGTTCCGAGCAGCGCACTCTGCAGTGAGAACTGTCCAGGCGGCTACCCCCGGCAAGGAGAAGATGAGCTGCACGGTGGCGGCGCTCCTTGTCGATAGCGCCTCGGGAGAGTTCCACACCATCTCCGCCGGCGACAGCGCGGTCTTCCTCTACCGGGGCGGAAAGCTCTACAAACTCACGGTGGATAGCACCAGGAACGGCCTTGACATAGCCCAGGGCCGCTGCTCTGCAAGGAAAGCCGAAGCCCTCACCCGTACCAACCCCAGCAGGAAAGCCCTCCTTGAGTATCTCGGTAAGGACCCCGCCCCGGCGGCAGACCTTAGGGGGCCTTTCCAACTCGAGCCCGGCGATACCTTCATCGCCTGCACAGACGGCCTTCACGATCACGCCACCCCTTCCGACATAAGAAGGATTCTCCGGAAGGATCTACCCCTTGATGAAGCCATCGGACAGCTCTACCGCACGGCGGTGAAGACCCGCGGAGGAACGGATGACGTGACCATCATCCTCTACCGGTACGGGAAGTCCAGGCGTCCAGTCCGGGCATCCAAGGCCCTGCCGGTCCTCAGCCACCTCGCGGCACTGGCGGCCGGCGTGGCGCTAGGCATCGCCCTCGGAGGACGCCCGCATACCCAGACAGTCAAGACCGTCATCCAACCAGGCTTCTGCCCTGCGGACACCACTGCTACCATCACTAGCACAAAAGACACGTTAAACATCATATGCCATGAAGAACAATAACAACCTCAGCCGCATCGTCCCAGTGGCGGCGGCCCTCATCCTGGTTCTGGCGGGATTCCTCCGCCTCGACCACAACCGCAAGCCGGAGATGAAGAAAGCCTGGGAGGCCTACGCCGATGGCTCTGCCATCAACATCTCCGCGAGCACACGAACGGAAGACCTTTCCGAGTTTCTGTATCGTGCTTATTACGCCAATGACGCCTCAGAAGGGGATTTCATTGCCTCGCATATCCTCTCCACGCTCCGCGAGTCGGAGCACGGCCTGGAGACCATCCAAGACCTGAGGTCCAGGAAGTACGCCTTTCCCCTGGACAGCGCAGGCACATGGGCGCTATGGAAGCACCCTAACCTGATGTTCAGGGCACTTGGGGTTAAGGAAAGCCTGGGTCAGTACGCTTGGATAGAACGTCTCTGTGAGCCCATGGAAAGGCCTTCCCGGCACGATGGGATCCGCTACGACACCTTCACCGTCAAGGTGAAAGCAGGCCGTCATAGCCTTGTCCCAGTCAGGGAGGACATCGTTATATGTATCAAAGAGTATTGGAACGAGTTCTCGAGCGGCTACGATGGAGAGAGCTGCGCCACCCGCGACTCCGTATGGAAGTACGTCCTTGCGGAGCATGGCCGTGTAAAACTGTTCCTCCCGCACGCTGGAGCAGACGGCGGCAGGCGTTACTTCTCCGTCATGCCCATACGCGAAGGGTTCGAGTATGGATCTCCCAGACCCACGTTCCGTAACCGGTTCCACCGCTTCTCCTTCGTGCAGCGCAAGGCCACAATGCCGCTCTTCGACAGGGCAACGTTTAGAAAGATAATCAGCAGCGGCACAATCACGGTCAGGACCCCAGATGAATACAGAAAAACGCTCTTCACATCCCTGGCCACCTTCATCCTCTGCTGGCTTGTGGTCCTGCTCATTCTCATCCTCTCTGACAAAAGGAAGAACAGGAGGACAGATTACAGCCTTCTCGCTGCGGTGATCCTTCTCACGGGCATCGGCATTCTCGTACTCTTCTCTCTCGGGAACCCCCTCACATCCCGTCTCTACGGAGCAGAGCAGATCCGTGGACTCGTCATTGGGTGTGTGCTTCTGATTGCCGCTTCCGAATTCAACTGGATTAAGGCTTATAATATATCCTACGAACGGCATCTTGGCAATCCATCGACCCATGGGTTCGGGCTCGCCGCATGCGCGCTTGCCCTCGCCGTCATACTGTTCTTCTTCGGAAGCGGTCCTGCTGGGGCAGAGGGAGTAAAGATCAACCTCCGGATCCTGGGCTTCAACTTCCAGCTAGGGCCAGCGATCAAATACCTCCTGCTGTTGTATTTCGCGGCGTTCTTCGCAGGCCGCTACGACCTTATCGAAGAACCTATCTCCGATGCCTGGAGCGCCAAGCGGCACTACCGATTGGTTTGGAGGTTGTTTTTCCTAATCCTCACTGTGGTCGGCATACAGGTGTTCCTGTTGAACGACATGGGGCCGGCGCTCTGCCTGATGCTCACGGCGGTAGTCCTTTACAGCATCGCCCGCAAGCAGACGGTATCACTTGTTGCTGGAACCGCCCTTTACCTCGGCCTCGTGTCCCTGGCCTCCTGGAAGCTCGGCGTGACGGGCGGCATCGCAGCCACTGCAGCGTGGTTCGTCCTCTGGTACGGGGGAGGGAAGCTCGTGGGGAAAGTCAGCGAGAGCCCTATGCTCCTGGCGGTCATCATCGCCGGGGTCCTCTACGGCGGAACCATGATCCGCCCCTTCAACCAGGACGCGGCGGACCGTCTTGATGACAGGGTGGCGATGATGCAGTCGCCGTTCGACAACGAGACGAGCGGACAGGTGGCGCAGGGCATCTGGGCGATCAACTCCGCCGGAGCTACCGGATCCCTCGGCATGGGCATGTCCTCTGCCATCCCCGTTGCTGAGAGCGATATGATCTTCCCCGCTGCCTGTGAGAACCTCGGGCTGATGGGGGGATTCGCCATCCTACTCTTTTTCGGTGTAATTCTCATTGCCAGCTTCAGGATAGGGAATATGACGGGCCGTCCGTACGGCTTCTTCCTCTGCGCACTCATAGGCTTGTCCCTAAGCATGCAGGCTCTGGTTATCATAATGGGATCCCTCGGGCTGGTGCCGCTGAGCGGGGTGGTGCTTCCGTTCTGCTCTCACTCCAGCAGCGCCCTCCTTCTAGACCTCATGGCCATTGGTGTCCTCCTGGGGCTCGCTAGGCAATGGGACCCCGCGATGGAAGCCAAACACACATCCCGTTATGCACGTTACGCCGCCACAGGAATCGTCCTCTTCATCATGCTTGCAGGAGCCGTGGGAATAACGCTGCTTGACTACGCCTTCGTCCGCCGGAACAAGCTGGCGGTCAAGCCGGCTCTGCTGGCAACGGACGGGGAGAGAACGGTGAGCTATAACCCCAGGGTCCTCGCTGTAGCTGGGAGTATGAAGATGGGCGATGTCACCGACCGTAACGGGATCATCCTCTCCACGTCCGACAGGCAGAAGGCTCTCTGCGACTCATCCCTCGCCGTATATGAGTCCATGGGCTTTAACCGTGAGGACATTATACGAAAGGCGTTCAACTGCGGGAGGATCTATCCTTGCGACCCCTACACATTCTTCTTCACGGGCGACTACAACGAACGCATACTGTGGGGCGGCGCGGGTGTTCGCGGGATGGGGGTGCTCGCTGACGAGCGTTACCTCTCTGTCCTGCGTGGGTTCGACAACCATCCGGCACGCATGGCCGTCACGACCTCACGCCACACCTCGCGTTACCTTCCTGTCGACCGCAAGGAGCGTGCGCAGTACCGCTGGGTGTACGACTACTCTCCACTGCTCCCCGTGTTATTCAAGAAAGGGTGGAAGGAAGACGGGTGGAAAGCCCCTGAGCCCAAGACCCTGGCGCTTACTATGGATGCAAAGCTCCAGGTGGACCTTACGAGAAGGATCGATTCGTATGTCTCCAAAGACAGATCGGGCGAGAAGTCACACTTCACGGACAGGACCCGTATTGGGGTCTGTGTCATGTGTGGTCCTGGGGATCTGCTTGCCTCGGCCTGCTGGCCGCTTGCAGATGCCTCTCTCATCCGGGCAAAAGCCCTGAACAAGGAATACGTGTACCGGGATGACCTTATGGAGGGGTTCAAGGCTTATACTGACCGGGACCTCTGTCTCAGTTACGCCACCCCTCCGGGGTCGATCATCAAGATCTTCGTGGCTGGGGCAGGGATGCTGAAGTTCTCCGCGTCCGAACTCTCATCCGATAGCTTCGCGCAGATGGTATATTCAGACGAGGTGGTGGATGTGTCGCTCGGCGAACGAACCGGGAGGATTCCCATGAAGCTCGCCATAGTAACCTCTTCGAACGTCTATTTCATTAAATTACTGAATCACTACGACCTCTACCGGCAGTTCGGCGGCCTGCTTTGGGCCACCGGCATCGGTGTGGGCAGGGAGATCCCATATTACCTCTACCCAGAGCAGGAAGCCCTGCCGAAAGAGTCGTTTGACCGCGCGGTCGAGAAGGCGCGAAGCGAAGGAACCGCCGCGTACGAGGCATACATCAAGTCGGAGAAGCGGCACAGGATGATCGATGGTCCCTTCCAAATGGCATGGGGCCAGGGTCGCCTCAACGCCACCCCCGCAGCGATCTGCCGCTACACCCTCGCAGTAGGAAATCACGGGGTTATGATGCGCCCCAGGTACACCATGCAGGACACGGTGGCCGTACATAGCAGGCTTCTCTCAAGTGAGCAGGCGGACACGCTCTTCTCCTGCATGCAGGCCCAGGCGGGGCGCCGCTTCGACAAGTACGTAAGCACCATCGGTGGCAAGACAGGCACCCCAGTTAGAGTTGACCGCATGAACACGAATCCCAGCGCCCGCGGGCTGTCGAACGATGCCCTCTACACGGCCGTGATGCAGGGTAAGGATAGCAAGCCCATCGCCGTCACCGTGAGGATCGAGCGCTGCAAGGGCAACTCGTCCGTAGCTATGGACCTGTTCCTAAAAGCGGTGCTGCCGGCTTTGTCAGAAGAAGGGTACATTTAGCGTCTATTAAAGTAGAAATCAAAAACAACAATGGAAACTATCTACACGTTCATTACAGATGCCGGGAGAACCCCCATGAGGGTCCTCCCGACATACTGGACCAGGGGCAGCTTCGCCACGTCCGACTCTTGGGTAAAGGTGTTTAGGACCACCGCCGACAGGGACCGCGAGGCTGCGGCCCTCAGACGGATCGCCGGCGTGCCAGGCGTGGTACAGCTGAAAGCCGCTGGAATCCTCCTTGCCGAGAGGGAGGGGGGAGCCCCTGTGGAGAAGCCCGCCCTGATGCTGACCCTGTTCAAGGGGGTCACCCTTCTGGATGCCATGGGCCCGGCCGCCGTCAGGGAGAGGTTCCAGTCGGAGGCCGTCCTTGCGCTCGCAAAAGGGCTCTGCACCATACTCTCCGAAGTGGAAGAGGGGAGGGAAGTCATACACAACGACATTCAGCCAAAAAACATCATTGTGCAAACAGATGGCGGATATGCTCTCATCGACTTCGGAGCATCGCTCTCTGGGGATGAGGCTCCCAGTGAGGCTCACCTTGCCGGCGTTCAGGGTTACTGGTCAAGGGAGAAGCGCGAGGGTGGTGAAATCACCCAGCAGGGAGACATCTACTCCTTTGGCAGGATCCTTCGCGTCTACATGGACAGGGGCAGGGAGCTGGGCGAGCGTTACCCCGCACAACTCGAGCGCATCATCGACAGGTGCCTCCAGGAAGACAGGACCGAACGGTATGCATCCTTCACGGAGGTGTCAGCGGATCTCGAAGGGATCGGCAGGAAAAGCAAGAGCGAGCCCTCTCCCGGAAGAGAGGTAGTCTCCCTCGGGGCGCTCTTAACGATCCTGGGCAAGTCCCTGTCGATAGCCACTGCGGTGTTTTTCCTGTTTGTTGCCACCTACCTTTCGTTCCGTCCTGACAGCTGGGAGATACGGGTTCCGCTGGGTCCGAAGGCCAACCTCATAGAAGACTGCCGTCTCATTATCTCTGACGCACACGAATACTGGTTTAAATAACTTAAAAACAATATAGCCATGAAACTGAAAGCCACCATCAAACGTGTTTTAAACGACACTCTGTCATTCTTTTCTTCAGACGATACGGCCGGCACAGATGTGGGCAAGGCCTACAAAATCTCGAACGAGATCCAACGTCATATCCCCCGGCGTACCGGAGCGGATGATCCACGCATGAGAATCGTCTTCTACGGCGATCCTGTGATGATTCCGACACTTAGGAAGGCTATGGATCTGCTGCAGAATAAATCAGAAACCGTTTTCGGAAGGACGGTCTCGCCGGAATTCGAGCTACTGCCAAAGGAGGAACAGCCTGCGGGCGCTGTGAAAGTAAAAAGCATCCGGCCAGGCATCGGGTTCGAGATAAAAGAGGCAAAGAGGACCCAGTGCGTCTTGACCGTCAAGGGCAGCAAGTCTCTCTCCGGCAAGGCCGAGTATCTCATTGGACGCAACGAAGAGGGCTCCCGCCACAATGATATTGATTTCCCTGACAAGCGTGTCTCCCGCCTCCAGGCCAGAATCCGGCTCGAGTATGGAAATTGGATACTTAAGTGCCAGAGCAACGCATCCAGCACGTACTTGATCACCCCGGACGGCCAGGAGATTGAACTTCGTGAGAACGACCGGGAGACCCTGAAGGGCGAGGGGGACATCCTCTTCTGCAAGGAGCCCCCACATCCTGGGGTGCATTTCAGAATCGTAGAGGTCTAACTCTGTTTAAGTGTTTTATGCTTTGGTATGCCGTAAATAATGTCTATATTTGTTAGACTAATGGATGACTTGATTCAGAAACCTAAAACATGTTGGCTTACTATCAATCGCGCTTGCAATCTGCGATGTGAATGGTGTTATGGCTTCGAGACCTCTTTTAAGAAGGAGGATGATATGTCCATTTCTTTGGCCCAATCCATTATTGACATTTGTCATGGGATAGGTATCTCCAACTTTCTACTCATAGGAGGGGAGCCCACAATCCATCCTTCCTTTCTAAAAATCATTGAGTATCTGAAAGCCAGACATTGCAAGATTACTGTTGTAACCAACGGTATCCGCTTAGCGGATGACAATTTTTGTAAGTCTATAATACCTTATGCCGAAAGCATGCACTTGGGCATTTCCTTGAAGGGATCATCCGATGAATACTATAAGAAGCACTGCGGTTCCGGGGCTTTTCATACCGTAAGAAAAGGTATTAGCAATTGTGATAAGTACGGATTTGATTATTCTCTTTCATATGTAATTTCCGCTGATAATGTTGGGAGTATCTGCCAGTTTGCGATGGATGTTCGGAATTCTGGAATTGATTCTCCTATCTCCTTCTCTTTTTGCAATGAGACTATTCATAGCGATGGATGTTTTGAAGAGGTGTGTTCTCAATCACATCCTCTCGCCGTGAATGCTGCTTTTGAGGCACAATATCAGGAACTGGATCGTATCCTTGAAGGGAAGTTTTCTATACACCAGACTCACCCCCTGTGTATGTGCGATAAAAAGGTGGTTGAGTCCATGCTCAAAAAGAACCAGATCGCCACATCATGTCATGTACATAATAGGGCCGGGGTTATATTTGACACAAATGGCTCAATCCTTTTATGCAACCATTTCATCGGCTATGGCATAGGAGAATTCAATAAAGATTATTATGATTCTAATTCGTTCCTCGCCTTTTGGAACTCTATACCAGTGGTTCGACTTCACAGGAAACTGACTTCGATGCCTTCAATGGATTGCAAGGATTGTGAAAAAAGATATAACTGTGGCGGCGGATGTTGTATTCAATGGTTTAACCATACTTTTGAGGATTACAAGAACGTAAAAAATAACCTTAACCTGTCAAAATGTGAATTATGCAAAAGTTAGAACATCTTCTCAGTATGCGAAATGCAACCGGGATATCTTTTGACAAAGAAATCCGCAATTTGGGTGGGAGAAAAACATCTCCTTCTACAAAGTGTGATTGCAACTGTACTGAACAAGGCAATTGCAATTGCAGCAGATGTGACTGGTAGTCTAGTCCATTTAGTTAAGGAATGAGGCCGACTAATCAGTCGGCCTCATTGTTTCTATTATTCTTTGCTATAACAGTTCCGCCGGGACAGTGCCATGCCCTACGTAGCGAAACTTCTCTCTGCTCCACTGGTACACCAGAGCAGCATGCGTAAGCCGTGCAGCGTCTTCTTCAATCAGCTGGACATACAGTTTCGGAGGATTCTTCTCATCACCCGGATCATAGCGTATTCCCCAGTAGTCAAGCAGCATGCTGGGGTGAAGCGGGAAGACTCCGGCAGTATCCATCTCAATGAGAGAAAGAGCACGTCCTGACCCCGTGACAAATGCATCCTCCCGGGTTAGGTTCATGGCAAGGTCCAGGGACAGGACCGCAACCATATCCATAGTGCTGTCATCAGTCCTTGCATCTTCTCCATTCATTAGAATTATATAGTATGTCAGGCTGTGCCAGGTCAGCCTATGGATCTGTTTCACTCTGCCACCCATGTCTTCCAGTATCTCCATTTTGATATCGAAGTAATCAGGATTTCCATAGAAGACGATGTTGTCATAGCTCTCATAGAAGCGGCTATTTGTCGGCACGGACACTACGGCAAGACTGGCATCATCTGACACCTTTACGAAGGACGGCAAGGGCGTGACATGGCCACTCTGCTCCGCAAGAGGGCTCCTGTCAAAAACATACTCGGGATTCTGGTAAAGGTAGGAAGCGAACTCGAACCTGTTTGCGCCGTAATCATCGAGGCTGTCAAGCGGGTCGGAGTATTCCGCTGTAGGACGGACGGCGTGGCGGACACATCCGCCAACGGGGGTGAAGAAGAATAAGGCGGCGGCCACTATGGCCAGAATAAACACGTGTTTCATAATCGTAAGTAGTTAAGGGTTGATATATCGTTTTGTTAATCGGAGTTGTGTCCAGGGTCGTTCCCTGGAGTCTCTTCCATGACTTCTCCCTCAGCGAGGTCCTGCTCTTCCAGGGGTTCTTCTGGCATCTCGTATCCGCAGAGGTCAAGCAGGAACGCAAGTGTTTCATCATGGTCTAACGCGGAAGTCGCCTCCTGCCTCGCCTGGTACAGAAGGGGCAGCCGGTCCTCGAGCTTTGCCGTGGTCCTCGTTTCACCCTTCTCAATCATCTCCTGCTCCAGCGCAACGAGGTCCGGGGGGTTGGATACGAACTCGCGGCACTTCTGCAGGAATTCCTCCAGAGTTATGCACATGGTAAGCCCGTAGCCGTCTGCCTGTGCTCCGAACAGCAGGCGGAGGGTGTTGAATACCTTGGTACCCATGAAGGGGTAGATGGTAAGGAGGTTCTTCTGCTTCATCTCGAAGGGGGTCATGGAAGAGCCAAGGGATTCCATGGAGGTGAAGGCCTCGCGCAGCTCCGCGAGGGGAGCGTTGCAGCTCTCGCTCAGGAAAGGATAGGCCTCATCGCTAAGGAGGATGCGCTTCATCTCCTGCTCCAGCTCCTTACCGGCCATCGGGGCCTCGCCGAAGAAGGTGGGTTTCTTGCCGGACGCGGCGGGGCAGACGTGCACCTTGTTCTTCTCCACCGCGGCGACCTGCCATACCCTGCCGTTCAAGTAGAGGGTAGAGCCGATGCCGAGCATCGCTTCGGAGGGCACCCATCCTATGACCTTCCCGTCAGCAAGGACGGAGCGCCTGCCTGGAGTGTTGCATACGATATAGGAATCCATCTTCCCAACGTAACGCTCGCCTTCGGTCTCGATGTAAAGGGCATCGCCGTTGTATCCCAGCACTCCTGTCTCCACCTCGTATTCGGCAATGGCGGCGACATCATCCTCCGTACAGTAGGGGAAGGCAGGGGAGCCTACAAGCGCTTCGGATATCTTCTCGAGGGTAGCCTCGGTGTGCTCCGCCACCACGGACAGCATCTGGTGCAGGACGATGTTCCAGCGTTCGACCTTAAGGTCGGGGGCTTCGTATTCCCCGCGCAAGACGAGGATGCAGGCGGCGATCCCCTTGAGAAGATCCCAGGGATCGGTACAGCAGAGATAAAGCGAAGGCGTTCCGCCGTGACGGCCGCTGCGCCCAACCCTCTGAGCGAGGGAGAATGCGCTGAAGGGAGCGCCAATCTGGCAAATCAGGTTCGTCTCCTTGTCTACTCCCTCCTGCAGGGTGGAAGTGGCGCATACCGTCACCTCCGCATCGTCCTCCAGCATTTCCTCAATCTCTTCACGCCCCTTCTTCGGGGTGCAGGAGGTGTGCGTGTAGGCGGTCCTTCCGGTTTCGCCCATCCTTGCGTTCAGCTCCACGGCCGTTTCTTCCACATCTCCGCGGGAGTTGGAGAACAGGATGGCGTTGCAGCCCTCCGTCTTCGAGACGAGGGCATCGTACATCTTCTCTTTCCCGGTCTTCAAACATGCCTTATCCGGATCCGGCTCAGCAGTCGTCTCTTCGGAGCCCTCGATGCAATCCTCGGCATCGAGATCCAGTTCGTCCGGTATTGGTTCAGTCAAGTCCTGCTGCTCGTCAACCCCCTCGTCATCGGGGAAGTAGTCCACCTCAATGTCATACTCCCGCTCATCGGACATCTTTATCACGAACGTGTGCTCTGGGTCGCCAGTGAAGCCTTTCAGGAGGGCGAGGGGCCCCACGCCACCACCAATGGTAGCGGACATCCCATAGAAGGGGATGCGTTCTCCGCGGATGAGGGCCATGCGGTGGAGCAGGGACTGGAGGTGAGTGCCTCTTTCCGTACCGAAGAAGGCGTGGATCTCATCTACCACCACGTACTCCGACACGCCATCACCGGCGTTGCCAACGAGGTTGTAAAGGACCTCCGGCTTGTTTGTAAACATGGATTCTATCGACTCCGGGGTGATATCAATGATACCATTAGGATCGGCCAAGAAACTGCTCTTGCCGCTCTGCGGGGCATCCCCGTGGAAGAGGGCTACGCGGAAATCGCAGTAGTCTTCGTCACAGGGAAGCTTAGTCCGCTCGAAGATGTCGTTAAGCAGCGCTTTCGTTGGTGCGATGTACCATACCATCAAGCGCTCACCAGCCTTGGTAAGCACCGCGAAGAGTACTGCGTAGAGCTTCCCACCCCCGGTGGGAGCCATGATGATGAGGTTATCATCCGACCCTGTTGCGGCGGGGATGAATGCCTTCTGGGCCGGGGTCAGGTCTTCCCACCCCTGGTCCTGGGCGAACCTGGCCAGGGCGGGGGAGATCATCCCGAGGATCTCATTGGTTGTGTGTTCTGTTGTCATATCCTTTCGTATTTGATGTTGTTCGTATTTGCCTTGGGTTTGGTTTCAGGGGCCTGTAGGGAGAAGAAGTCTGAGAACCTCAGTCCGGACGGATCTCCCCCCTCAGCCTCTATCCTCTCAAGCTCTCCATACATGCTCTCTAGGGTGAACGTGAACTGCATGCCTACCTCGCGGAGATCCAGCTGGGGTTCTTTCACTTCCTGTCCGGACTTCTGGAACCTGACATGCTTTTTTCTGGCTTTTTCCTCCATCACCTCAAGGAACTTCACTTGATCCTCAAGGGTGAGTGCCCCAAGCGGGAGTTTCTTCGCAAAGCGCACCTGGGCGAGCTTCGCAAGGGTGTCTGTATACGCCGGCATGGCATTCGGGTCTATGGCTTCAAGTGTCCAGATAGACTGGTTGAAGTTCGGCACCCCGTTATCGTTGGAGAACTCCTTGAGGCGGCTCTTGAGGTGAGGGTTGCTGTAGAGGCCTTTCTTCTCCACCTCCACGAGTTTTGGCGTTCCTGCGAACACGAGGAACATGTGCCCCAAATCAGAATCGAAGAGTTGGTGAATAACATTGTAATTCATCCTACGTGATTCTTCGTTACTTATCTCATAGAGCTTTACCGCTTCATCGAAGAGTATCACCAGTCCGCTGAATCCTGCCAGGACAAGGAACTCGCTCAGTTTCTTGAGCATGTCAATCCAATTGGCTCCGGTCACCTTCTCCCTGATCCCGAAGTCCATCTCCGCCTTATTTACGTTGTCATACCTGGCCTTGAACCAATCCACGGCTTTTACCTTGAGCTGGTCGCAGCCAGACGTGATGCCGTCTATATACTTGTCTATCACGGCATTGTATGTCGCAAAGCGGGTTATATCCCCGGAAGCACCCGACAGTCTCGCCCAGATATCAGCCTTGACTTTCTCTGCCAATGCCTGGTCTTCCTTCAGCCTGTCGGCTTCCGAGCCGCACGCTTCGCAGGACTGTGCAATGAACCGATTCACGGCTGCCTCAAGGCAGCCATCGCGGCTGTCGGAGGATGTCATTCGCTCCACGATCTCCCTGTAGGTAGCAACGGCCTTGTTCGCGTCTACGCCCTGTGCATTGTCAAAGAGTCGCATGTTATTTGTGAAGGTGACACGGGAAACTACGAATCCCTTCTGCTTCGAGAGTTCCTCTGAGACATCAAGAAGATATGTCTTCCCGCAACCGTTTCCACCGGTTATCACCATAAGACTGCTGTTTCCTCTCTTAGCACGGGCGATTGAGTTCTTGATGGCGCGCTGCTCGTTGTCACGGCCAATGCACAGAAGTTGCGTGAAGCCGGTAGGAGGGAGACCCTGCCGGATAGATGTCCAGATGTATTCAGCCTCCCCGGGGGAGAGGTCATTGATCCTTGCTACAAAGTTCTTGTTATTCATGGCTATAGTATTTTTGGTTAATAGGTTTCATCTTCGAGGAAGGCTGCGATCTCGTCATCTACCTCCTGCTTCGCCTCAATCGCAGCTTTAGCGGCATCCAGGTCGAACATACTTCTACGGGGTTCCGGAGCGGGGCCCTCTTCCGGCACGGCTTCAGGCGTGGCCTTTGGAGCAGTTCTTCGGCCAGGACCCTTATCGGCTGGCGCTGGGGTCCAGTCGGGCACCGTCACCTGTATGCTGGACACATATCCGGAGTCATCCTTGCGCTGTTCCTCCACAAGGCCTTCGGGACGGAACTCCCGAAGGAGGACCCAGCCGCCCTCGGAGATCTTCCTTCGGACGGAGATCCTTGTGTCTGGACGGAATAGCAGGAAGAAAACTGCCTGGAGGAATGCTGTCCTCCTGCCCGAGAGATTGTTGAATGTAAGGTCTAGGGCATCCATCCTGCCCTCAAAGTCCGGGTCACGGTACTCCATAAGCACTTCGTAATCCCCAAGGGAGATCCTGACAATGCCTGCGAAACGCCGGTAGATTCCAGCTTTCACACGTGTAGTGATGTAGCGAGCCAGACCGGAGATCCTATACGAGATGTTTTCCAGTATTCTTTTCATATTCTTGAAATAATTGCCTTACAAGAGAATAGAGCACATTTTATCGTTCTGGATGACAAAATGAAGGCATAATCAACCATTTACGTCAAAATAAGGGTTCTAGTGCAACACAACGGGAACCCACATATACCTGTTGGCGATTTTTGTTATATTTGTGAGATATAAACTCTACGCAAATGATACTCACTACAACACCGTCCATAGAAGGACGAACCATCGCGGAATACAAGGGAGTCGTCTTCGGGGAGGTCATCTCCGGGGTGAACTTCATCAGGGACTTCGCCGCAAGCATACGTAACATCGTGGGCGGCCGCAGCGGCTCATATGAGCAGGAACTCATCGATGCCCGCCGCCAGGCCATGGACGAGATGTCGGAAAGGGCCATGGCAATGGGCGCGGATGCCGTCATCGGCATCGACATCGACTACGAGGTCCTGGGTGAGAACGGCGGCATGCTGATGGTAACCGCCTCAGGCACAGCCGTAAAGCTCGCGTAAGCCATGGTCACGGTAGGCATAAAGGGAACGAACGACTGGTTCGTCACGAAGGAGCTCTCCGCCATGCACATCGGAAGCGGAACGGTCCCCGTACTGGCCACCCCGATGATGATAGCCCTCATGGAAAAGACGTGCAGGGAGTGCGTTAAGCCATACCTGGAGCCCGGCCAGGAGACCGTGGGCACACGTGTGGACGTGCGGCACCTGGCCGCCACCCCCGTGGGTATGGACGTGCACTGCGAGGTGGAGGTCATTGAAGTCGACCGGCGCAGGATAACCTTCAAGGTAGCCGTGTATGACAAGGGCGGCCTGGTAGGGGAGGGAACCCATGATAGGTTCATTATCGATGTGGAGAAGTTCCAGGAGAAGACCGAGGAACGGAAGAGGATGGCTAGCCAGCCACGTATGGAAAAGGATGAGCAAACGGCGTAAGACAAAGGCCCTCCGGATCACGGAGAAGGACTTCATGCTGGCGAACCGCAGGGCGGCCCGCATGGAAGAGATCGCCCTCCACGGGAAGCCCGTTTCAGCAAGGACTCTGCCATAAGAAAAGACGGCATCCTCATTCAGGACACCATCAAGGACCGGATTGGACGGTTCTTACAGAAGATCTCCAAGGTTGCTGCCAACGGTTAAGCTGGGATTCCCGGGCATTGTCGCGTTAGTTC
>JAEEGL013415748.1_pt1 | contig 30911 bp, 44 predicted proteins | sample 9134231 | NCBI WGS metagenome assembly JAEEGL01 (sample SAMN16246548, study PRJNA631951) | gut metagenome | biome: gut microbiome; feature: rumen; material: fiber-attached | host: Bos | place: Iran: Karaj | collected 2018-10
AAACTGAAGGAGTTTTACAAAGGTAAGCCGCTGCTTCCGGATGCCTTTACCCGTAACAATCATATTGAGGAAATCAAAGGTGTTTATGTCCCCTTCTGGCTCTATGACGCCCGGGTTGACATCAACGCTTCCTTCCGGGCGGAACGTACTCATTCCACCCAGCGCGGTGATGATCTTGTAACCATTACCGAGCACTATCGTCTGCTGCGCGGCGGCTCTGTTTCCTTCGAAAAAGTGCCGGCCGACGCTTCCAGCAAAATGCCGGACGAATTCATGGATGCCATCGAACCGTACGACTACGATGAAATGGTTCCCTTCGAAATGGCTTATCTGCCGGGTTACCTGGCCGACCGTTATGACGTCGAACCGGAAGTGGATGCCAAGCGGGCGGAAAACCGCATGCGCAACAGCACCACGTCTGAACTTCATAAGACGATCATCGGCTATTCCGGTGTCTTCCCGGAAAGCCAGCAGATCAATATCCGCCGCGGCCGTGTTCACTACGCCCTGCTGCCGGTATGGATGCTGTCGACGAAATGGAACAACACGAATTATCTGTTCGCCATGAACGGACAGACCGGCCGGATGGTCGGTGACATGCCGACGGACAACATGAAGCTGATCCGCTGGTTCCTGATCATCACGGTTGTCGGTATTGTCATACTGTTCTTTGTATTACTGGGAGGTAAACTCTGATGAAAAAACTGAGAAGCCTTCTGATCGCGCTGATCCTCACCCTGGGTCTCGGTATGTTCCTGCTGCCGGTATTTGCCGACAACGACGTGCATGTCGATGACGAAACAGGACTGATCAGTGATTACCAGCTGGAACAGCTGGATGCCTACGCCCAGCGCATCTCCGATGTCCATAACACCGGTGTCTATATCCGCTTCATCGATACTTACCGCGGCTTTGCCAACAATGTCACGGATGCCTCGGAATATGTTTTCAAAAATGAAGACCTTGGCATCGGCGGTGACGGTATCCTGCTGCTGGTCGCAATGAGCGAAGGCGAATATGACCTGTGCGCGCATGGCAATACTGCCAATACCGCGTTCACCGACTATGCCAAATCAAAAATGGCACGCCGGATCGAATACTTCCTGTCATCCTCCGACTGGTATACGGCATGCAGTGAATTCCTTAGCCAGTCTGATACGATGCTGACCTATCTGGAATCACACGGTGAACCGTTTGACACCAACAACGATCCCGCTTATCAGCAGAACAAAAAGGAACAGGAAGCAGCAGCCCGCAGTATGAAGATCGGCGCGACCTTCGGCCTGCCGCCGATCGCCGCTCTCCTGACCTGCCTGGGACTGAAAGCCCGCAACAAAAATACCGGCATCAAGACGGAGGCGCATAACTACTTTGCCAGAAACGGCATCAATATTAACCGTGTTCAGGATCTGTTTATCAACCGCACGGAAATGCACACCCCGCTGCCACGCAGTTCCTCATCCGGAGGAGGCGGCGGCACGACCATCAATTCCGGGGGATTCTCCCATCACAGCGGAAGCTTCCGGCATTGATTTTCTGAGAAAAAAGAATAATATTAACAGAGGACACCGGCCGGTGTCCTCTTATAAAAGGAGTTTGATATTATGGCAGATTTTCTTGTAACAGCCGGCATTACCTTCTGCTCCCTGCTCGTCGTCGATAAATTATCCAAAAACGTGAATTTCAACGGTATCGGATCGGTCATTTTCCTGGCTTTGATCCTGACTCTGCTGCAGAATACCGTTCAGCCGATCCTGATGTTCCTCGGCTTTCCGATCACTTTGTTAACGCTGGGACTGTTCACATTTATTATCAACGGTATCGTGCTGTCACTGGCTTTTTCCCTGACATCCGGTGCTCATATCAAAACGTTCGGTTCCGCTGTGTTCCTCAGTATTGTCATCAGTATTCTGAATTCACTGTTTACCGGACTGTTCCTCGGCTGAGGAACTTTTTTTTCGCTTCGCCACCGCGACACCGTCACCGGTATCCGGATAAAAGACGGTTTCAAACCGGCTGTCATTCAGGAGGTGCTCCCGGAAGTTTCTGATCTTTCTTGTCATCTGCAGTGTGCCGCGATTATCAGAAAGCTGCGGATCGTCGACAATGCCGTGGAAATTCAGATTGTCAAAGATAAACACCGTTCCCGGCATCGTATTGCGGAAGAAATGTTCCATATAACGTCTGTACTGCGCTTTCGCCGCGTCAATAAAAATCAGATCATAGATCTTATCGGTCTGAAATTCCGCCGCGTCGCACAGGTAGCAGCGGATTCTGTCCTGCAGACCGCGTTCCTTCACGTTCCGGCAGGCTTTTTCATACATTTCCGGATCGATCTCCAGTGTATCGACGGTCATATCCCAGCGGACTTCCGCCATGTTGATCGCCGAATAGCCGACTGCTGTGCCGCATTCCAGAATATCCCTGATATTCTCATGTTCCTTCAGATACGCAAGCAGAAAAGCCATTCCGTCATCCTTCATGATCGGAACATGGTTTTCTCTTGCGGCATCGTGAATTTTCTGCAGATCATCCATACATGACAAGTATAGTAAAAAAGACTTCATTGCTGAAGTCTTTTTATCTGCTTATCAGTTGCTTGGCGTGAAGGTTACCCATTCGCCTTCCGAATCAGCGATCCACATGTCGTCACCGATGCGGTACCACATATACTGGGCATCGGTTCTGACTTCGTATACATCATAGACCGCACCATATTCCGCAACGTCCAGTTCGTCAAAACCGGTGCCTGATCCGGCTCTGATCCGCAGCTGGTCGACGATGACTTCGGCCGTGCCGATGACACCGTTGTCAGCCGGCTGGGTTTCGGCCGGTTTGCTTTCCGGCTGTGTTTCCGCCGGTTTTGTTTCTTCTGTCTTCGTTTCTTCCGTCTTTGTCTCAGCCGGTTTTTCTTCCTGTTTGTCCGTTGTTTCTTCCTTTTCCGTAACCTGCGGCTTTGTCTGCGGCTGATACGGTTTCGGTTTGTTCATGACCAGATAGAGGTACAGGCCAAGACCCGCGGCGGCTCCCAGCAGAATCGCAATCAGACTCTTCAGGAGAACATGAGACTTTTTCTTCTTGCGGACAGGCATCTTTCTTTCCTCCTCGGGTTCCTCAAGGACGCGGGGCTGTTCAGCTTCTGTCTGAACCTCTTTGATTACCGGTTCAGCTGCCGGTTCAGCCACGGCGATTTCCGGCAGTTCATTTTCTTCAGGTTCCGGATTCACCGGTGTTTCCGGTTCCGGCTCCGGTGCTTCCAGGATGATCGGTTGCACATCCTCAGCCCGCGGTGCCGGTGTCTCTTCCGGTTCCGGCAGAATGATCTGCTCACTGTGTTCCGGTTCATGTACCGGCGCGGCAGGTGTTTCTGTTACGACCGGTTTCGCAGCGACTGCTTCCGCCGGCAGTTCTTCGACCTCGCGCGGCTCTTCCATGACGATCGCTTCGGTTGGATATGTATCCGGATTGACTCTTTCACATAATGCCATCAGCGTGCCGACCACTGTTCCGGAGTTTCTCAGTCCGGCTTTGCCGGATACCAGCAGTGATCTGGCTTCCTCCAGAGAGACCATCAGTGATTTGGCGATCTCGTCAATGGACATATGATCAAAGAAACGCATCGCCACAACAGCACGTTCCGGTTCCGTGATCTGATCCAGTGCTTTCAGGATCCGGATCCGGCATTCGTCTTCGTCAAATGCCATGACATCCTCACGGGTCGGATATTCATCAGAACTGTCATAGTAGGAACTGTATGCGGACGATGTTCTGACCGGTGTCAGCTGTCTGAGCGCTTCCTTGCGGACGATGTTCACCATCCATCCGGTAATGTCCGGCGCGTTCAGTGATTCGCCCAGTCTCTGCAGAGCCGTACGGAGCGCTTTCTGTTCGGATTTTTTCGCTGTCTCTTTATTATCAAGATAAAGCCTGGAAACGAAATACATATCTGCTGTGTAATACTTCAGCAGTTCGGTAATCGCCTCGCGGTTTCCATGCATGGCACTGCTGACGATTGCCCGCAGTTCCTGATCAGAAAGTCTGTTTATCATATCAATCACCACCTGTTATATCTATTCTACCTCAAAGAATCGAATAATTTAGTTTTTTAAGCTTTGAATCGGTGAAGGAATCCTTCCTCCCCTTGAAATCATTGTTTCGGCACTTCCTTTGCCGACCGGCATGACCGGTCCTTCACCGAGAAGGCCGCCGAATACCAGGTCTTCGCCCGCATTCCTGCCGATGGCGGGAATCAGACGGCAGGCAGTCGTTTTACTGTTGATCATACCGATCGCGGCTTCATCGGCGATGATCGCGGAGATCGTTTCGGCGCTTGTGTCACCGGGAATGATGATCATATCGAGACCGACGGAACATACCGCCGTCATCGCTTCCAGTTTTTCGATTTTCAGCGTGCCGCTGCGGGCCGCCGCGATCATCCCGGCATCTTCCGATACGGGAATAAACGCGCCGGAGAGTCCGCCGACGGAACTGGATGCCATGATGCCGCCCTTCTTGACTGCGTCATTCAGCATTGCCAGAGCCGCTGTCGTGCCGGGTCCGCCGCACTGTTCCAGACCGATTTCTTCCAGGATCTGGGCAACGGAATCACCGACTGCCGGTGTCGGGGCCAGGGAAAGGTCGACAATGCCGAACGGCACCTGCAGACGCCGGCTGGCTTCCATGCCGACCAGCTGTCCCATGCGGGTGATCTTGAACGCCGTTTTCTTGATTACTTCGGCGATTTCATCCATCGTCGCGTTCTTACCGGCTTTGAGGATCGCATTTCTGACAACGCCCGGTCCGGAAACACCGACATTGATTACTGTCTCCGGTTCACTGATGCCATGAAAAGCGCCGGCCATGAACGGATTGTCTTCCACCGCATTGCAGAATACGACCAGCTTGGCGGCACCGAAGCAGTTGTTGTCTTTTGTCAGTTCGGCGCTGCGGCGCACGATCTGTCCCATCAGCCGGACTGCGTCCATGTTGATACCGGCTTTGGTAGAGCCGATATTGACACTGGAACATACGATATCCGTGCAGGCCAGAGCCTCCGGAATCGATTCGATCAGTTCTCTGTCACCGTTTGTCATGCCTTTCTGAACAAGGGCGGAATAGCCGCCGATGAAATTGACACCGACATCTTTGCCGGCCTTGTCGAGAATTCTGGCATACTTCGTGCAGTCACCGCCGCTGACACTCTGCAGCAGGGAAATCGGTGTCACTGCGATTCTCTGGTTTATGATCGGAATGCCGTATTCAAGGGAAATATCCCTGGCTGTCTGAACCAGGTCTTTCGCCTTTTCCGTGATTTTCCGGTAGATCTTCTCACATGATCTGTCAATGTCCGTATCGGCACAGTCCATCAGGGAAATTCCCATGGTAATGGTGCGGATATCCAGACACTCCTCGTCGATCATGCGGATCGTTTCCATAATATTGTCGGTCGATCTGGTCATAGGCACTCCTAAATTGTATGCATGGCCTTGAAGATGTCTTCATGCATGACATGGATCTTCAGACCCTGCTCATCACCCATTGCCTCAAAATCACCGGCGACCTGATGCATGTTTTCCAGGTCTTCCGGCAGATCGACGATCATGATCATCGTGAACAGATCCTGAAGGACCTTCTGCGTCACGTCGACGATATTGATATTGCGTTCCGCACACTTCGTCGCCACAAAGGCGAGAATGCCGGGACGGTCTTTTCCAACTACCGAAATAACAGCTCTCATACTGACCTCTTTCTAGTTTTCTGCCTGCAGTTCTTCCAGTGACAGACCGCAGTAATACAGTTCCATCTGCAGGAAGCCCTTGACCTTGCGGATCATATCCAGGGTTTCCTCCGTACAGTCACTCGCACTGGCGGACGTTTCAAAGTTCAATGTGCACTTGCCCATCGTTCCGATATCGCCATCCCAGTTATAGACATAATTGATCGTACGGTTGGAATACTTGAAGGTATGATTGTTGAAATCTATGGTATACGCTTCATTTTCGTTATAACTCTGCACGAAGACACCGGGACTTTCTTCTTCATAGGCAAGCCGGTTGACAAGCCGCTTCCGGAATGTCGCTGAAGCAGTGGCTTCCGGTGTGTCGTCAGCAACAGGTTCTGTATCGATCTCGCTGGTATCGATGTCTGTATAGACAACATACTGGGAGAATTCTTCCTTCTGCGCGTCGGTAATGACAACTTCTGTCTCGTTGTAGCCGACGTAATTGACACTGCCGTCATAGACCGTTTTGATTTCCTGTCCTGAATATACAAAGGATATCTCAAAGTGTGATGTTTCCTTCAGGAAGTATCCTTCTTCGCTGAATGTGTCGGTGATCACCCCTGAGGTGACTTTGCATTCATCCAGCTGATCCATGTCATTGAAATCATAGCGGTCTTTGAATACATCCGCGAGATGTTTCTCATCGATCGTCAGAGAATACAGCGTATTCCCTTCCGCATCCTTTGATTCCGCCACTCCCTGCAGATATTCCTGCGGGAACGCATAAGGTTCCAGCGGCATCAGCATCGAATCTCTGACATCTTTCGGCGTCATGTCCTCATAGTAATGAATGCCGTTGAACGTATTGTACAGACGGCTGCCGTCATAATATCCGTCGATTTCCGATGCCATACCGTTGGCATTCAGGTGCTGACTGATATGGATCCTTTCTTCATCCTGTTCAAGAACACCGTCCATCTGATAAATACCGTTTGTCCCATCGGAAAACAGATAAGTATACTTCGTGCTGACGGCGGCCGTACTGGAATCCGCTGCCGCGCGGTTGGCGACTGCGTTACTGTAACGGCTGTAAAGATCGCCGCTGATCGGTTCCTTATCCGTTCCCGGTTCTGTATCGGCAGGTTCACCCGTGCAGCCCATCAGAAGCAGGACTGCCGCGGCTGCCGTAATTAATCTTTTTTTCATAATGTTTTTATTATACCAGTCTCCTTGTCTGCTGACAAAAAATCCTGGCTGTCTGATGTGACTCTTTCAGAAAAGGAGATATTTCCGAGGAAATATCTCCTTGATCAACCAGATTATACCAGTTCGATATAAGCCATTGGAGCAGCATCGCCGCGGCGTGTACCGGTTCTTACGATACGGGTATATCCGCCATTGCGGTCCTTGTATTTCGGTGCTACTTCATCGAATAACTTCTGCAGAACTGTCTGCTGTGTAGCTTCATCAGCGACAACGTTGCGGACATATGCCGCAGCCTGACGGCGGGCAGCCAGGTCACCCTTCTTGCCAAGTGTGATCAGCTTATCTACAACCGCACGCATATCCTTGGCCTTCGCCTCAGTTGTCTCTACTCTGCCGTATAAGATGACGGAAGTAGCGAGATTTCTGAGCATAGCCTTACGGTGATCAGCAGTTCTGCCAAATTTACGATTCCACATAAACGTTCCTCCTATTAATCAAAGGACTTGAATCCATATCCAAGTTCGATGAGCTTGTCCTTTACCTCTTTCAGAGATTTCTTACCGAGGTTACGGACTCTCATCATTTCATCCTCGGTCTTCTGTGTCAATTCATCAACGGTCTGAATACCTGCACGCTTCAGACAGTTATAGGAACGTACGGAGAGATCCAGATCTTCGATCATCAACTGCTGTCCCTTGTTCTGCTGTTCGACACCGCTTTCCTTCAGAACGTCTTCCATCATCACGACTTCGTCATTGATGTTGGCTACTACGGAAAGGTGATCCATCAGGATCTTGGCAGCCATGGAAAGTGCTTTCTGCGGATTGATGGATCCGTCTGTCCAGACTTCCATTTCCAGACTGTCATATCTGACTTCTTCACCGACACGGGTCGGTTCTACGTTATAGGCGACCTTTTCGATCGGGGTGTAGATGGAATCCGTAAAGACGGTTCCGATGCCCTGGGAACTGCCCTGGTTACGCTGCTTGTTGATGTCAGCACTGACATAACCGCGGCCGTTCTTTGCCTTCAGTTCCATTTCCAGGGAAACACCCTTTTCGAGATGCGCGATTTCAAGATCCTTGTTCAGAATCTCTACCTGAGCAGGGCAGATAATATCGCCTGCTGTAACTGTGCAAGGTCCGTTTGCAGAAATCTGCAGGTTATAGACCTCATCATCCTCAATTTTCATGATCAGCTGCTTCAGCTGCAGGATGATCATGGAAACATCTTCTCTTACACCCGGGATGGATGTGAATTCATGGTAAACACCATCAACCTTGATGGAAAATACCGCTGCACCAGGAAGTGAGGAAAGCAGCACTCGGCGGAGCGCATTCCCGATCGTTGTACCAAAACCTCTCTCCAGCGGAGAAAGAATAAACTTACCGTAATTCTCAGATTCTACATATTCTTTCACTTCAAATTCGGCACGTTCAAATCTCTGCATGCAACAATCCTCCTATTTTATCTTTAATTAACCGCGCGGTCTCTTCGGCGGACGGCATCCATTGTGCGGAACAGGAGTTACATCGTTGATGGCTGTAATCTCCAGACCTGCTGTCTGTAAGGAACGGACGGCTGCTTCACGGCCGGCACCCGGACCTTTTACATTTACTTCAACAGTCTTCAGGCCATGAACGATAGCGGCCTTGGCAGCTGCTTCTGCACAGAGCTGTGCAACATACGGTGTGGATTTACGGGAACCCTTATATCCGAGAGCACCAGCGGAACTCCAGGAGATAACGTTTCCTGCTTCGTCAGCGATCGTGACGATTGTATTGTTGAATGTTGAATGAATATGAGCGACACCCTTGGCAATATTCTTGCGGACTCTCTTTTTACGTGTCGCGCCCTTCTTCTGATTTTTAGCCATGATATCCTCCTAATTACTTCTTCTTGTTCGCGACTGTACGACGCGGACCTTTTCTTGTACGAGCGTTTGTACGGGTACGCTGACCGTTGACCGGCAGGCCTCTTCTGTGACGGAGACCGCGGTAGCTGCCGATTTCCATCAGACGCTTGATGTCAAGAGCTCTCTCACGACGCAGGTCGCCCTCTGTCTTAATAGCGTCAATCTGGTTACGAATGGCAGTTTCCTGCTCGTCTGTCAGATCCTTGGCGCGGATCGTTTCATCAATACCGCAGGCTGCGAGGATCTTCTTCGCAGTTGTCGGACCGATACCATAGATATATGTGAGTGATGTTCCGATCTGTTTGTTACGCGGAATATCAACACCGGCAAAACGTGGCATATAAAATTTCCTCCCCTAATTAACCCTGTCTCTGCTTATGCTTCGGGTTTTCGCAGATAACCATAACAACGCCTCTGCGCTTAATGACTCTGCACTTGTCACAAATTGGTTTTACAGATGGTCTTACTTTCATTTTCTTTACCTCCTCGGTAATTTGGTTTTTCTACTTGTGTCTGTAGGTAATGCGCCCACGTGTTAAGTCATAAGGTGAAATTTCAACGGTGACCCGGTCTCCCGGTAAAATGCGAATGTAGTTCATACGGATTTTACCAGCAACGTGGGCACGGATCACGTGACCATTCTGAAGTTTCACTTTGAAATTGGCATTTGGCAGTGTTTCTTCAACGATGCCTTCAATTTCAATGACGTCCTGTTTTCCCATTCAATCTCGCTTTCCATAGCGGTCCAAGGGAAGGGATATTCTCCCTTCCCTGACCCTCTTTTTCAGGATAAGTTCTCCAGGGCCTCCTGGATGACTGCGAAGACCTGATCCTTGGCCTGGGCAGCGTTGACGTGTTTGACAACACCGCGTGCTTCATAGAAGTCAATGACAGGCTTGGTGCTCTTCTCGTATTCATCCATTCTGACCTTCAGCTGTTCGACAGTGTCGTCCTTGCGCTGAATCAGCTCGCCGCCGCATTCATCGCAGACACCCTCGACCTTGCTCGGATGACCTTTGACATGATAGATCGCTCCGCATTTCGAACAGATTCGGCGTCCGGTAATGCGGTCCTTAAGAATTTCGAAGTCAACTTCCAGAGCGACAACACACTCTACCGGCTTGCCGATCTTGTCAGCGATTTCCGAGAACGCCTCCGCCTGTACCAGAGTACGCGGGAAGCCGTCCAGCAGATAACCTTTCTGGCAGTCAGGCTGCTGAAGTCTGTCTTCGACCATGGCGTTGATGACATCGTCCGGAACCAGTTTGCCTGCTTCCATGTAGGACTTTGCCAGTTTGCCAAGTTCAGTGTTGTTCCTTACATTTTCTCTGAGCATGTCACCAGTGGAAATGTGCGGAATGTCGTACTCCTTCAGGATCAGTTCGGACATTGTGCCCTTACCGGCTCCTGCAGGACCCATGATAAGAATGTTCATAAGTTTTCCTCCTATGTTTATTTAAGGAACCCCTGATACTGTTTTTGCGTAAGCTGGCCTTTCAGCTGAGCATATGTTTCCATAGCTACACCGACAACGATGATAATGCCGGTTCCGCCAATCGCAGTGCTCTGGGGCAGTGAAGTAAACATTGGAAGCAGATACGGTATGATGGCGACAATGACCAGAGCGGCCGCGCCTAATACCGTGATACGGTTCAGCACTTTGTGCAGATATGTTTTCGTCTCATTTCCCGGACGGATGCCTGGGATATAAGCGCCGGATTTGCCGAGATTTTCAGCCATCTTTTCCGGATCTACCTGCAGCTCTGTGTAGAAGAACGTAAACAGGACTGTTAACACTGCATAGATCGTCAGACCAACCCATCCGTTCAGGGACAGGAAGCTGCTCAGTTTCCGATACAGGTCGGTATTGAAGAAACTGATGATGATCTGAGGTGCTGTCATGATCGACTGAGCGAAGATGACAGGAATGACCGATGCACTGTTTATCTTAAGCGGAAGGAATGTAATATCGCTGCCGCCGCGGATACTGGAACTGTTTGTGTACTGAATCGGAATCTTTCTCACTGCTGTCTCCATAATAATAACAAAGATTACAATGAATAGATACAGCACACAGTACAGAACGAACTGCAGAATGCCGTTGAACAGTTCACCCTGTGTGGTACCGCCCGCCAGGATGTTGTAAACCTGAGCGAACGATGCCGGCATGTTGGAAACGATACCCGAGAAGATAATCATCGAGATACCGTTGCCGATGCCTTTCATGGAAATTCTGTCACCGATCCACAGCAGGAACATCGTACCGGCTGTCATAACGGTTGCGGTGAACAGATATCCGGACATAGCGGAATTCTCAAGAATTCCGTACTGTTTGTCAAACATATATACCAGTGACAGGCCCTGCACGAAGGACAGGACAACTGCCAGATATCTGGTAATGCGATCCATCTGCTGACGGCCGGTCTGGCCGGACTTCGCCATTTCGGTCAGAGCCGGAATGACATCCATCGACAGCAGCTGGATGATAATGCTTGAAGTGATGTATGGGCCGATACCCATAGCGAATACTGACAGTCTTTCCAGAGCGCCGCCGCCCAGCATGTTCATAATGCCGAGGATGCCGTTCTCGGAAATCTGATTGCTTAAAGCAGTGGAGTCAACTCCCGGGACTGGAATAGCGGAACCGATGCGATAGATCAACAGCATTGCCAGCGTAAAGAGAATACGATTCCGTGTCTCTTTATTCTTCAGCAAGCTGGTGAATGTCTGCAGCATCTCAGAGTACCTCTACTTTTCCGCCCGCTTCTTCAATCGCCTTTGCAGCGCTCTTGGAGAACTTGACTGCCTTGACAGTCAGTTTCTTTTCAAGTTTGCCAGAGCCGAGAACTTTCACGCCGTCGAGATGCTTCTTGACGAGTCCGGCTGCCTTTAATGCAGCGAAATCAACTTCAGCACCGTCTTCGAACTTGTTCAGATCTTCGACGTTGACAACAGCATATTCTTTACGGGTGAAGTTTGTGAAACCTCTTTTCGGCATTCTCTTGAAGAACGGTGTCTGTCCGCCTTCAAAACCGATTGCGACACCGCCGCCGCTTCTGGAGTTCTGACCCTTCTGGCCTTTGCCGGCTGTCTTGCCGTTACCGGAGCCCTGTCCACGGCCAATACGCTTGGAAGTGAAACGAGCACCCTCATTGGCTTTCAGTTCGTTTAATTTCATCAGAGAACCTCCTTATCGAATCTCAGCGACTTTCTTATCGCGGAGCTTAGCAATATCATCAACTGTGCGCATACCCTTCAGTGCATCCAGTGTTGCATAAACAACGTTTACGGATGTACGGCTGCCGATAACCTTGGACAGAACATCGCTGACACCGGCCAGTTCGAGGATAGAACGGACAGCGCCGCCTGCGATAACACCGGTACCAGGAGCAGCCGGTGCGAGGAAGACCTGGCTTGCGCCATGTGTTCCGACAGCACTGTGCGGTACGGTACGGTTGTCATCAACAAGGTTTACTCTGAACACGCTCTTTGTTGCAGCTTCGGTTGCCTTCTTGATTGCATCAGGAACTTCAGCGGCCTTGCCCATGCCGAAGCCGACACGGCCTTTCTTGTCGCCGACAACAACCAGAGCAGCGAAACGCATTCTGCGTCCACCCTTAACTGTCTTACTTACACGGTTGATGGAGACTACTACGTCTTCGAACTCTTTCGGTTCGCGTCTTCTGAATGTTTTTCTTTCGTTTGCCATTCTCTCTGTACTCCCCTTCCTCAGAACTTCAGTCCGGCTTCTCTTGCTGCATCAGCCAGAGCCTGGACTCTTCCGTGATAGACATATCCGCCGCGGTCAAAGCGTACGGAATCGATATTCTTTTCAAGGCATTTCTTGGCGATTGCTTCGCCGACCTTCTTGGCCGCTTCAATGTTGCCGCCATTTTCCAGCTTCAGTTCCAGGGAACTTGCTGCGCACAGTGTGTTGCCGGTTGTGTCGTCAATGACCTGTGCATAAATGTTGGCATTGGAACGGAACACGTTCAGTCTTGGGCAGTCGGGAGTGCCGTTGACAACTTTACGTACACGCTTATGACGGCGAATACGTTCTTCATTTTTCTTAGTATTCTTCAGCATTTTTCTCTCTCCTTCCCATTACTTCTTAGCAGCTGCTGTCTTACCTTCCTTGCGGCGGACATGTTCATCAGCATAGCGGATGCCCTTTCCTCCGTAAGGTTCAGGTTTCTTAGTAGCTCTTACGACAGCTGCGAACTGACCGACGGACTGCTTGTCGATACCGGAAACGTTGATCGTTGTCGCATCCGGAACTTCGACAGTAACATCAGACGGAACAGTGAATTCTACCGGGTGGGAGAAACCGACGTTCAGTGTCAGTTTGTTTCCGCTTAAGGCGGCACGGTAACCGATACCGACGATCTTCAGCTGTTTTGTGAAACCCTTGTTAACGCCCTCGACCATAGCGTTGATCAGAGCGCGTGTTGTCCCGTGGAGCTGCTTTGTATGCTTCTCTTCATTAGGACGTTTTACGGTGAGAACACCGTTTTCGACTGTAATGTCCATTAATGAGGAGAACGTTCTTGTCAGCGTTCCCTTAGGACCCTTCACAGTCACCTCATTCCCGTCAGTGACAGTCAGTTCGACACCTTCAGGAATGGTAATCGTTTTATTACCGATACGTGACATTTGTCTTTTCCTTTCTCTTACCAGACGTAAGCGATGACTTCACCGCCAACGTGCTTCTTTCTTGCTTCTCTGTCAGTCATCATGCCTTCAGAGGTGGAGATGATGGCAACACCCAGACCATTCAGAACTTTCGGCAGCTGGTCGCCCTTCGCGTAAACGCGCAGACCCGGCTTGGAAATTCTCTTGATGCCCTTGATGACCTTTTCATCGTTTGCGCCATACTTCAGAGTAACAACGAGCTTCTTTTCGATGCCGTCGCCTTCTGCAGCATACTTTTCGATATAGCCTTCACTCTTCAGGATCTTGGCGATTTCAGCCTTGACCTTGGAATACGGTGCTACATCAACCGTTGTCTTCTTTGCCTGATAGCCATTACGGATTCTGGTAAGCATATCAGCAATAGGATCTGTCATATTCATCTTCAATTACCTCCTTACCAGCTGGCCTTCTTAACACCAGGGATCTGGCCTTTGTAAGCCAGTTCTCTGAAGCAGATACGGCACACTTTGTACTTTCTCAATACGGAATGCGGACGTCCGCATCTCTCGCAGCGTGTGTAAGCACGTGTGGAGAACTTTGCAGGACGTGACTGCTTAATCTTTAAACTTGTTTTTGCCATGTTCAGTTCTCCTCCTTATTTCGCAAACGGCATACCTAATTCTTTCAGCAGTGTGTATGCCTCTTTGTTTGTCTTCGCTGTTGTAACGATGACAATATCCATGCCTCTGACCTTATTGACTTTGTCAAAGTTGATTTCCGGGAAGATCAGCTGTTCTTTGATGCCGAGCGTGTAGTTGCCGCGGCCGTCGAACGCTGTAGCGCTGACGCCGTGGAAGTCACGGACACGCGGCAGAGATGCGTTCATCAGTTTGTCGAGGAATTCATACATTCTGTCGCCGCGGAGGGTAACTTTGCAGCCGATCGGCATGCCTTCACGCAGTTTGAAGTTCGCGATGGACTTCTTTGCTTTTGTGATGACCGGCTTCTGACCGGCAATCTGTGTCAGTTCTTCAACTGCTTCATCGAGAGCTTTCGGATTGGCAATGGCATCACCGACACCCATGTTGATGACGACCTTGACCAGCTTCGGAGCTTCCATAACGCTGGAGTAGTTGAATTCCTTCATCAGGGAAGGCTTGACCTGTTCGGTATATTTTTCTTCGAGACGTGTCATTATTTCTTGCCTCCCTTGACTTCTTCACCGGACTTCTTGAAGACTCTCTTCTTTTCGCCCTTTTCGTTGAATTTATAGCCAACACGGCTTGCCGCCTTGGCTTTCTTGTCATACAGCATGACGTTGGAAGCATCGATCGGAGCTTCTTTCTCGATGATGCCGCCTTCCGGATTCTGCTGACTCGGCTTTAAAGACTTCTTGATCATGTTGACGCCTTCAACGATGACCTTGTTGTTTTTCGGATCAACTGCCTTTACTTCACTGACAGTTCCCTTATAGTGGCCGCTGATGACCTTTACTGTATCGCCTGTTTTGATTTTCATATCAACGGTTCCTCCTTATAAGACTTCCGGTGCCAGGGAAACGATCTTCATGAATCCCTTGTCACGGAGTTCTCTTGCGACAGGGCCGAAGATACGTGTTCCGACCGGTGTCAGATCATCTTTAATGATAACTGCTGCGTTATCATCGAACTTGATGTATGAACCGTTGTTACGGCGTACACCATATACTGTACGGGCGATGACACACTTGACTACCTGGCCTTCCTTGACGGATCCGTTCGGGGAAGCCTTCTTGACTGCGCAGACAACGATGTCACCGATCGTAGCGCTCTTGCGCTTACTGCCGCCCAAGCATCTGATAACCAGTACTTCCTTAGCACCGGTATTGTCAGCGACGTTCAATCTTGTTTCATTCTGAATCATAGCTTTCTCCTCCTGTGCTTAAAGAATTACTGCCTTCTGGACGATCTTGACCAGACGGAAATGCTTATCCTTGCTTAACGGTCTTGTTTCCATTACTTCAACAACGTCACCGACCTTGGCTTCGTTGTTTTCGTCATGAGCCTTGAAACGGGTCGTGTACTTGACCTGTCTTCCATATAAAGGATGGCTCTTCTTTGTGGTGATTTCTACGACGACTGTCTTGTCCATCTTGTCGGACACAACGGTTCCGCGAAGGACCTTACGTCTGTTTCTTTCCATGTTCTATGCCCTCCTTTATTTAGCCTGCGCATTGGCGCGTTCTGTAATGACGGTCTTAATGCGGGCGATTGTCTTTTTGATATCTTTGATACGAGCAGGATTCTCAAGGCTTCCTGTAGCCTGCGCGAAACGCAGTGTGTACAGTTCTTCCTTCAGGGATGTGATTTCCTTCTCGAGTTCTTCGTTGCTCAGATCTCTGACTTCTTTCACATTCATGATTACTTCTCCTCCTCGCCTTTCTTAACGAAGCGGGTCTTGACGCAGAGCTTGTTTGCGGCAAGTCTCAATGCTTCTCTTGCAACTTCTTCGGAAACACCGGCAACCTCGAAGAGCACACGGCCCTTCTGAGCGACTGCTACCCAGTGATCCGGAGCACCTTTACCGGAACCCATACGAACTTCCAGAGGCTTCTTGGTTCTGGCAAGCTGCGGGAATACTTTGATCCAAACTTTACCGCCACGGTTCATATAACGAGTCATGGCGACACGGGCAGCCTCGAGCTGCGCGCTGCTGATATATCCGCCTTCGTCGGCAACAAGTCCGAATTCACCGAATGTAACGGAACGGCCGGCCTTTGCGCGTCCTTCATAACTCAGACGATGCGGTCTTCTGTATTTCGTTCTGTTAGGCATTAACATAATTACTCGTTACCTCCTTCGGCAGGTGCAGCCGGCTTGGCTGCTTCAGCATTTGCCGGGCGGCGGGCAGGTCTTCTCTGACCGTCTCTCGGATTTCTTCTGCTGTTTCTGCGGTCGCCTCTCGGTGCACGAGCCGGTGCTTCCGGTTCCTTGACCATCTGGCCAGGCAGGACTTCACCGCGGCAGATCCAGACTTTGACGCCCAGCTTGCCGTATGTTGTCTGTGCCTCTTCGCAGGCATAGTCAATATCACTTCTCAGTGTGTGCAGAGGAACGACACCTCTTGAATAACCCTCGGAACGGGCAATTTCAGCACCGCCAAGACGTCCCTTGGCCAGCGTTTTGATACCCTTGGCACCAGCGCGCATCGTGCTCTGAATTGTCTTCTTCTGGGCGATACGGAAGGACTGACGTGCTTCCAGCTGTTCGCAGATCTTGCGGGCGACGAGACGTGCGTCCAGATCCGGATTGGCAACAGCGACAACATCGATCTTGATGTTCTTGCCGCCGGTCAGCTTGGCGAGCTTTGTCTTCAGGACGGCCATCTTGTCCTTGTCGCCTTCTTTGCCGACGACAGCACCCGGACGGGCGCAGCGGATGATGACTTTGCAGTCCTTCTTACCTGTACGCTCGATCTCAACTCTGGAGATGTAAGCGTCTTTTAATTCCTTTTCCAGGAATTCACGAACCTTGATGTCTTCGTTCAGAAGATCACCAAATTCAGCTTTATCTGCGTACCATCTGGACTCCCAGTCACGGATGACACCGACACGCATGCCGATCGGGCTAACTTTCTGTCCCATTACGATCTTCCTCCCTTATCTTTCATCAGAAACCACGACTGTGATGTGGCTCGTTCTCTTTAAAATCTGTGCTGCGCTGCCCTTTGCACGTGGCATGTAACGCTTCAGTGTGATGCCTTCGTCTGCGTAGCATGCTTTGACGTACAGGTCTTCAGCGTTCAGGTGATGGTTGTTTGTAGCATTGGCTGCGGCGCTCTTTACGACCTTGGCGACTGCTGTAGCAGACTGATTCGGTGTGAAGGCCAGGATAGCCAGTGCTTCGTCAACACTCTTACCTCTGATGAGGTCCAGAACAAGGCGGACTTTACGAGGTGTGTTGCGAACTGTTTTAGCGGTTGCTTTTACATCCATCTCGGCTTACCTCCTTATCCCTTCTTGTCGGCGCCATGTCCGCCGAACTTTCTTGTCGGAACAAATTCACCGAGCTTGTGTCCGACCATATCCTCTGTTACATAGACAGGAACATGTTCTTTGCCGTTGTGAACAGCGAATGTATGCTCAACGAAACTCGGGAAAATCGTCGAACGGCGTGACCATGTCTTAATAACTTCTTTTTTGTTGGCAGCGTTCAGAGCTTCAACCTTCTTCAGAAGGTAAGCATCACAGAACGGACCCTTTTTAATGCTTCTTGACATTATTCATTCTCTCCTTTCAATTATTTCCCGTTTCTTCTTCTCACAATGTACTTGTTAGACAGAGCTTTGGTGTTACGTGTCTTGACGCCCATGGCTTTCTTGCCCCACGGTGTCATCGGAGCCTTGCGTCCGATCGGAGCGCGGCCCTCACCACCACCATGTGGATGGTCGACCGGGTTCATCGCTGAACCTCTGACGGTCGGGCGGATGCCTCTGTGACGTGTGCGTCCTGCTTTACCCCAGTTGATCAGGTTGTACTGGCCGTTGCCGACAACACCGACTGTAGCGCGGCAGTTGCTGTGAACGCGGCGGACTTCGCCGGAAGACAGACGCAGGGTAACGAAGTTGCCTTCGGAACCGAGGATCTGAGCGGAGCAGCCGGCGGATCTGGCCATCTGGCCGCCCTTGCCTGCTTTCAGCTCAACGTTGTGTACGAATGTACCATCCGGCATGTTTCTCATTTCCATGGCGTTGCCGATCTTGATATCGACTGCCTCACCGGAGATGACCGTGTCGCCAACCTTCAGTCCTTCCGGATGAAGGATGTATCTCTTTTCGCCGTCAGCGTAGTTGATCAGCGCGATGTTCGCGTTGCGGTTCGGATCGTACTCGATCGTAGCGACCTTGCCCGGAACGTTGTCCTTGTTTCTCTTGAAGTCGATTACTCTGTACTTCTGCTTGGCACCGCCGCCCTGATGGCGGGTCATGATCTTACCGGTGTTGTTTCTGCCGGCCTTCTTGTTCAGCGGCTTCAGCAGGCTCTTCTCAGGTGTGGATGTTGTCAGGACATCGTTGCTGAGAGTGGTCATATTTCTGCGGCCGTTGCTGGTCGGCTTGTATTTAACGATTGCCATTTTCTCTTCTTTCCTTTCGCATTTTGTCCGGAGATAGCGATATTCCTCCGATAGTTAATTCTTAATTACTCTTCTGTACCGAAGATATCGATCGAAGTGCCTTCCGGCAGCTTGACGATAGCCTTTTTGTAGGCGTTTGTCTTTCCCTGATAACGTCCGACTCTTCTTGTCTTCGGATGGACGTTAACGATGTTTACCTTCTCGGCTGTGATGCCGTAGATTTCCTTGATTGCCTGAGCAACGGAAACCTTGTTGGCGCCCTTGTCAACAACGAAGGCGATCTTATTTTCATCACTGGACATCTTCATTGTCTTTTCAGTGACGATCGGGCGGATAATAATGTCGCGTGCGCTCATTATGCAAATACCTCCCCTGCTTTAGCTGCGGCAGCTTCTGTGAAGACGAGCTTGTCAGCGTTGACAATGTCGTAAACGTTCAGAGCTGCGACAGTCACCAGCATTGCATTCGGAATGTTTCTCATGGAAACATACGCGTTGTCGAAGTCCTCGGAAGCGTCAGCTACGAACAGTGTTTTTCTGTCGAAGCCGAAGGCATCCAGAAGAGCGACAGCTTTCTTTGTCTTGATCTCGTCAAATGCCAGATTGTCGATCAGTGTCAGATTGCTGTTCTGGAACTTGTCGCTCAGTGCGGAACGAAGAGCCAGCTGACGGACCTTGCGGTTCATCTTGAGGTTGTACTTACGCGGATGCGGACCGAATGCGATCGCGCCATGTCTCCACTGTGTAGCTCTCGTGGAACCCTGACGGGCACGGCCTGTACCCTTCTGACGGAACGGCTTCTTACCGGTTCCGGATACAAACGCTCTTGTTTTTGTGGAATGTGTTCCCTGTCTTAAACCGGCGAGGTAGACGAGGACCGCATCATAGATAGCCTGCTGGTTCGGAACGATTCCGAAGACAGCGTCAGACAGCTCGACGGACTTAACGACCTCGGCTTTCTGATTGTATACATCAACCTTTGACATCGTTTACCTCCTCTTACTTTCCTTCTTCAGCGTAGTTGATCAGATCAACAGCTGCTGTTTCCTTAACCGGCTTAACGGTTGTCTTGATCATAACCAGACCCTTCTTCGGTCCCGGGACGTTGCCCTTGATCAGGATGTAACCTTCTTCAGCATCAACCTTGATGACTGTCAGGTTCTGGTTTGTTGTTGTGTAGACACCATCGTGACCCGGCATCGGTGTGTTCTTCTCGATACGGCCGTTGTTACGTCCGGTCGTAGCCAGAGAACCGATGTGTCTTACGTTCTTGGAACCACCGTGGGATTCCGGTCCGCGGTGCGCGTTGTAACGTGCGATCGTTCCTGTATAGCCGTGTCCCTTGCTTGTGCCCTGGACGTCTACCAGGTCACCAGCCTTGAACAGATCAGCCTTTACTTCTGCGCCGACTTCCAGATCCATCATTTCATCAGCCTTGATTTCTCTGATGTAATGCTTCGGAGCCGAGTTGGCTTTCTTTGCGTGACCGATGGCCGGCTTGTTCGCGCGATGTTCCTTGACATCTTCGTAGCCGAGCTGAATTGCTTCATAACCATCTGTCTCGTTTGTCTTCTTCTGCAATACGACATTCGGTTTTACTTCAACGACGGTAACCGGAATCAGTTCGCCGTCAGTTGTAAAGACCTGTGTCATACCGAGCTTACGTCCTAAAATACCTTTCATCTGTATTCACCGGTCCTTTCCTTAAAGTTTGATCTCAATGTCGACACCGGACGGCAGATCCAGTCTGCTCAGGGCATCGATCGTTTCAGCGCTTGGGCCGATGATTTCGATCAGTCTCTTGTGTGTACGGATCTCAAACTGTTCACGAGAGTCCTTGTACTTGTGTACTGCACGAAGTACTGTGATGACTTCGCGTTCTGTCGGCAGCGGAACAGGTCCGACGATTTTCTTTGCGCCGTGGTTTGTAGCAGTGCTGACGATCTTTTCGCTGGCTGCATCCAAACTTCTGTTCTCGTAAGCCTTCAGACGAATTCTTACAGAGTTCTTTGCCATGAATTTTTCCTCCTTATATTCACTCCCTCTTCGGGATCGCTCAGTGGAAATTCCCCGGTTATCACGCTTACCGTGACAACGCATTTCGGCGTGCCGGCAACCTCCCACGTCTACGCGAGTGCTTCAATATATTACCACCCCAAAAAGGCCATTGCAAGCACATTTTATAAGGATTTTCTCGAAATTTTAAAAGGCGGAAATCCAATCGATTTTCGCCTTCTTTTTCGGTCTTATGTAAGCGCTTAAATTCGCAATGCGTTACTTTTTCATAACAATTTCACCCGGATATGCGGGTTGTCTTCGGTCTCGTCCAGCAATACCCGCATGACTTTCCAGGCATATTTCTCCGTGCATATGATTTTCATCGCTTCTACGTCAAACAGCAGCACCGTGTCTTCGCTGACTTCTGACAGACTGTCATGAAGAGCGTCCAGATTGCCGCCGAAAGTTTCGTCAAACGCGAAGACTTCCTTCATATATGCCGCCATCAATTTGCGGCTGACGATGCGGGAGGCATCGATTCTGATTTCTCTTTTTGCCATTTTCAGTCTCCGTAAAGCTGCACAAACGTTTCATAATGGTCGTCCGTGTAGTAAATATCCCAGTCGTCCGACCAGATCAGCCGTTTTTCACCGCGCTTTTTCTTGTTGATCGTATCGATGTCGCATTCATAGTAGTTCCCCGATATCTCCGGCAGAACACCTTCATAGTTGCTGTAGACGTCGCCGCCGATGCACTTCCCTTTCACCGTCTGGTTCAGAGCGCCGCTTTCCCAGCCAAGCTTGCGGGCTTCCTTCTTGGTCATGAAGTTGGACGGCAGATGATGATAGGTGATCAGATAGAGGGCTACCTCGTCCCGGGTGTCATAAACACCGTTTTCATCCAGGACGATTTCCGGTATCGGGTCCGGACTCGGCTCAACCACGGGATCCGGGTCCGGCTCGGGAGTCACTGCCACAGTGCCGCCCGGACTGTCATACAGTTTCACAAACGACTGGTAATAATCATCTGTGTAATAGATATCAAAGTCATCCGACCAGACGATGCGCTTATTCCCGCGCTGCTTCGCGTTGAGGGTGTCGATGTCGCATTCGTAATAATGTCCGCTGATCTGCGGCAGAAGGCCTTCCCGGTTGGCGAACACGTCACCGCCCAGGCACATTCCTTCCTCGACCAGATGCAGAGGTCCTTCATCCCAGCCAAGTTTGCGTGCTTCTTTCTTGGTCATGTAATTGGCCGGCAGGTGATGATACGTATACAGATAGAGCGCCACCTCATCCTTCGTGTCATAAACACCGTTTTCGTCCAGTTCAGCCTGCGGCTGCGGATCGGTGATCGGAGCCGGATCGGGCTGGGGAACCGGTTCCGGTGTGCTGGCCGGCCGGAACAGGAAGAACATGCCCAGCAGAACCGCCGGAATCAGGATCAGAAGCAGTTTCTTTAATTGTTCCATGTCACATCTCCCAGAAATAACGTTCTGACTTCTTCAAAATCATGGATCTTGATGACCGGATACGCGGATATTGTCCTCTTTTCGTAGCAGAGCCAGACGGCTTTCATTCCGCAGGCAAGCGCTCCGGCGATATCCGTCCAGAAGGTATCGCCGACAAAGGCGATTTCCTCACATGCCAGTCCCATCTCCTCGGCGGCTTTGCGGAAAATTGCCGGATCCGGCTTGTCTTTGCCGAATTCACCGGATGTGATGGAAAAATCGAAGTATTTGTCAAGATCCAGGGCATAGACTTTCGCCATCTGGCTTTCCTTATTGCCGTTGGTGACAAGTCCAAGTTTATATTTTCCCTTCAGTTCGGCAAGGATCTCACGGGCATGCGGCATGATGACCTGGCATTCATGAAAATGAGCATACCAGTAATCATTCCATTTCCGTACATCGATATCCGGCGCGTATGTATCACGGATCTTTTTGAGAACATACGTCTTTTTCACGGTGCCATACTGATCCCAGACCATGATATGCTGGATCATCGCCTCAAAAGCAAGTGAATCCGGATCCGCCTGCGGCAGTATTTCCTTCATCATCCGCCGGTACATCCAGTAGGCTGATTCATAGCGGCTGCTCAGCGTACTGTCATAATCAAACAGAATTCCTTTTATCATATACTCATCTTATCACACTGCCGGAACATACAAAAACCGAAGCGCCGATACATATGAGCATCTTCACTTCGGTTTTTTCAGTCTTTTTTTACAGCACTGCTTCTGCAGTGTCGTTTTTCAGCAGCAGGACAGAATTACTTAACGATTTCTGTGATGTTGCCGGAACCAACTGTACGGCCGCCTTCACGAATGGAGAATCTTGTTCCCAGTTCGATAGCGATCGGGCTCAGCAGTTCAACGTTCATCTGGACGTTGTCACCAGGCATGCACATTTCTGTTCCTTCCGGAAGAGTGATGATACCTGTAACGTCAGTTGTACGGAAATAGAACTGCGGACGGTAGTTGGAAACGAACGGTGTGTGACGTCCGCCTTCTTCCTTAGTCAGTACGTAAACCTGAGCCTTGAAAGTTGTATGCGGAGTAACAGAACCCGGCTTTGCCAGAACCTGACCACGTTCAACCTGGTCACGGTTGATACCACGCAGCAGAGCACCGATGTTGTCACCTGCCTGAGCGAATTCAAGCAGCTTACGGAACATTTCGATACCTGTTACGACAGTCTTCTGTGTCGGTCTGATACCAACGATTTCAACGTTGTCGTTCATGTTCAGACGGCCACGCTCTACACGGCCCGTAGCAACTGTACCACGGCCTGTGATTGTGAAGACGTCTTCAACAGCCATGAGGAACGGCTTGTCGAATTCATGAACCGGAGCCGGAATATATTCATCAACAGCATCAAGGAGTTCCTTGATAGCCGGTGTCCACTTCGGATCGCCATTCAGAGCGCCGTAAGCAGAACCGCGGATAACCGGGCAGTTGTCGCCGTCGAAGCCATACTCAGAGAGCAGTTCGCGGACTTCCATCTCAACGAGGTCGATCAGTTCTTCGTCGTCGACCATGTCGCACTTGTTCAGGAATACAACCATGCACGGAACGCCGACCTGACGGGCGAGCAGGATGTGCTCACGTGTCTGCGGCATCGGTCCGTCTGTTGCAGCAACAACCAGGATAGCACCGTCCATCTGAGCGGCACCAGTGATCATGTTCTTGACATAGTCAGCATGACCTGGGCAGTCAACGTGGGCATAGTGTCTCTTTGTTGTCTGATATTCAATGTGTGCTGTGTTGATCGTAATACCACGAGCCTTTTCTTCCGGAGCGCCATCGATCTTGTCATAAGCTTCAAAGACTGCCTTACCATCTTCCGGATGTTCAGCCAGATACTTTGTGATAGCTGCTGTCAGAGTTGTTTTACCGTGGTCTACGTGACCGATCGTACCGATGTTTACATGTTCGAGAGACCGGTCAAACTGTTGCTTTGCCATAATGTTTTCTCCTCCGATTTTTTATTTTCAGTCTGCTATAATTTTAGCCGACCGAATATCTAATTGCAATAATTACTTCTTTTTTATTTGTTGCTGTTCTTCTCGATGATTTCCTTGGCGATGTTCTTCGGAACTTCTTCATAGTGATCCATCTGCATCATGTAGTTGCCGCGTCCCTGTGTGAAGGAACGGAGGTCTGTTACATAACCGAACATCTGAGCCAGCGGAATGAAGGCTTTGACCTTGATGGCATTGCCCATTTCTTCCTGTTCACGGATGGAGCCGCGTCTCTTTGTGACGTCGCCCATGACCGCACCGAGGTATTCAGCAGGTGCTGTGATATCTACTGCCATGATCGGTTCCAGGATGGCCGGGTCGCAGACCTTGGCGGCTTCTTTCAGCGCCAGGGAAGCAGCGATCTTATATGCCTGTTCACTGGAGTCGACATCGTGGTAACTACCGTCGAAGAGGACAGCCTTGATATCGACGACCGGGTAGCCTGCAACAAGTCCGTTGTTCAGAGCTTCTTCCAGACCAGCCTGGGTCGGCTTGATGAATTCTTTCGGGACAGATCCGCCGACGGTAGCGTCTTCGAACTCGAAGCCCTTGCCCGGGTTCGGTGCGAATCTGATCCAGACGTCACCATACTGACCGTGACCGCCGGACTGACGGATGAAGCGGCCTTCAACTTCAGCCTCTCTGCGGATCGTCTCACGGTATGCAACCTGCGGCGCGCCGGCAGTGGCTTCAACTTTGAATTCTCTCTTCATACGGTCCATGATGATGTCGAGCTGCAGTTCGCCGACACCGGCGATAATCGTCTGACCGGTTTCTTCATCTGTATATGTACGGAAGGTCGGATCTTCTTCAGCCAGCTTGGCCAGAGCTTCGTCCATCTTCTGTGAGTCAGCCTTTGTACGCGGCTCGACAGACATCTGGATAACCGGCTCCGGGAAGACCATGCTTTCCAGAACGATCGGATGCTTTTCGTCGCACAGTGTGTCACCGGTCGTTGTGTTCTTCAGACCGACGGCACCGGCGATGTCACCGGCATATACTTCATCGATATCGGCACGGTGGTTGGCGTGCATGCGAACCAGACGGCCGAATCTTTCTCTCTTTTCCTTGGAAGCGTTCAGAACATAGCTTCCGGCTGTCGCTGTACCGGAGTAAACGCGGAAGTATGTCAGTCTTCCGACGAACGGGTCAGTCGCGACCTTGAAGGCCAGCGCGCTGAACGGTTCTTCGTCCGAAGGATGACGTTCGCTTTCCGTGCCGTCCTGCAGTGTGCCCTTGATGGAAGGAATATCCGTCGGGGCCGGCAGATAGTCGACAACCGCGTCCAGCATCAGCTGAACACCCTTGTTCTTATATGCGGAACCGCACATTACCGGGAAGAATTCCGAAGTCAGAACACCAGCTCTGATCGCATTCTTGATTTCTTCGACCGTCGGCTCTTCACCTTCCAGGACTTTCATCATCAGTTCTTCGTCATAGTCGGCGATCATTTCCAGCATTGTCTGATGCATATCTGTCGCTTTGTCCAGATATCTTTCGTCAATGTCGGACTCGATGATATCGGTACCAAGGTCATTGTTGTACATGTACTGACGCATGGTTACGAGGTCGATGATACCGCGGAAGGACTGTTCGGCACCGATCGGCATCTGGATCGCAGCTGCCTTGGCACCAAGTCTGTTGCCGATGGAAGCGACCGACATGTCGAAGTCAGCACCGGTGGCGTCCATCTTGTTTGAGAATACAATACGCGGAACTTTGTATTCTGTGGCCTGCCGCCAGACTGTTTCGGTCTGCGGCTCTACACCCGCTTTGGAGTCCAGGACGGTGACAGCACCGTCAAGAACACGCAGGGAGCGCTCTACTTCAGCAGTGAAGTCGACGTGGCCTGGAGTGTCGATGATATTGATCTGGCAGTCTTTCCAGTGGCAGGTCGTAGCTGCGGAAGTAATCGTGATGCCACGTTCCTGTTCCTGAGCCATCCAGTCCATCTGAGAAGCGCCGTCGTGAGTCTCACCGATCTTGTAAATCTTACCTGTGTAATACAGGATACGCTCGGTCGTTGTCGTTTTGCCGGCATCGATATGAGCCATGATTCCAATATTACGGATTTTGTTCAGAGGAAACTCTCTTGGCATAATCGCTCCTTCCTTTTATTACCAGCGATAGTGAGCAAATGCTTTATTTGCTTCAGCCATCTTATGTGTGTCTTCCTTCCTTTTCACGGATGCGCCTGTTCCGTTGGCAGCATCAAGGATTTCATGAGCAAGTCTCTGTTCCATTGTCTTTTCATGACGGAGTCTTGCATAGTTTACGATCCAGCGTAAACCAAGTGTCAGCTTACGGTCAGCGCTGACTTCAACAGGTACCTGATAGTTGGCACCGCCGACACGGCGGACCTTCAGTTCCAGAACCGGCATAACGTTGCCGAGAGCCTTTTCGAAGACTTCCATCGGATTCTGGCCTGTGGATTTTTCGATGTATGCGAAGGCATCGTACAGAATCGTCTGAGCTGTGCCTCTCTTACCGTCGATCATGATTTTGTTGATCAGTTTGGTGACCAGTTTGGAATTGTAGATCGGATCGGGTAAGACTTCGCGCTTTGCTATATAACCTTTTCTTGGCATGTTCTCTTCTCCCCTCTATTATTTCTTCGGCTTCTTTGTACCGTACAGGGAACGGCTCTGGTTGCGGTCATTTACGCCGGCGCAGTCCAGAGTGCCTCTGATGATGTGGTAACGAACACCAGGCAGATCCTTGACACGGCCGCCTCTGATCATTACGACAGAGTGTTCCTGCAGATTGTGTCCTACACCCGGAATGTAAGCTGTAACTTCCATACCGTTGGAAAGACGGACACGGGCATACTTACGAAGAGCAGAGTTCGGCTTCTTCGGTGTCATTGTACCAACACGGGTGCAGACGCCTCTCTTCTGCGGGCTGCTTAATTTTGTCGGACGCTTTCTCAGTGAGTTGAAGCCTCTGTTCAGTGCAGGGGACTTTGATTTCGTCACTTTGTCAGTACGGCCTTTGCGTACCAGCTGATTTATTGTAGGCATGTTCTTTCTCCTTTCGTTTTGTGCACACGTTTCCAAGTGTGTCATTCCTCAGCCTAATTTTAGGCCTTGTGCACAACAAAGCCTTTTTTCGCTAAGCCCATACATAATAAAACGCCCCTGTTTTCCATGTCAACAATTATTTTCATAAATTTTTCATTTCTGATGCCGGCAAGGAATTATCCCGTCGGCACGGGTTTTCATATATAATATGCAGAGGCTGCTGTATGGTCCTTCCGGAAGAACGGCCGTGCAGCGTTATATATAATATAGGAAAAGAAACAGTCAGTTCCCGGAGGTGTCTATGAACGACCGTAATACCCTCAGACCGGAAGATTATCTGGAGCCGGACTGCCCGCTGTGCGAAACGCCGTACGGCGCCGCGCCACAGATCAAACCCATTCCCCAGCAGAGAATCATTGAAAAAATGGATGAATACATGAGCCGCCGTGATTATGCCGGAGCCGAGCGGCATCTTTTATACTGGCTCGAAGAAGCGAAGCCCGGCAATGACCTGCGCGGCCAGCTGATGCTCCGGAACGAGCTGATCGGCCATTACCGCAAGACCGGCAATAAAGAGAAAGCCATTGCCAGCGGCGAGGAAGCGCTGCGTCTTGTCAGTCTGCTGGATTTTGACGGAACGATCAGCTCCGGCACCACCTATACCAACTACGCGACAGCTCTGAACGCCTTCGGTGAAAACGAGAAGTCATTACAGCTTTTCCAGAAAGCCCGCGCCGTTTACGAAGCGGCGGAAAAGACCAGCCCTGAGCTGCTCGGCGGTCTCTATAATAATATGGCTCTGACCTGCGTGGCCGCCGGTCTGTATCCCCAGGCTTATGAATTATATGAAAAAGCATTGGAAAAAATGGCCACTGTACCCAATGGTGTACTCGAGATGGCCATCACATACCTTAATATAGCAAATGCAGAGGAAGCCGAGAAAGGCATGGAGGCAGCCGAGACAAGAATCTTCGAACTGCTGGACAAAGCCGCCGACCTGCTCGATACCCCTTCCGTTCCGCATGACGGCTATTACGCTTTCGTATGCGAGAAGTGCGCGCCTGTCTTCGCATACTACGGCTATTTCATGAACGCCGAAGACCTGAAGAAACGGGCGGAGGATATCTATGCGGGGAATTGAGCTTTCACGCCGCTTTTACGAAGAATGCGGAAAGCCGATGCTGGAAGAACAGTTTCCGGACGTGCTGCCGCTGCTTGCCTGCGGCATCTGCGGTGCCGGTTCGGAATGTTTCGGCTTCGACGACGAAGTCTCCAAAGACCATGACTTCGAGCCGGGCTTCTGCATCTTCCTGCCCGGCGAAGATATCGTTGACCGCCGGACCGCCTTTCTTCTCGAAAGGGCCTATGCCAGACTGCCGAAGGAATATGCCGGATACAGCAGAGCTATCCTGCAGCCGGTGGGCGGGCCGCGCCACGGAGTCTTCCGCACCGCGGAATTCTTTCAGGAAAAAACCGGGACGTCCGACGGTGTCCTGACGCTCAGCCAGTGGCTGCGGATCCCGGAACAGTCGCTGGCCGAGGCGACCAACGGCGAAATCTTTTATGACGGCTATGGCGAAGTCAGCCGGATCCGGACAGCATTGTCCGCCTTTCCGCCGGACATCCGCCGGAAAAAACTGGCCGGCAGTCTGCTGATGATGGGCCAGGCCGGTCAGTACAACTACCGCCGCTGTCTTCAGCACGGTGAAACCGGCGCCGCGCAGCTGGCTGTCTTCGACTTCGTCCGGCATGCCATGAACGTGATCTTTCTGCTCAACAATGTATATCAGCCCTATTACAAGTGGAGCTTCCGCGCTCTGCGCAGCCTGCCGAAGCTTTCCCTGGAAGCGGAGCTGCTCGAATATCTGCTGACCAGTGACAACGATCAGAACGCCGAGGAAAAATACACGGTGATCGAAGGCATCGCGGCGGATGTCATTGACGAGCTGATCAACCAGGATCTGACAAAAGCGGTATGCGGTGATCTGGAAAAGCACGCGTATTCCCTCAACGACAGTATCACCGATCCCGGACTGCGCAATCTGCATATTCTTTCAGCTGTATAAGGAGGCGGCGGATCGATATGAAAATACATGGTTTACAGAAAATGACACTGCTGGACTTCCCCGGCCGTGTGGCCTGCACTGTCTTTCTCGGCGGCTGTGATTTCCGCTGCCCGTTCTGCCACAACTTCGAACTGGTGGACGGCACCGCCCGGCCCGTCATGGACGAAGAAGAACTGCTGGCGTTTTTGAAAAAAAGACAGGGACTGCTGGACGGTGTCGCCTTTACCGGCGGCGAGCCCTGCCTGCATAAGGATCTGCCGGAACTGATGAAGAAGATCCGGGCCCTCGGCTTCGCGGTGAAACTGGATACCAACGGCTACCATCCGGACCTTCTTGGGACGATCCTGGCAGAAGGTCTGATCGACTACGCCGCCATGGATATCAAAAACAGCCCCGCCAAGTATGCCCTGACCTGCGGACTCGACGAAATGGATCTTTCCCCTGTCCTAGAAAGCATCCGCCTGCTGATGAACAGCGGCATCGACTACGAATTCCGCACGACGGTGGTCGAAGAATTCCATACGGCGGAAGACTTCCATGGCATCGGAGCCCTGATCAAAGGCGCAAAACACTACTATCTGCAGTGCTTCACCGACCGCGAATCGGTTCCCTTCGGCAATCTTCACGCCCCGTCCGCCGCGGCTCTGAAAGAGTATGCAAGCATCATGAAACAGTATGTAAATGACACCAATATCCGCGGTGTAGACTGAAAAATCCGTGCGTTTTTTCACAATGTTTCAGGCTTTCAAAAAATATATTTGGAAATCCAATTATTTTGAGTCAATCTTATTGACGGTACTTTTCCGCGGTGTTAAAGTACCTATGCAGGACGGCTATGATCCGCTCCGCGGACAGCTTCTGACAGTTAAAAATGTTTCGTGGTTTGTTAACAATTCACGAAACATTTTATACGAAGGACTGCCGCGCCATGATCAGCCCGTCTGAAAGACAATAGAAGCCGGATAAGGGGAATCTTTACACGGTCCGGCAAAGGAGAGGATATGTATCAGGTTGTAAAAAGAGACGGCAAGATCGTAGATTTCAACATCTCCAAAATCTCAGCCGCAATCACAATGGCTTTCGAAGCCCTTCAGAAAGAGTATCATCCATCGGTGATCGAACTCATCGCGCTGCATGTTACTTCTGACTTTGAAAGTAAGATCCACAACGGTCTGATCACCGTTGAAGACATTCAGGACAGTGTCGAAAAAGTTTTGTCCGAATCGGGTTATTCCGATGTTGCGAAAGCATATATTCTTTACAGAAGACAGCGGGAAAAGGTGCGTAATGTCAACTCCACCCTGCTGAACTATAAAGATCTGGTAGATAACTACCTGCGCATCAATGACTGGCGTGTCAAGGAGAATTCCACCGTCACCTATTCCGTCGGAGGTCTGATCCTTTCCAACTCCGGTGCGATCACCGCCAATTACTGGCTGAGTGAAGTATATGACGACGAAATCGCCAACGCTCACCGCAGCGCTGCCATTCACCTCCATGACCTGTCGATGCTGACAGGCTACTGCGCGGGCTGGTCTCTGAAGCAGCTGATCCAGGAAGGTCTGGGCGGCGTGCCGGGCAAGATCACATCTGCTCCGGCCAAGCACCTGTCCACCCTCTGCAACCAGATGGTCAACTTCCTCGGTATCATGCAGAACGAATGGGCCGGCGCACAGGCGTTCTCTTCCTTCGATACTTATCTGGCACCGTATGTCAAAGTT
>JAEEGL016396048.1_pt1 | contig 30910 bp, 23 predicted proteins | sample 9134231 | NCBI WGS metagenome assembly JAEEGL01 (sample SAMN16246548, study PRJNA631951) | gut metagenome | biome: gut microbiome; feature: rumen; material: fiber-attached | host: Bos | place: Iran: Karaj | collected 2018-10
CTTGCGGGAGCGCAGCGTACGCAAGGCCACCTTTTTTGACAGAAGGCTGGAGATGGAATAAAATACCAACAGCAGGTCTTTTGGAAATGATCCTTAGGGATACTCTAATCTCTTTCAGCTGACAACGTTTTTACTCTATCAGATATAATAATCGGATTGACACAGGGCAGTGAAAGGTTATATGTTTATTATAACTATAGTGCATATATTGTCATAGACAAGGCTGATACGCCAGGGATGCAGACAGGGACAGGCGCTTGCTTTGTCGATATGGCGGTATGCGAAAGGGGGTATAAAATGTCGGATAGCAGAGGAAGCATGAGCGGAAACGGGAAGGAACTGGGATTCTTTTCCAGGATGAGTACCAAGATCACGCTGCTGATCAGCGCGATCGTCGTTGTTACCGTGGTGGTGCTGATCATTTCGGCGTCCATCCGTGCATCGAAGGCAATGGAAGATACTTATCTGAATTATGCCCAGAATCTGGCAGAGGAAGCGGCCATCGGCGTGGATTTTGCCACGGAGTCGGGAGAGAAGGCATACGGCGGATATGCGCAGAACCTGGCGGAGGAAGCAGCCATCTCCATCAACTTTTCCAGACAGTTCGGCGAGACGGTCTACAAGGCTTATGCGCTGAACCTCGCGGAAGAAGTGGCCAAGGCCGTGGATATCGCGACAGAGGCAAACGGCGCGGAAACCCTCGCCACCTGGCAGCTGAACGATATCCTGATCAATGTCATGATCCGGGATGTGGAAGGCTCCTATGCCTATATGGTATCGCCGGAGGGAACGATGCTCTGGCATCCCAATCACGAGAAGATCGGCAATCCCGTGGAAAATGCTGCGGTAAAAGGTATCGTTGCGGATCTGCAGGCGGGAAAGACGGTAGAGGACGGTTCTGTGCTTTATGAATACAAGGATGCGCTGAAGCTTGCGGGCTACGCCTTTACCGGAGAGGGAAATATCCTGATCGTGACTGCGGATTATAATGAGTTCATGAAGATCGATTACGATTCGCTTCTGGGAAATATCACCATCGACGGCGTGGAAGGTTCCTACGCCTACATGGTGGCGCCGGACGGGACGATGCTCTGGCACACCAATCCCGAAAAGATCGGGCAGCCCGTGGAGAATGCGGCCGTGAAAGGTATCGTTGCCGACATCCAGGCCGGAAAGAAGGTGGAGGACGGCTATTGTATCTACGAATACAAGGGAGCACTGAAGCTGGCCGGTTATTCCTTCACGGATACCGGCAATATCGTGCTGGTGACATCGGATTATGACAAGCTGATCCGTATCGACTATGACAAGCTGATCGGCGAGATCGAGATCTCCGGCGTGGACGGCTCCTACGCCTATATGGTATCGCCGGACGGCACCATGCTCTACCATAAGACGCCCGAAAAGATCGGCCAGCCGGTGGAGAATGCGGCGGTAAAGGGTATCGTTGCGGACCTGGCAGCTGGAAAGAGCGTTCCGGACGGTTCCTGCTCTTACGAGTATAAGGGCTCCTATAAGGTGGCGGGTTACGCCTTTACGAATAACGGCAATATCGTGATCGTGACGGCCGATAAGGATGTGATGATGGCCGGCGTGAGCAGCATGCGTAACACCCTGATCCTTTTCGGTATCATCTGCGTGATCGTGACCGTGGCGCTTGTGGCGCTGTTTACAACGCTGCTGATGAGGGGCCTCGGACAGCTGGTGCCCGTCATCAACAAGACCGCCAATTACGATTTTTCACCGAGCCGGGAATCGGAAAGCCTCGAGGGCAGAAAGGACGAGATCGGCATCATTGCCCGTGCCCTGTCCCGTAACCGTGAGAATATGAGTGAGATGGTGGAGCAGATCTCCGCTACGGGCAGCAGGATCGACAGCAACGTGGATCTGTTGGAAGAGACTATGAAGAAGGTCGGAACGATCTGCGAGAACAATTCGGCAACGACCGAGGAACTGGCCGCGGGTATGCAGGAAACGGCGGCTTCCACCACCGTGATCGCACAGAATGTGGAGCATGTTCAGGATAATGCCAACGGTATCGATGATCTGGCCGGAGAGGGCAGCAGGCTCTCCGACGAGGTGACGAAGCGCGCCATCGAACTGGCGGCTACAACGGAAAAAGCCAGCAAGGAAACAATGGATATGTATCAGGGAGTCAAGGTCAGATCACAGGAAGCGATCCAGGCTTCCAAGGCGGTCAACAAGATCAACGAACTTACCGATACCATCATGTCCATTTCTTCCCAGACAGGCCTGCTGGCCCTGAATGCATCCATCGAGGCGGCAAGAGCCGGCGAGGCGGGCAGGGGCTTTGCGGTGGTGGCATCGGAGATCAGCAATCTGGCGACCCAGACCTCCGAAGCGGTAAAGAATATCGACGGCATCGTGAAGGAAGTGAACAGTGCCGTGGATATGATGTCGGACTGCCTGTCAAAGACCACTTCCTTCCTGGAGACCAATGTCCTGTCCGATTATCAGAAGTTTGGCGAGGTGAGCATCCAGTACAAGGAAGATGCGATGACCTTCGGCGAGAGCATGAAGACCATAAAGGGCAGTGCCCAGAGCCTGGCTGCGGACATTGAAAAGATCGCCGGTGCCATCGGCGGTATCGATTCCAATGTCAACGAGACCTCGAACGGCGTAGCGAACATCGCGGAGCGCACTTCGGACATGACTTCCGAGACCTTAAGCAGCGTTGGCCAGGTCGAAGAATGCAAGAAGGCCGTTTCGGAACTGAGCGACATGATCTCGAAATTTACGCTGTAATAACAATGATCACAGAAACTGCGTGATCAGGAAAAACTTAACGGTCAAATGCATCGCCCCCCGTGAAAACGGGGGGTGATTTAATCCTCACGTGTCTCACATTCCAAAAGGATATGTTCGTTTGCGGATAGCTGATATATGGTTTCGGCGGCCTCATTTATAAAAGAAAAATAAATATACTTTCCCTCAATCTATGGTTATGCTTGCGAAAACGGGTGAGATTTGGTAATATATTATGAATACAGTTGATACAATCCTGTTGAAAGGTCCTGAAAGCATTGGATAAAGCACGCCTGGAACAATTCTATACGCTGTTTGAACAGATGGTCAGTATCATGACGGATCCGGAGCATTTTGTACGCGAGGATCTGATCGGGGTGCTGGAGCAGATCTGTGAACTGTTCCGCCTGGCCAAGGGCGTGACGGAGTTTTATATGAGCCCCGAGCTGGAGGCGGCGAAGGATGGCGAGATCCTGGTTGATTTCGATAACGGGAAGGCGGATACGGAGATCATCACCCGCCGTCTGATCGGTGCGGCCGGCAGCGTTGTCATCGGCAGGGTCTTTGTATCGGAGGACGCGCAGGATCTGAGCGGTGAGGAACTGGAAAAGATCGATCTGGTGGTGCGCTGCCTGCTTTCCTTTGTGAGCCGCAACCGCCTTTCCAATGCCGTGGAACGTCTCGGCTATTATGACGAAGACGGTTATCCGAATGTGCGCTCCTACAACCGTTTCCTGGAAGGGGTCAATGCCCGGGGGCGTATCACGAAATATACGGCGGCCTGTTATAACCTGCGGCACTTCTCGATGGTGAACCGTGATATCGGAAGAGAGCGCGGGGATGCGGTGATGCTCGAGTATTTCCGACTGCTGGAGATGGCGGCCGGAGAGGACGGCATTGTCTGCCGCCTGGGCGGAGATAATTTCCTGATGTTCTTCCAGAAGGAACTGACCGACCAGGTACTGGAGATCTTTGCGGGTGTGCCGGTGCAGTATGATGAGAAAAACGGGAAGCGGACGCTCATCTCGGCTACCGCCGGCGTATTCATTGTTCCGGATGATTTCGTGATGGAGCACCCCGGCCAGATCCTTGAGCGGGTGTATGGCGCGCTGAATACGGCAAAGACGGAGCAATACGGAAGCATCGTCTTCAGCGATGAGAAGATGCTGGCGCTGCGGGAAAAAATGGTACGCGTGCACAATGCTTTTCCCGACGCCCTCCGGAACCGGGAGTTTTACGTATATTACCAGCCCAAGGTCAATGTGTTTGACGGAAGGATCGTGGGCGCGGAAGCGCTCTGCCGCTGGATCAAAAACGGGAAAGTGGTCCCGCCGATGGAATTTATCCCGGTGCTGGAGCAGGGAACGGATATCTGTGCGCTGGATTTCTACATGCTCGACCGGGTATGTGAAGATATCCGCCGCTGGCTGGATCAGGGAAGACAGGTAGTGCGCATTTCCGTGAACCTTTCCAGAAAGCATCTGGTGGATGTGAACCTCCTGGAGCATATCATGGAGATCGTCGACCGGCATCATGTGCCGCACCAGTATATCGAGGTAGAACTGACCGAGACCACGACGGACGTGGCTTTCCGCGATCTGAAGCGCGTGGTCAACAGCCTGCAGCTGCGCGGGATCTGCACTTCGGTGGACGACTTCGGCGTGGGTTATTCTTCGCTGAACCTGATCCGCGAGATCCCCTGGAATGTGCTGAAGATCGACCGCTGTTTCCTGCCGGGCGATCTGGACAGTGAGAACAGCATCACGAGCCTGATGTTCCGGCATGTGGTACAGATGGCGCACGAGATGGGCATGGAGTGCGTGACCGAGGGCGTGGAGACGATCAAGCAGGTCGAGACCCTCAGAAAAGCACAGTGCAGCATCGCACAGGGCTATTTCTTTGACAAGCCCCTGCCTGTGGAAGACTTTGAACAGCGGATGGAGCAGGGAGCATATATCTGAGTATTCAGCAAAGAGGAGAAGAAAGATGGAACAGATTCTGGATGCATTTGTCTATTACGGAGTGACTTTTCTTATTTTCGGCGCAGCCGTTGTGGCGGCGGTTCTGATCGGCGTTTTCGCGCGGAAGGCAAAGAATAAGAAGAATACGACGGAGCAGTAATTTTTTCTGAGGCTTCGGAAGCCGGCGCTGCCGGGATAACGGAGAAAGGGATCTATGCCCTTTCTTTTGTATTGTTTTGAAGTCTGCCGAAACGCAGCCTGACCGTTGACAGGCAGACCCTGATTGAATATAATAGTTAACACAACATCTGGTGTCGGGCGAAAAGAATGAGACTTTATATAGTACAATATGGGAGAATATTATGAGCGAGATCGATTACAGCGAGCAGTTCAGGCCGAAAAGAGACGTACGGGTCATCAAGAAGGACAATACCCGTGAGGAATTTAACGTACAGAAGGTGATCAATGCCGTCGGTAAGAGCGCTTACCGTGCGCTGACGGATTTTACCGACGAGGAAAAGAAGCTGATCTGCCGCTATGTGGTGGAAAAGGTTGACGAGATGGACTGTGACGAGATCCCCATCCCCGTCATGCACAATATCGTCGAGAGCGCGCTGGAAAAGGTAAAGCCCATCGTGGCCAAGAGCTACCGGGACTACCGCAATTACAAGCAGGATTTCGTGCGCATGCTGGACGATGTGTACAAAAAGAGCCAGTCCATCATGTATATCGGGGATAAGGAAAATGCAAATACTGACAGCGCCCTGGTATCCACGAAGCGCTCCCTGATCTTCAACCAGCTGAACAAGGAGCTTTACCAGAAGTTTTTCCTTACTACCGAAGAACTGCAGGCCTGCAGGGACGGTTATATCTATGTACATGACATGTCGGCGCGCAGGGATACCATGAACTGCTGTCTCTTTGATGTGCAGAGCGTTCTGAGCGGCGGCTTCGAGATGGGCAATATCTGGTACAACGAGCCGAAGACGCTGGATGTGGCCTTTGACGTGATCGGCGATATCGTGCTGAGCGCGGCTTCTCAGCAGTACGGTGGTTTCACGGTGCCCGAGGTGGACAAGATCCTTGAGCCTTACGCAGAGAAATCTTATGACAAATATATACGGAAATATGAACTCCTGGGCGTAGACCGTGACAGCGCGGAAGCGGAAGCCTGGAAGGATGTGGTGCGTGATTTTGAGCAGGGCTTCCAGGGCTGGGAGTACAAGTTCAATACCGTGGCCAGCAGCCGCGGCGATTATCCCTTCATCACGGTGACAGGCGGCATCGGCACGGGGCGTTTTGCGAAGCAGGCCACCATCAGCATGCTGAATGTACGCCGCCGCGGACAGGGCAAAGAAGGCCATAAGAAGCCCGTGCTCTTCCCCAAGATCGTATTTCTTTATGATGAAAAGCTGCACGGCCCCGGCGGTGAGCTGGAAGACGTGTTCGAAGCCGGCGTGGAGTGCTCGGCCAAGACCATGTATCCCGACTGGCTGTCGCTGACCGGCAAGGGCTATATCGCGAGCATGTATAAGCAGTACGGCAAGGTGATCTCGCCCATGGGCTGCCGTGCTTTCCTTTCGCCCTGGTATGTGCGCGGGGGGATGCATCCCGCCGACGACATGGACGAGCCGATCTTTGTGGGGCGTTTCAACATCGGCGCCGTATCCCTTCACCTGCCGATGATCCTTGCAAAAGCAAGGCAGGAGAGCAGGGATTTCTATGAGGTGCTGGATTATTATCTGAATCTGATCCGCCAGCTGCATATCCGTACCTACGCTTATCTCGGTGAGATGCGGGCGTCGACGAATCCGCTGGCCTATTGCGAAGGCGGCTTCCTGAACGGTCATCTGGGCCTTCATGACAAGATCAAACCGCTGCTCAAATATGCGACGGCTTCCTTCGGGATCACGGCACTGAATGAACTGCAGATGTTATATAACGGCAAGAGCCTTGTGGAAGACGGGCAGTTCGCGCTGGAGGTGATGGACCATATCAACAAGAGGATCAGTGAGTTCAAGGAAGCGGACGGCAACCTCTATGCGATCTACGGAACGCCGGCGGAAAGCCTCTGCGGCCTGCAGGTGCAGCAGTTCCGTAAGAAATACGGTATCGTGGAGGGCGTCAGCGACCGCGAATATGTCAGCAATTCCTTCCACTGCCATGTGACCGAGGATATCACGCCGATCCAGAAGCAGGATCTGGAGGACCGTTTCTGGGAGAAGCTCAACGGCGGTAAGATCCAGTATGTGAAGTATCCGGTATCCTACAATACCGGTGCGGTGCGTACGCTGGTACGCCGCGCGATGGAGATGGGCTTTTACGAGGGCGTGAACTTAAGCCTTGCCTATTGCGACGACTGCGGCCATGAAGAGCTGGAGATGGATGTGTGCCCGAAATGCGGCAGCCGCAACCTCACCAAGATCGACCGTATGAACGGTTATCTTTCCTATTCCCGTGTGCATGGCGATTCCCGCCTGAACGACGCCAAGATGGCCGAGATCGGAGAAAGAAAAAGCATGTGAGCGTTAGCATTGAGCCCGCGCATCAGTGATGAAAGGGAGATGCGGGGCGAGCTTGCTCGCATGAGCATCGACATTTCAGCACTGATATACGGCGAAAGCCGTACACCGAAAGAGCGTAGCTCTTGAGGTGAGCGCGGGCGAAAGCCCGAAAGAGAGAAAGCCGTACAGCGAAAGAGCTTGCTCATGAGGTGAGCGCGGGAGAAAGCCCGAAAGAGAGAAAGCCGTACACCGAAAGAGCTTGCTCTTGAGGTGAGCGCGGGCGAAAGCAGGAAAGAGAGAAAGCCGTACACCGAAAGAGCGTAGCTCTTGAGGTGAGCGCGGGAGAAAGCCTGAAAGAGCGAAAGCGTACACCGAAAGAGCGTAGCTCTTGAGGTGAGCGCGGGCGAAAGTACGAAAGAGCGAAAGAGCTTGCTCATGAGGTGAGCGAGGCTTTTTTTATTTCATATAAACAACGGAAAGGCCGGGAGTCCCCGTTTTTCTGTAAAAGGGCTGTTCAGAAGCTGCGGATTTCGGTATAATGACTGACAGTAAGATATCCGGAAGAGAGGAATGGGAATGATCCGAGAGGCAGGCGCGGTCTTAAGGAAGATCTCCGCGATCAAAAATCTGAAAATGATCAACTGCTACCGGCTTTTCGGAGAGAATGCCCCGCTGCAGGGTATCCTTGCCTGGTATGAGGATACGACGATCAATCTGTGCAGTGCCGACGAGTATTTTCCGCTGCTTTTTGACCGGCTCGTGAGGCAGTATGCGCTGGAAGCACCGAAGTCGCCGGTCATCTGCGATGAATATACCCGGAGGATCCTGACGGCTGCGAAGGGGCTTCCGCCACAGGAGCTTGAGGCACGCCTAAGCGGCTGGCAGGAGCTTTCCTCCCCGCTTTTCCTTCCCAAAGCATATTCACATCATCTACTGCTTCCCATCGTAAAGTTCATTCTGGAAAAGCTGCATGGGGATGAAGAAGATGCGCTGCATTTTGAGGATAGCGTCCGGGACTGGTTCGGACAGGGACAGCTCAGCGGCGTGAGTCACGGCAGGATGCTGCATTTTCCCTACCGCATCCTTCAAAAGCATAATGATGTATACGAAGTGAGGGTCGGCAATGCGTTAAAGCCCGGGGATCTTTTGTGTGCGGAGATCGCCTTTGAGACGGAACGCATCCTTGCCTCCTTCCGGGAGGACGCCTATCTGTTCACGGGGGACATGATCCTTTCCCTGGCGGGAGAGCCTCCCGTGCTGAGTGTTTCTTTCCGGGACGGGGAAAAAGAGATCGCACATTATGAAAAAGAATGCGAACGCCTTGAAGAAGTGAAACCCTCCGCGCGTGCCGCTGCGCTGAGCGCGGGAGAAGCAGCGGACTGGAAAGCCTGGGCATTGCCCTGGGGCGGCCGGCTGTTCTGTGCTTCGGACGAAAAGGAGGAATACCGTATCCTTTCCGCGGAAAGGGAAGGATTCCGGATCAGCAGGGCAGCTGCATTCCGAAAGCTGGCGGAGGACGAACCGCAGATCCTTTTCGGAACGCTGGCTTTTATGCTGTATGAAAAAGACAGGCTGGCGGAGCTTCATCTGCTGGATATGTCCTATCCGAGATCGTCGGAATATTTTATAGACCAGGTCGGAAAGATCTATGGCATTGAAGAAAAGTAAGGGGGCGGCATGGCAGTAAAAAACGGTAAAGAACCTGCATTGAAAAGGCTTTCGAGGCTGATCGCGGAACTGGGATCGCTTTCAAAAACGGAAAAACTCGAGCTGTTCACCGAACGGCTGGAGCGGATCAGAAGCGGCAGGGACGAGCCGGAGATCAAACCTCTGGAGCTTTATCTGGATGTGGTCGAGTCGATCCGTGACAACAGTAAGGATGGGGAAGTCTACGGATCCCTGCTGGAAAAGGCGATCGGGCTTTATGATGAGCTTTTTGTCCTGGGAGAGGAAACGCCCGGGCTGGAGGAGAAGGCCATGATCTTCCGTGCGCTGGTGGTCGAGGATGCGATCCTCGCTAAAGGCCTGTATGACAGCCTGCTCTTTTCCTCCTTTCATGATAAGGAAAACTATATCGTGCTGGTCCGCGAGATCATGCCGAAGAAATACGCGCACGATATCTTTCTGAAGATAAAAAAACATGCACTGGATGTGCGGGAGTTCCTGCTGGATGACATCGCTTATCTGATGCATCTGATCCGTGTCGCGGAGCGCCTTTCGGTAACGGGCACCATCGGCGGGGAAGCGGTGCTCGAAGAAGAACTGCTGAAGCTGAGAAGGACCAACGGGCTTTACGATATCGATCCGCTGCGGCTCGCTCAGGCGGAGAAAAACGTAAGCGAGGCGGCGGCGATCGTGGAATGCGGCAGGGAAATGCTTCAGCTCCTCGAGCGGAGATCCGGGAATGTGGAAAAACTCGCGGAGGAGGCGGAAAACAGGGCACAGGAAGCCCGGCGCCTGACGGAGGTATTCCTGGAGGGAAAAACGAAGAATGCGAAAGCGGAACTGGAGGCTGCGGTAAAGGAGTATAAGGAGAGTCAGAAAAAGACGGTCTTTATGGAAAAGGAGCTCTTCCTGAAGCAGATGTTCTCCGATGCCGAAGCGGATCTGAACCGTTACCGCTCCGAAGCCAAGGTCATCCTGGCAACAGCGGCTGCAGAGCTGAACGGACTGCGCAGGGAGGCGGACCAGGTGATCCGCAGAGTGGAGAACGCAGCCGCAGACGATGAAAAGGTAAGAACGATCCTGGAACGTTCAAGGAATGACGAAGAACTGATGGTGCTGATCGAGCGGCTCAATTCCCTGAAGGGGAAGGTGCCGGAGGCTGAACTTCGGAAGACGGAGCCGGCGGCTGTGCAGAAAGCGGGCGTGCAGGAAGAAGGTACAGAGAGGGCGGCTGCGCAGAAGGCGGGCGTGCAGGAAGAAGGTACAGAGGAGCCGGCAGTTGTGCGGGAAGAGACCACAGGGGAAAAGCCGGCCGCTTCGTCTTACGGCAGCGGCGTAAAGACCCTGCGCCCCATACCCGCGGTCAATCCGCTGCTGGACTGGAACGTCCCTTTTCAGGACAGATTTGCCCTGGTCATGAAGGAAAAAGAAAGACGCATGGAGCGGGGAGAGCTTTTCCATGCGATGTTTGACGATGTGATCACGGCGGTCATGGAAAATGTGAATCCCTATCTGATCGGACCTTCGGGCTGCGGAAAGACTTTCATGGTTAAGCAGGTCGGCGAGCTTCTGGGACTGGATTGCACCGATATCGGCTACATCAATGAGGAGTACGATATCCTGGGTTATGTGACTGCCGGTGGAACCTATAATGAATCCAATTTCTACCGGCTGTATAAATACGGAGGCATCGTATTCTGCGATGAGCTGGATAACGGGAACAGTAAAGCGACGGTAAAACTGAATTCCTTCCTGACGAACCAGAAAAACTCCTATTATCATTTCCCGGGCGGGGAAAGGGTGGAAAGACATCCGAATTTCCGTGTGATCGCCGCCGGCAATACCGACGGGAGCGGGGCGGATACCAACTACAGCACCCGCGAAAAGATCGAGGAATCCGTTCTGCAGCGCATGATCCCGATCTATATGGATTACGACAACCGGGTAGAAGAGCAGATCCTGAAGGATTATCCGGACTGGTTTGAATTCGGCTGTGCGTTCCGGAAGGCCACGGATGAGTGGGAGAAAGCCTGCGGCATCCCGGCCCAGGGGATCTTTACCACCAGGGATGCGTACCGGATCCGGCAGTATCTGGAAAACAGCAGTTTTTCGGATGAAAAGATCATGAATTATGAGTTTGTACAGACGAAAGAAGCGGAATACCTCGGTTTCCTGCAGGAGAAGCTGGCCGGCTTCATTTCCGAGTCCTCGGGGGATTATGCGCTGTACAGACTTTTTGTGAAGCTGGCAGAGGCGATCAGGGAAAAGGGTAAAAGAGTTTAATGCCGGTCATAAGCATCTCGAATCTGAAAACAGATAAAACTTACAGGCTGTACCGGGCGGATTTTCATTCCCTCACAGAGCTTGAACTGTATCTTTCCGGAGATCCGGCGGTGAACGAGAGAGTCTTTTCATCACAGAAAAGCATCAACATGCCGGAGGAATTTGCGGGGGCGCCGCTGAAACAGGCCATTGCCTATTGCCACGGCGGATACGATAAGGGCTTTAAGCTTTTCATGAAGATACGCAGGGAGCTGGAGAACGTCAATGTGAAAAAGCAGTCCTTCCGCCGTTCCGTACCGGCAGTAGTGGGCTCGCGGCCAAACATCCCGGGCTTTCTTGCGCAGACGCCGAAGACGATGTTCCGTCTTGAGCGTGAAAAAGAGAAGAAATTCATCGATGTCTATATCAATCTGGTCTACAGCGGTGAAACGAGCGATGAACAGATCCGTAACCGCGGGATCCTGGTGCTGAACATGATCAGTCTTTTTGAGCAGAACCAGATCGGCGTCAATCTCTATGCCTTTGAGGCCAGCTGTTTAAAGGACGAGATCTTTATCGCGGATATCCGGTTGAAACGGCCGGGGGAATCCTTAAATATCGGGAAATGTTATTATCCTCTGTGCGGAAAGGAATTTATCCGCCGGCTTTTGGCGCGGGTAAAGGAATCCATGCCTTTCCGCGAAAGATGGGACGCAGGATACGGACGTATCCTTTCGGAGGAGCTGCTGCGTAAATGCTTAAAGATCGACGAAGGCAGGATCCTGATCCGTTCCCCGCAGGAGCTGGGGATCATAGGGGATAATATCTATGAGGATGCGGACCGCTTTTTTGCGGCGCTGGAACTGGATGATGAGATCGAAGTGCCGCGCTACGCGGAAAACATATCCGTGCGGGCATGAGGATCAGTGAGGAAGATATCCGCAGGATGCGGATGGGGATCCTGAGCTGCCGGATCCGGATGATGAGATCGAAGTGCCGCGCTGCGCGGAAGCCTGAATCATGATTATTGGAGAAGAGTATGGAGAATGCCCGCTGGGACGATATCAATTACGTGGTCGATTACGGCCTTGAGAGTCAGCGCAGTATCGCGGACCTGAATCAGCTTGTTTCCGATATCGTAAAGAACAGAACTTATGATGAGGAGCTTTCGGCTTTACGGGAACTGCTGGATATCGCGGAGCATACGGAAAAGGAGACGTTGGTGGAGAGGGAACGGCGGCTGGAGGAGATCCGGGAGCAGTTCACAAGGCAAAGGATCGGGCTTTTGAAGGAGGGAAAGCTGCTTCAGGCGCTGCATCATGCCAACGAAGCCTGTATCGTAAAGCTGAAAAGCGAGATCAGAAAGGCGCAGGAGTATTGTAAGGAGCGCTTTCGCAATGATACTGCAGGCGCTGCGACGGATCACAGGCTCACGGTCCTGAACGGCAGGCTCACGGAGCTGATCACCTCGGTGACGGTAGCGGAAAGCTTTTCGGCGCAGATCGGTCTCTCCGAAAAGAACTGCTTTGATATGGCGGAGCGGATCTGGAACGCTCTGGTCACGATACTGCCGCTTCTCAGGGGGCGGATCTCCATGGAGAGCAGCAGGACGGTCATCACGCAGACCCGCGAGATGATCCTTAGGAATATCCGGGAATGGGATCAGATCACAGGGGTCCTTCCACGGGAATGCAGCTGAAAACATATTATTTGCACGCAATTGATTCTATGCAGCATTGTTTTGATCAATTCTCCGTTTGGCTTACGAAACACCTCTGTAAACAGGGATGAAAACAAGTTCTTGTGATTCTGGCCGCTTCCGACACAAAATATTGATTTTTAGTAGTGACAGAGAAGAGTATTTAGTATATAATAATTCTTTAGACGATTTCGGGAGATCGTAATGATCTTACGGAAGGGAACAGGAAAAGAGAAGGCTGTGAAGCCGTAAGATACGGATCTTTCCGACAGAACAGAGAGTAAAGAGTATAAGGCAGGGATATGAGATACCATAACATCACACATGACGACATGCTCAACGGAGACGGCCTGCGCGTAGTGCTTTGGGTGGCCGGCTGCGAGCATTGCTGCAAGGGCTGCCATAACCCCATCACCTGGGATCCGGAGGGCGGGCTGCCCTTTGACGAGGCGGCAAAGAAGGAGATCTTTGAACAGCTGGAGAAAAGCTATATCTCCGGACTTACTTTTTCCGGCGGGGATCCGCTGTTCCCGGGCAACCGCCTGGATGTGCGCAGCTTTGCGGAGGAAGTGAAGGAACGTTTCCCGGACAAGACCATCTGGCTCTATACCGGCTATGACTGGGAAGAAGTGCTGCATTATCCCGTGATGCAGTATGTGGATGTGCTCGTCGACGGAGAGTTTATCGAGGAGCAGAAGGATGTGCGCCTGCAGTGGAAGGGCAGCGCCAACCAGCGGGTGATCGATGTGCAGGAAAGCCTGAAGCAGACGGATCCGGTAAAACCGGTCCTTTACTGTGGGGATTACAAGTAAGGATAGCTTCCGGGTTATCCGGAAACTCATGTTCCGCGGATACTTTCATTGCATAATGGAGACCGGCTGAGGCGTTCCTCGTTTTTGATGAAAAGGGGATCCCGCGGAAGCTTCGGAAAGGTGAAAAGAATGGAAAAGATCAGGATCAAATATTTCAGTGACAGGATCGAGAAACTCTGCTATATCGACGGCAAGAGTGACTGGATCGACCTGCGCTGTGCCGAGGATATCGTGCTGAAAAAGGGCGATTTTAAACTGGTGCCGCTCGGTGTCGCCATGGAGCTGCCGAAAGGTTATGAAGCCCATGTGGTCCCGCGCAGTTCCACCTTCAAGAATTTCGGTCTGATCCAGACCAATCACTGCGGCGTGATCGACGAGAGCTATTGCGGCGACAATGACCAGTGGTATATGCCGGTACTCGCGGTGCGGGATACCGAGCTGCATGTCAACGACCGGATCTGCCAGTTCCGCATCATGGAGCATCAGCCCGCGATCCTCTTTGAGGAATGCGAGCATCTGGAAGGAGCAGACCGCGGCGGCTTTGGAAGCACCGGCAAGTCATGATTTTTTGGAAAGCAGGCCCGGATGCGTAAAAAAGCCAGCCGAATGGAGAAGCGGAGTCGGCGGTCCTGCACGGGCAGCGCTTTCCTATCGATTCCCGAAAGTCTTGGAAAACCATTCTATTTGTGATATAATACTACTATATGCGTATTATGCGCATTTGACGGAAAAGATATATGTCGAAGAGATTTAGCTGGCTGGACAGGCAGCCCGGTGAGGCTGTCAGCGTGTACGACAAGAGGATCAATGAACTTGCGGCATTCCATGCAGGGTATGCCTTTTTCACATGGCAGAATTACAGCGAAGAGTTCTCGGCTTTTTCCGTCTGGTGCGTCTGGAACGGCGAGTGCAATAACAAACTGTCACCGCCTCTGCCGGCCGGCGGCTTTATGATGCATTGCGATGATTCCACCGCGCAGGAGCTTGTCACGCTGGGACACGGTGTGCCGGTCTTTGTCAAAGTTTATGCCAAGCAGGGCTTTCTGCATGCGGAGCGCCTGGCGGTCGCGGATAAGGAATGTGTGTACGATCTGTATTTTAACGGCTGTGCCTGTATCCCTCCCGAGGACCTCTGTTACCGGCCGTATCAGGGGGAAGAAGATCCGGAGGATGCTGCCGGACAGCCCCTTTCGAAGGGAAGCGGAGAAGAGCGCAGCAGTTTCCGGATCGGAAGCATTTCCGGCGGAAGTTTCCGGCGCGGAAGCTATGTTCCGGGACCTGCAGCAGGCGGAAGTTATACAGCGGGCAGTTACCGTAAAGCTGCCGGCGGCAGCTATCAGAGCGGGAGTTATTCCGGCGGCAGTTACATTGGCGGCAGCTATATCGGCCGTGCGCTTGGAGGGGGCGGGAGCTACCGTGCCGTCTCGGGGCTGAGCGGCAGTTATCTGCGCTGGCTTTTCGGAGGCAGTTATAAGAATTTTCTTTCTTCTGCCCTGTCGATCAGGGGCAGCGGTTTTTCATTCGGTTTCGGAAGCTTCCGGAACGGGAGTTTTTCGCGTGAGAGTTTCCTGCGCGGAGTTTATCCCCTCGGAAGCTATTTTCACGGCAGTTATCTGAACGGCAGTTTTTCCTATGGTCTTTCTCCGGCGGGGAGCAGGGCATATCTGCTCAACGGGAGTTTTTATGGCGGAAGCTATCACAAAGGCAGCTTTATCCTCGGCGGTTTTACCGAACCGGGGCGGGGCGTGCGCATTCAGGAAGCGGCGGAAGAGCCGTCTGGGCCGGATGCATACCGGCCGCGGCGCATCATCGAGGAGCTGGGTTACGGCCTGGATCTGATCTGAGTTATGAACGCTTTCTATTCTCTTTGGACAGCACCGGCAAGCGGAGAGGGCGAGAGGGCCTTTATCATGCAGGATCACGACCTGGCCTGCCTGATGCTTTCCGTTGCCGCATATGAGCGCTATAACGGACGTACACGGCTTTATGCCGATGCGCAGGCAAAGGCATGGTTTGAAGAAAGGGGACTCTGTGATATCTTTTCCAGGGGCTGCGAGCTTTTTTCGGTTCCGGAGGATATCGATCCTGTTGTGTTCTGGGCGGCAGGCAAGCTCTGCGCGCTTTCGCTGGAGGAAGAGCCGGCCGTGATGCTGGATACGGATCTGATCGTCTGGCGCAGCATCGGGAAGATGCTGAAGGACAAAAATGTCGCCGTGATCCACAGGGAAGAGCTGAATCCGGAGATCTATCCGGATCCCGGGAGTTTTGCGATGGCGGAGGATTACCGTTATCCGGCAGGCTGGGATTTCTTTGTGCGTCCGGCCAATACGGCGCTGCTGTTCATAAGGGAAGCATCCTTCCGGGACGCCTATGTGAAGGAGTCCCTTCGTTTTATGAAGGCCTGCAGGGAGCATCAGGACAGGCTCTGTCCCATGGTCTTTGCCGAGCAGCGTATCCTTCCGATGGTGGCAAAGGAAAGAGGCGTCAGCGTCTGGGCCTTCTGTGACCGTCTGGAGCAGCTGAGGGAACAGTCGCTCTTTACCCATCTCTGGGGCCATAAGAATGTTTTGAAGTATAACCGTGACGAGCAGAAAGGTTTTGTACGCCGCTGTCTTGACCGTATGCGCAGGGAATTTCCGGAGATGTATGCGCGTGCGGCTGCGCTGTATGAATTTGGGGAATATCTGTGCTGAAGGTCAGTCATTTATCAAAATCCTACGGAGAACGCAAGGTTGTGGACGATCTTTCCTTTGAAGCAGTGAAGGGAAAGATCTATGGTTTTCTGGGGCCCAATGGCGCCGGCAAGAGCACGACCATGAGCATGATCACGGGCTTTCTGGCACCGGATGACGGAACGATACTGATCAATGACATCTCCATGGTGCGGGAGCCGGGGAAGGCGCGGAAGCAGGTCGGCTATCTGCCGGAGGTGCCGCCGCTGTATCCGGATCTGACCGTGGAAGAAAACTTAAGCTATGCGGCGGAACTGAAGGGACTGAAAGGGAAGGAGAAAAAAGCCGAACTGGACCGGGTGTGCGAACGCATGGGGCTTAAATACGTGCGGCAGCATCTGGTACGGCAGATCTCCAAAGGATATAAACAGCGTACGGGGCTGGCCGAGGCACTGCTGGCGGACCCCGAGATCATCATACTGGACGAGCCGTCTTCCGGACTGGATCCGAGACAGATCGCAGAGATGCGCGAACTGGTGAGGGAGCTCAGGGAAGAACATACCGTGATCTTTTCCACCCATATCTTAAGCGAGGTGGACAGTCTCTGCGATCATGTGATGGTGCTTTCCGAAGGGAAGCTTCTTGCGAACGATACGCCGGAAAAGCTGCTGGCGGAAGTGAATGCGAAGCAGCGGCTGACCATGGTGCTGAAGGGGGCTTCCACCGCGGCGGAACGGATCGTGAAGTCGAAGGAAGAGATCGAAAGCTTTACGGTCGTTGGAGAGGACAGCTCCAGCTGTACGATCAGGATCACGGCGAAAGCGGGGGAGGATCTGAGAGAGGAGCTGTCGAAAAGCTTTTCGGCTGCCGGGATGACGGTGCTGGAGCTGAGCGTGCAGCGGACCACGCTGGAGGAGGTATATCTGGATCTGACCTATGTAAAGGAATAAGGAGCTGTTACAAAATTAACAGCTCCTAAGATCGCGGGTATCAGAGGTTTTTGCAGGATGTGGGCGGTATTTAAAAAGGAGTGGCTGGACAATTTCAGAACGCTGAGCGGCTGGATCTTTCTGGCCGTGACCCTTTTCTTTACGGGCTGGTATTTCCGCTACTACGGCCTGGAAAGGGGGATGCCCTATCTTTCCTATATCCTGAACGCGGTGCTCTTTATCTTTATCTTTACGCTGCCGCTTCTGACCATGCGCAGTTTTGCGGAGGAAAAGAAGCATCATACCGACCGGCTGATCTTTACCGCGCCGGTGCCGGCCTGGAAGATCGTCATCGGGAAATATCTGGCGGCGGTCTGCGTCTTTGCACCGGTCTTTCTCATGTTCCTGGCTTATCCGCTGATCCTGGGCATATACGGAGATGTGCCGCCTGCGGAAAACCTTCTGGCAGTGGCGTCATTCTTTTTCTTCGGGCTGGCGGCCATCGCCGTGGGCATACTGATCTCGGCGCTGACCGAGAACCAGATCGTAGCCGCGGTGCTCAGCTTTTTTGTCCTGCTCCTGAGCACGATGATCTCTTCGATCTCTTCGATGATCAGCAGTGAAGGAAATATCGTGACGCGCAGCCTGGCGGTATTTGACCTGAGCGCGCCTTTTGACCGCAGTCTGTACGGAACCTTCTGCTGGCCGGATTTTGTCTATTATCTGTCCGTGGCGGGGCTTGCCCTGTTTTTTACCGATTATATCCTTACGGCGCGGCGTTTTCACCTGCGCACCTTCGGTATCCTCGGAGCCTTTGAGAGCATATTGAAGGCCGGGCTTCTCCTGTTTGTGGTGATCGGGCTGAACCTCTTCGTACATGTCCTTCCGCCGCAGGTACAGAATATCGACCTGACCTATAACGGCATCCATTCCCTGACGGATCCGGGAAGGGAAGTGCTTTCGGCGCTGGATCAGGGAGTACAGATCTTTGTGCTTGCCGCCGAGGATGAGGCCGATGAAACGATCGCGTATACCTTAAAGCGCATGCAGGAAGAAACGGGTTATTTGAAGGTGGATTATATCGACCCCGTGCAGCATCCGGAGTTTTATCTCTCCTATACGGATACCGAGCCCGTGCCGAACAGTCTGATCGTCTGCTGCGGCAGCCGGGTGCGGGTGGTGGATTATTATGAATGCTTCCAGCTGCGTTACGATTACGCCTATGACGTGACCAGCGGCAGCTATATCGCTACGGATTATACGGTTTCCGGTTACGACGGCGAGGGCCGCATCATCGCGGCGATCCGTTATGTCGTGAGCGACCATGTACCGAAGATCTACTGTGTGAACGGGCATGACGAATACGAGCCGGAGGAGGAATTAAAGAGCCGTATCCTGAACGCCAATTATGAGCTGGAGGGCATCAATCTCCTTCTTCATGACGAGATCCCGGAGGACGGGGATGCACTGCTTCTGCTGGCCCCTTTCGAAGATCTGAACGAGGACGACCTCGGAAAGATACAGCGTTTCCTGGATAAGGGGAAAGGAGCGGTCTGCGTCACGGCCTGCACCGAAGGGGAGGAGCCGGAAAATTACCATGCGCTTCTTCGTTCCTACGGCGTTGAGGTACTGCCGGGAGTAGTGACGGAAGAAGATCCGGCCTTTTATAACAGTTCCGGCGAATTCCTTCTGCCCGAGATCGTAAAGACGGAATATACCGCATCGGTCTATTCGGAAGACCGTACCCGTTTTATCTATATGCCCTTCTCCAGGGGACTGCGGGTGCAGGAAACGCCGGATGTGACGTCCCAGACTTTTTTGCGGACCGGAGAGGAGGCCTATATACAGACGGATACGCTTCGGGAAGAGGGACCTTTTTCCCTCGGCATCTTTTCGGTCCGTTACCTGGCAAAGGGGGAAAGCCGCATGGCCGTTTTTGCCACGGATTATTTCCTTTACCAGGACATCAACCGGGCCGTGAACGGCAGCAATTATGAGCTTTTCATGAAGGTGCTGGGAGAGGTGAGCGAGACGGCGGAGAATACGGATATCCCGGTGAAAGGCTATGCCTACGATCCGATCCTCGTGGGAAACGGTGTGCGCGGATTCTTTTCCGTGCTCTTTATCGGCGTGATCCCGGCCGCCCTTCTTTTCAGCGGCATAGGAATATGGTATTATCGTAGAAAGAATTAAGTACGAATACAGGGGAGGAATAAGAAAAATGGAAAAGATCAGAACAAGGTATGCGCCCAGTCCGACGGGCAAGATGCATGTGGGAAACCTGCGCACGGCTCTGTATGAGTTTTTGATCGCCAAGCACGAAGGCGGCGATTTCATGCTGCGTATCGAGGATACCGACCAGGAGCGTTTTGTGGAAGGCGCCATTGATATCATCAACCGGACCCTTGAGAAGACGGGGCTTACGCATGACGAGGGTCCGGATAAGGACGGCGGTTACGGCCCTTATGTGCAGAGCGAACGTGTTAAGACCGGGATCTATATGAAATATGCAAAGGAGCTGATCGAAAAAGGCGAGGCCTATTACTGCTTCTGCGATAAGGAGAGGCTTGCGGGCTTAAAGACGGAAGTGGTGGAAGGCAAGGAGATCAGCATTTACGACAAGCATTGCCTCTCTCTTTCCAAAGAGGAAGTGGAAGAGAATCTGAAAGCGGGCAAGCCCTATGTCATCCGCCAGAATATCCCGAACGAGGGAAGCACCACCTTCCATGACGAGCTTTACGGGGATATCACCGTGGAAAATGCGGAGCTGGACGATATGATCCTGATCAAATCCGACGGCTACCCGACCTATAATTTTGCCAATGTGGTGGATGACCATACGATGAACATCACCCATGTGGTAAGAGGTAACGAGTACATCTCGTCTTCGCCCAAATACCAGCGGCTTTATGATGCCTTTGGCTGGAAGAGCCCGGTCTATATCCATCTGCCGCTGATCACGGATGAGGAGCACAAGAAGCTTTCGAAGCGCAGCGGGCATTCCTCTTTTGAGGATCTGCTCGAACAGGGCTTTGTTTCGGAAGCCATTGTGAATTTCATCGCTCTTCTGGGCTGGAGTCCCGAGGATAACCGCGAGATCTTCTCGCTGGAGGAGCTGATAAAGGAATTTGACTACCATAGGATCAGCAAATCTCCTGCGGTCTTTGACGTCGTGAAGCTCCGCTGGATGAACGGCGAATACTTAAAGGCCATGGATTTTGACCGCTTCTGTGAGATGGCGGAGCCTTACCTTGAGAAGTTCTTAAAGCCGGGGCTGGATAAAAAGAAGATCGCGGCCATGGTAAAGACCAGGATCGAGGTGTTCCCGGATATCGAGGAGATGGTGGATTTCTTTAATGAGCTGCCGGCATACGATACGGAGATGTATGTGCACAAAAAGATGAAGACCACGAAGGAGTCCTCGCTTCAGGTGCTGAAGGAGCTGCTTCCGCTCTTTGCCGCGCAGGAAGATTATTCCAATGATGCCCTTTATGCAATGCTGCAGGGCTTTGCCGCGGAGAAGGGATACAAGAACGGTTATGTGCTCTGGCCGGTACGTACGGCTCTTTCCGGAAAGCAGATGACGCCGGCCGGCGCTACCGAGATCGCAGAGCTTCTGGGGAAGGAAGAGAGCATAAAGCGTCTCGAAAAGGGGATCGCGCTTCTGGAGGCTGAGGGCGTGCAGTAAGGCTATGAGACCGCTCAATATCTATGCGCTGACAAGAGTAAAGGATGAGCAGACCCTGGGACGGCTGGAAAAACAGCTGTCCCGGCGGGGGCGTATGCTGAAGATCAAACAGTGGGAGATCGAAGGGCTCCGGGCATTCTCGGACCACCTGTGCAGGGTGTGGGAGGATGCTTCGGAGCTCGATTTTTATTTTTCCTTTACGATGCCGAAGCTGGGCAAGGAATTTGATCTGCTGCGCATCAACGAAGACAGCGTGATCAATATCGAACTGAAGAGCGGGAATGTGACGGATGCTGCCATACAGGCGCAGCTTTTGCAGAACCGCTATTACCTCGCGACCCTGGGAAAGGCCATGCATTTTTACACCTATGTGGACCGAGAGGACAGGCTTATGCGCCTTTCCAACGCAGGGCGTCTCCTGGAGGCCGACTGGCAGGAGCTGGCCGGGCTTTTAAAAGATCAGACCGATCCTTATACCGGTGCGGTGGAGGAACTGTTTAAGGAAGACAGCTATCTGATCTCGCCCTTATCCGATCCGGCGCGTTTTCTCAGGAAGGATTATTTCCTTACGTCGCAGCAGCGGGACATACGGAAGCAGATCCTTAAGAATATCGCGGCGGCTTCCGGCGCGAAGGCCGGCGGTAAGGCATCGGAAGAAAACAGGGCGGGGACGGTGCCGCTGCAGGGCTTTACGGGGCTGCCGGGTACGGGCAAGACCCTGCTGCTTTATGATCTGGCCATGGAACTGTCCCAATACGAGCCTGTCTGTGTGCTGCATTTCGGGGCACATGCAACGGAACTGGAAGAACTGGACAGGCGGCTGAAACGAGTGGATTTTTATTATTGCGAGGCGGAACAGGGCCTGAACCTGAGAAAGCCCTATACGGCGATCCTGATCGATGAAGGCCACCGCATCGGCCAAAGGGCGCTTGATGAGGCACCTAAGCTTTCGGAAGAATGGAGAGCGCCTCTCATCGTGACCTATGACCGTGAGGATGAACTGGCAGCGCAGGAACGCGCCCTGGGCGGGGCCGGACTTCTGGAAGCGGTCCCGGGCTTTATACGCTACCGCCTGACCAACCGGATCCGCTTAAACAATGAACTCTCCTCCTTTATCCGCCGTCTGCTCTGCTGCAGCGAAAGCGGCCGCAGGGATTACCCTTCGGTACAGGCTTATTATGCAAACGATACGGCGGAGGAAGAAAAGCTTCTGAACAGGCTCAAAAAAGCGGGCTTTACCTATGTGCGGAGCACCGGCTGTGAACGGAGCGAAGGGATCGAAGCAAGGGAAGCCGCCTGCAAGGAATATGAAAAAGTGCTCATGCTTCTGGATGAGAGTTTTTATTATGATGAAAAGTCTTTTCTGCGTTCTTCGCAGGAGGGGCGTGTACGAAATGTCTTTCACGGACTGAGCCGAGCCAGGAAGGAAATGGCCCTGGTGATCCGGGACAATCCGTCTCTTTTTTCCGCGATCCTGCGGATCCTTCAGGCGCCGGCCTGACGCTGCGAATCTATTCGGGATCCTTCGCATATTTCCTGTTTTCTAATTTGTTCTTGACGACACTTGTTTGTTATAGTACTATAGACACACTCTGAGAAGGCAATACCTGCGTGAGAGGTATGCCTATGAATAATAATGCAACGGTCTCTTCTTCGGACAGCCGGGCTTCCTCCGGTGACAGGCTCAATCCCGAACAGGAACAGGCGATAAAGCACAAAGACGGCCCCATGATGGTCCTTGCGGGACCGGGCTCCGGCAAGACCTTTGTGATCACAAGGAGGATCGCGCATCTGATCCTTGCGCACGGGGTGCCGCCGGAACAGATCCTGGTGGTGACTTTTACAAAGGCGGCGGCTCTGGAGATGGAGGAGCGTTTCTTAAAGCTCTGTGAGAGACAGGGCGTCTGTTTCGGTACTTTTCATGCGGTCTTTTTTTCGATACTCAAAGAAAGTCTTGGATACGATGCTTCCAGTATCCTGAGGGAAGAGGATAAAAAGCGCTGTATGCGGGAGGCTTTTGGAGTGCTTGAAGCATCGCAGCAGCCTTTCGAAGGCGGAAAAAGCAGTGTGCATGGACCGGCATCCGTCTCTTCCGGGGAGGGGAGGAATGCTTTGCCGCAGGCATATGAAGCTGACGAAGCTTCCGTTATGGATGCGCTTGCCTGCATATCGCGCCTGAAAAACGACGGTCTTGGGCCGGAAAGCTATGACGGCAGCCGCGGCCTGCTCTCAAAGGAAGAATTCCTGAAGGTATACGCGGAGTATAAGCGTATCCTGTCGGAGGAAAGAAAGCTCGATTTTGACGATATGGTGCTGGAATGCTACCGGCTTCTGAGCAAAAGGGAGGCACTGCTCCAAAGCTGGCAGGACCGGTACCGTTATATACTCGTGGACGAGTTCCAGGATATCAATCCCATGCAGTATAGGCTCATCCGCATGCTCGCGGAGCCGCGCAGGAACCTCTTTATCGTCGGCGATGACGATCAGTCGATCTACGGTTTCCGCAGCGCCGATCCCGGCATCATGCTGGGCTTTCCGAAGGATTATCCGGAGCTGGTACAGGTGACCCTGAAGGAAAACTACCGTTCCCGGCGCGGGATCGTGGATGCGGCCATGCATCTGGTGGAGCACAACAGCGCGCGTTTCGCAAAGAAGCTGGGAGCTGCCCGGGGAGAAGCGCCCTGCCTGTACCGCATGGCTTTCAGCGATAAGGCGGGAGAGGCGGGGGCACTCTGCGGCATCCTGAAAGAAGCCTCACATTATATGGACTTCAGGGATATGGCGCTGCTCTTCCGGACCAGGGAAGGAGCGCGCTATTATGCGGCCGTACTGGCAAAGGAGGGCATTCCCTTTTATCTGAAGGAGCAGGTGGAAAGCCTGTTCTCCGGCAGCGTCGGAAAGGATCTCCTGGCGATCCTCGCTTATGCGCACGGGGATCACAGCAGAAAGCTCCTGCTACGCTTTATGAACAAGCCGCAGCGTTACATCCGCCGCTCACTTCTGGACGGAGAGCGGGCGGAACTGTCCGAACTTGCGCTCAGGCCGGAGCTGCGGCCGCAGACTGCCGAAGCCGTCCGGCGGCTTCAGAGGCAGCTTCGGGAACTCTCCGGTCTGCCGCCGTATCCGGCGCTTATGTATATACGGAAGAACATGGGCTATGAGGCGTGGCTGAAGCAGGAGGCAAAGAAAAACAGCGGCGATACGGAGGCCGTGGAGGAGCTGCTGGGAGGGATCTGCGACAGCGCGAAGGATTGTGAAAGCTACGGACAATGGCTGGAGCTGATCGAAGACTGCGAAGAGAGCCTGAAAAACAGCGGGGCCGCGAAGGAAAGAAATGCGGTGCAGCTTATGACCATGCACGGTTCGAAAGGCCTGGAATACCGCCTTGTGATCCTGCCGGACTTAAACGAAGGGAATGTGCCGCAGCGCAAGGCGGCGGAGGATAAGCAGCTGGAAGAAGAGCGCCGCATCTTCTACGTGGCCATGACCCGCGCCCGCGACAAACTTTTTCTGCTCTATCGCAAAAAGAATGAAAAGCAGCGCGTGCATCCCAGCAGGTTTTTGAAGGAACTGTAGTTCTCTTGGGAGGAAGAAGCATGGAGCATACGGATCTGGAGTTATATCAGCATAAAAAAGAGCATCACCCTGATCCCTGATAAATGCTTTCGCCCTCAGGCTACGTTCGAAACGTAATCAGATATATCTGCTCAAAATCATATTAGCATAATCGTCAGACTGAAGCAAGATATTATACTGAAAAAGGTCGGCTTCGAAATATAAAAGATAAAGGGAGGAAGAACATTCCGGCGGTCTTTTCAGACAGCGCTTTTTATGCTATGATAGGGCGCAAATGCAGCAGGAAAGGAAAAAAGAAAATGGGAAAAAAGAACGAAGACGAAGATGACGAGATGTATGTGACACTGGAGCTGGACGACGGCCCCGTGGACTGTTCCATCGTGACGATCTTTGAATGTGACGGCCGCGACTATATCGCGCTGCTGCCTCTCGATGAAAAAGGCGAGAATCATGACGGCGAGGTGTGGATCTACGGTCATGAGGAGGATGCGGAAGGAAATCCCAGTCTGCGCTATATCGATGATGAGGAGGAATACGAAAAAGCCTCCGACGCCTTTGACGAATATCTGGACGGGCAGGAATTTGACGAACTGCTGGGGGATGAGGAAGAAGGCGAATAAGATTCCGCAGAGCTTCGTTTCGAAAAAGGACGCACCGCCGGACGGCGGCCGAAAACCCGTACGGGAGGATGCGCAGCCTCAGATGAATCGTTTCACTCCGGGGATCATCTTTAATACCCGGGTGAGCAGGCTGCAGGCCAGAAAACTGAAGAAGACCCAGCCAAGGGAAAAGAGCAGGGTATCGGTATATCCGCCGCCCAGACGGGTATATGCGGGATAAAGCGCCATCTTGAGAAAAGGATCCAGCAGGTAAACGCCGAAACAGAGAGGACCGAAAAAGCAGAGGATCTTTGCAAAACGGCCTTTGGAAAGCTTCTTGAAGCGTACCTCGAAAAGGTAGCGCAGTAAGAGCACGAAGAAGGCGGTGATAATGTAGTCGACGCAGTGGTAATAGTTTGTGACATATTCGCCATGGGCTTCCGCATAATCCAGCGTGGCCCAGACACCCGCGGCAACGCCGAGGACCGAGGCTGCAAAGAGTATCAGGAGATGCCGGGGGCGTATGCTTTCGGCTTTGATCTTTTTCATGAGGACATAGCCGCAGACGGCACAGAAAGCCGGCCGCCAGACAGCCAGCGGAAAGCCCAGGTCGTCGCTGAATTCCAGATGCATGAGACCAAAGGAAGACGCGGCGCGGTTATAGATCGGAAGTATGCCGCAGATCACCACATGCGGGATCAGCAGCAGTAAAAACTCCTTTTTGCCGAGTCCCTTTACGATGGGACGCAGGAAGGGAAGCAGGAAGAGCATGGAAAGATAGGCATAGAGATACCAGTAGGTCTCTGCTCCGGGGAGCTTTCCGGCGATAAAGCAGGAAAGGAAATAGAAGGGGGAAAGCTGTATCTCCGTATGATGGAGATAAGCGACCGCGGCATTGGCCAGGTAGATCCCCAGTTCCGCGACGAAGAGCACAGCGACAAAGCGCAGGATGCGTTTTTTCATGACAACGCCGAAAGGCTCTTCATGATCCAGAAGCAATGCGCCGGAGACCATATAAAAGAAGGGGATGCAGGTACGGCTGACAAACATCATGGCCAGAAGGGCGTAACGGGCCGCACCCTCATGCTGCTGGTAGAGCATGTTGGCGGGGACGTGGTTTAAGAGCACAAAGAGTGTGGCGATCACGCGGATCGCTTCTATATAGACTTTTCTCTCTTTTTTTTCAGCAGCCATCAGCGAAAACTTCTTTCCGGGAATCCACATAAGCGCTGACCGGCGGAGTTTTACTTTATTCCGGCCGGCAGAACCGAAACAAAGCATAGCATAATATCCCGGCTTATGCAAACCATCAGGGGAAAATGGCGTTACAGTTCAGACCCGAGCCATGCACTTGCTGCATGGCTACGGGCCAAAACTTTGGTCAGCAAGCTTGCAGCCCATCGGCGAAGCCGATTTTGCATGGCGGCAGGCACGTTCCTGTTCAGTAGCCGGTAAGCCACTGAACAGGAACAAAATGGCAGGGGTCGGAAATATTCCCTTTAATTCATCGGGAAGATATGGTAAAATATCTTCGTTTGCGAGGAGATTTATATGAATAAGGCATGGGAACATTTAAAAACGATCACGCGTCACCGCCATCTTGTTCGGAAGCACTGTTTTGCGGTGGGGCTTTATAAACAGGGACTCTGTCATGATCTGTCCAAGTATTCCCCCACGGAATTCCTGATGGGGATCCATTATTACCAGGGCTGGCGCAGTCCGAATGTGGCGGAGCGGGAGGAAAAAGGCTATTCCGAAGCCTGGCTCCATCATAAGGGGCGTAACCGTCACCATTTCGAATACTGGCTCGATTTTGTGGGAGAAGGCGGAGCTTCCGTCGACGGGACGAAGCCGAAGGCGCGCATGGTACCCACCCGCATGCCGGTCGTCTACATCGTAGAGATGTTCATGGACCGTCTGGCGGCGTCGAAGGTATACAAGGGAGACGAATATACGGACGCTTCGGCCTGGGAATATTACAACCGGGGCGATATCACGGACTTTCTGCATCCGCGTACGAGAAAGATCCTGGAAGGGCTCCTGAAGATGAATGCAAAGCGCGGGGAGGCCTATACCTTTGAATTCATACGGACGAAGCTTCTGATAAAGAAAAAACGCTGCTGCTGTGCGAAAAAAGCAGGCGGCTGCTGTGGGGAAGCGAAAGGCTGCAAAGCGCCGGGAGAAGAAAGAGAAAGAGTATGCTGCTGTCACGGGAAAATGAAAGAGGCAGCGGCAGGGGAGGAAAGAAATGGCTGAAAAAAAGATCATCCTGACAGGAGACCGGCCCACGGGACGGCTTCATCTGGGGCATTATGTGGGATCGCTGAAGCGCCGGGTAGAGCTTCAGAATTCCGGGGAATATGACGAGATCAATATCCTGATCGCGGACGATCAGGCCCTGACCGACAATGCGGAAAATCCGGGAAAGATCCGTGACAACATCATCAATGTGGTGCTGGATTACCTTTCCGTGGGTATCGATCCGGCAAAGACCACGATCTGCGTGCAGTCCGCACTGCCGGCGCTGCATGCGCTGACTTTCTACTACATGAATATGGTGACGACGGCAAGGCTTTCCCGGAATCCGACCATCAAGGCCGAGATACAGATGCGTGGCTTCGAGGACGAAGGCCTGCCTGCGGGATTTTTTACCTATCCGGTATCCCAGACTGCGGATATCACGGCCTTTGATGCCACGGTGGTGCCTGTGGGCGAGGACCAGCTGCCCATGCTCGAGCAGGCCCGCGAGATCGTTGAAAAGTTCAACCGCGTCTACGGCGAGACCCTGGTGCTGCCCAAAGCCATGCTTCCCGAGAACGAGACGCAGAGACGTCTGCCCGGCGTGGACGGCAAGGCCAAGATGAGCAAATCCCTCGGGAACTGCATCTATCTTTCGGATGATCCGAAGACCGTGAAAAAACAGGTCAACGGCAGGATGTTTACGGATCCGCAGCATCTTCGGATCGAGGATCCCGGCCATCTGGAGGGAAATGTGGTATTTACCTATCTGGATGCCTTTTCCACGGAGGAGGATTTCAGGGAATTCCTTCCGGATTACAAAAATCTGGATGAGATGAAGGAACATTACTGCCGTGGCGGATTGGGCGACGGCACCTGCAAGAAGTTCCTGATCAGCGTTCTGGACAAGACCATGACGCCCATACGCGAAGAGCGCGCAAAGTGGGAGAAGGATATCGACGCGGTCTATGACATCCTGCAGGAAGGGACGAAGCGGGCTGTGGAAAAGACCAATGCGACGCTGGCCAGGGTACGTGCAGCCATGCGTATCGATTATTTCAAGGACCGTTCCATCATAAAGGAATGGGAAGAACTGCTGCGTAAGGCGGATTAAGGAAGCGGGTGCTTTCTTTTACGCAGACGGAGAGGAAAGGAAGAAGAGAAGATGTATCAGGATTCCATGATGGAGCTGAGCGAGAACCGCAACGAGCTCTTTAACGAACTGGTGGAATATTGCATGGCCAGCGGGGAGATCGACCAGAGTCTGTATCTGGAGTACGATGTGAAACGCGGCCTGCGCGATTCCAACGGTAAAGGCGTGCTCACAGGCCTGACCGAGATCTCGGATGTGAACGGCAGCAAGGTCGTGGACGGAGTGAAGGTTCCGGCCGACGGACAGCTCTATTATCAGGGCATCAATGTGCAGGATCTGATCGCCGGAAATGAAGGAAAACGCTATGCCTTTGAAGAGATCACCTACCTGCTGCTCTTCGGCGCGCTGCCGAATATAAAGCAGTTTGAGAGCTTCAAGGCGATCCTTACGGACCTGCAGGAGCTTTCGGGCGATTTCGTGCGGGACGTGATCCTTCATAATCCCAGCGCGAACATCATGAATTCGCTGCAGAAAGCGATCTTGAGCCTGTATTCCTTTGATGCGAATCCGGAGGATACCAGCGTGGCCAATGTGCTGCGCCAGTGTCTGCAGATGATCGGCAAGACGCCGCTCATCGCGATCTATGCCTATTACGGTTACCGGCATTTTGACTTAAACGAAAACCTTCTGATCAAGACGCCGAAGAAGGAGTATTCCACGGCGGAGAATATCCTCTATATGCTGCGGCCGGACGGGGAGTTCTCGCCTCTGGAAGCCGCGGTGCTGGATGCGGCGCTGGTACTCCACGCCGAGCACGGCGGCGGTAACAATTCGACCTTTACGACCCATGTGGTGACCAGCTCCGGTACCGATACCTATTCGGCCATCGCGGCCGCCATCGCTTCCCTGAAGGGACCCAAGCACGGCGGAGCCAATCACAAGGTCCAGATGATGTTCCGCGATATGGAGGGAAAGATCGGGGATTATTCCGATGAGGATGCCATCACGGCCTATCTGAGCCGTGTCCTGAACAAGGAGGAATTTGACAGAAGCGGTCTGATCTACGGCATGGGACATGCGATCTATACGCTTTCGGATCCCCGCAAGGTGATCCTTAAGGACTGCGTTCAAAAGCTGGCAAAGGAGAAGGGGCGCATGGAGGAATTTGCCCTTTACGATGCGGTGGAGCGCATCTCGGCGGAGCTGATCACAAAGAGCCGCCGTGTGTTCAAACCCGTCTGTGCCAATGTGGATTTCTACAGCGGCTTCCTTTACAGCATGCTGGGGATCCCCGAGGAGCTCTATACGCCGATGTTTGCCATCGCCAGGATCTCGGGCTGGAGCGCACACCGGCTGGAAGAGCTGGTCAACAAGGGCAAGATCATCCGCCCGGCCTATAAATACGTTGGGGTACATAAGGAATATAAGGCACTGGAAGAGAGATAGATACTCTTCGGCAGGCATGTTGCAAATAATTCCGGCCCGTAGTCACGCATACCGCTTTATGCTTAATGTATGGGTAGCAAATTCAGCTGGACTTCGTACAGAATTGCGCGGTGAGTGATACGGGACCGAATAGTAGTGAGAGGTAATCTATATGGCGGACAGATATGTGGCATATGTTTCCTGTTATACGCAGGGGAGCAAGGTCGGGATACGTATCTATGATGTGGATGTGGAGAACGGGCTTTTTCATGAGAAGGACCAGGTAGAGATCTCCAACTCCTCCTATATGACCATTACGCATAAACGTGACGTCCTCTATTCGATCACGGATTCCGGCGTGGAAGCGTACCGGATCCGGGAAGACGGGACGCTGGAGACGATCTCGGTCGCTTCGGTCAACGGTATGCGCGGCTGCTATCTTTCGACGGATTATGCCGACCGCTTCCTTTTTGTGGCCGGCTATCATGACGGCAAGATCACGGTGCTTTCCCTGGACGGGGACGGCAAGATCGGTGCGATCACCGACGAAGTCTATCATAAGGGCATCGGCAGCGTGGTGGACCGCAATTTCCGGCCCCATGTGAACTGCGTAAAGATGACCCGCGACAACAAGTATCTGCTGGCTGCGGATCTGGGCCTGGACCATACCAAGGTCTACCGTGTGGATCATACCCACGGTACCCTTAAGATGGTGGACATCATCCATTCCGAACAGTATTCCGGCCCGCGTCACATCAAGATCTCGAGGAACGGGGAGTTCATCTACATCGTTCACGAAGCGAGCAAATGCGTGGATGTCTATCATTATCATGAAGAAAATGACAATCCCGAATTTGAAAAGATCCAGAGCATTTCCACGCTCAACGACTATCATGCCGGGGATTCGGCGGCTTCCGCCCTGAACCTTTCCCAGGATTTCCGTTATCTGGTCTGCTCCAATGCAGGGGACAACAGCGTGATCATCTACAACATTGACCAGCAGACGGGGCTCCTTTCCAAG
>JAEEGL014163372.1_pt1 | contig 30908 bp, 20 predicted proteins | sample 9134231 | NCBI WGS metagenome assembly JAEEGL01 (sample SAMN16246548, study PRJNA631951) | gut metagenome | biome: gut microbiome; feature: rumen; material: fiber-attached | host: Bos | place: Iran: Karaj | collected 2018-10
AAAAAACAAACAAAGCCAAGAAACGTAACCGCCTTATAGACATTTGTACTAAAAAAAACTTAAAAAGTTTGTTCATGTAAAGTTTTTTCCGTAACTTTGTCTGTGATATTTTTGTGTCATGGACACATGGTTTTCCTATACATTATTATATATAATACATAAAACATACAAAAAGAGATAATGATGAACATTACGAGCGATTTTCGCAAATATGCTACAAGCAAGCTTCACATGAGCGGCATGGCCCTCGATGATGTAGTGGCTGCACAGAACCAATACCTCAACCCATATATCCTTGAGGAGCGCAGACTGAACGTTACACAGATGGATGTGTTCTCACGCCTTATGATGGACCGCATCATCTTCCTGGGTACCGAGATCAATGACTATACCGCCAACACTATTCAGGCACAGCTTCTCTTCCTGGACTCTACAGACCCGGGCAAGGACATATCCATTTATATCAACTCTCCCGGCGGCAGCGTGACAGCAGGACTGGGTATATATGACACTATGCAGTTTATCTCGTCTGACGTTGCTACCATCTGCACAGGCATGGCAGCATCAATGGGCGCAGTGCTGCTGGTGGCCGGACAGGAGGGAAAGCGTCAGGCTCTGCCCCACTCTCGCGTGATGATACACCAGCCTCTGGGCGGCGTACAGGGACAGGCCAGCGACATTGAGATAGAGGCTCGCGAAATACAGAAATTCAAGAAGGATCTTTATAACATTATCTCAAAGCACTCACATCAGCCATACGACAAGGTGTGGGCCGACTCTGACCGCAACTACTGGATGACGGCAGAGGAGGCAAAGGACTATGGCATGATAGACCAGATACTCGAGAGAAAGGCAGAACAGTAAGAAATGGCAAGAAAGACAACACATTGCTGTAGTTTCTGCGGCAAGACAGAGAAAGAGGTGCGCCTGCTCATCACGGGCATCAACGGCTTTATCTGCGATGAATGCGTGGCACAGGCCAACAAGATAATACGCACCGTCACCAATAGCAATGCCGACAGCAAGGATAGCAACTCTGTCTATGCAGCAGGCAAGAACAAGCCCATCCCCAAGCCACAGGAGATAAAGGCATATCTTGACCAGTATGTGATTGGTCAGGATGAGGCAAAGAGATTCCTCTCCGTGGCGGTGTATAACCACTACAAGCGTCTGTCACAGGTGGATGACAATGACGGAGTGGAGATAGAGAAGTCAAACATCATCATGGTAGGCTCTACGGGTACGGGCAAGACACTGCTGGCACGCACCATAGCCCGCCAGCTCAATGTGCCGTTCACTATCGTGGATGCCACGGTGTTCACCGAGGCGGGCTACGTGGGCGAGGACGTGGAGAGCATCCTGTCACGACTGCTGCAGGTGGCCGACTATGACCTGGAGGCTACGCAGCGCGGCATCGTATTCATTGACGAGATAGACAAGATAGCCCGCAAGAGCGACAATCCGAGCATCACGCGCGACGTGAGCGGCGAGGGCGTACAGCAGGGATTACTGAAACTCCTTGAGGGCACCGTAGTCAACGTGCCGCCAAAGGGAGGACGTAAGCACCCGGACCAGGACTACATACACGTTGATACAAGGAATATCCTCTTCATCTGCGGCGGAGCATTCGACGGCATAGAGCAGAAGATTGCACAGAGAATGAACTCACACACCGTAGGATATAACAGCGTGCAGAACGTGAGACAGATAGACAAGCGCGACCTGATGAAGTATGTTGTGCCGCAGGATCTGAAGTCCTTCGGACTCATACCCGAGATAATAGGACGTCTGCCTGTGCTGACTCACCTGGAGCCGCTGGACCACGACGCTTTGCGACGCATACTGACAGAGCCTAAGAACAGTATCGTGAGACAGTATATCAAGCTGTTCCGCATGGACAAGATAGAACTGACCTTCACCACCGAGGCGCTGGACTTTATCGTTGACAAAGCTGTAGAATACAAACTCGGAGCCCGCGGACTGAGGTCCATCGTTGAAAACATCATGACAGATGCCATGTTTGAGGCTCCATCCAAGAATATCTCACGCTTTGAAGTAACAAAAGAATATGCCGAGCAACAACTTGCTAAAACCGCTTAAACACTACTTCGGCTTCGACTCTTTCAAGGGGAGGCAGGAGGAGGTCATCAGGCACTTGCTTGATGGCAACGACTGCTTTGTACTGATGCCGACAGGAGGTGGCAAGTCGTTGTGCTATCAGCTGCCTTCGCTCATCATGCCGGGCACGGCGATAGTGATTTCGCCGCTGATTGCCCTGATGAAGAACCAGGTGGATGTAATCAACGGCATCAGCGAGCACAACGGAGTGGCACACTGCCTGAACTCCTCCATGAACCGCGGAGCGATAGACCAGGTGAAAAACGACATCAAGGCAGGCATCACAAAGCTGCTTTACATGGCTCCCGAATCGCTGCAGAAGGAAGAGTACATCAACTTCCTGAAGACCGTCAAGGTGTCATTCTTTGCCGTTGACGAAGCACATTGCATCTCTGAGTGGGGACACGACTTCAGACCCGAGTACCGCCGCATTCGCCCCATCGTGAACATCATAGGCCGTGCACCCATCATAGCACTCACGGCCACGGCGACGGAGAAGGTGCGTACCGACATAAAGAAGAACCTCGACATCAGCGACTGCAAGGACTTCATGAGCTCCTTCAACCGCCCGAGCCTGTACTATGAGGTACGCTCCAAGTCGGCAGACATCGACAAGCAGATAATCCGCTTCATCAAGCAGCACCCAGGCAAGAGCGGCATCGTCTATTGCCTGTCACGCAAGAAGGTGGAGGAGTTGGCAGAAGTGCTGGTGGCCAACGACATAAAGGCGGCAGCATATCATGCCGGCTTGGACAACGCCGTAAGAAACCAGACGCAGGACGATTTCCTCATGGAGCGCATTGATGTCATCTGCGCCACGATAGCCTTCGGAATGGGAATAGACAAGCCCGATGTGCGCTTTGTCATACATTATGACATACCGAAATCCCTGGAGGGATACTATCAGGAGACGGGCCGCGCAGGACGTGACGGCGGAGAGGGCATCTGCATAGCATTCTATTCGCAGAAGGACCTGCAGAAACTGGAGAAGTTCATGGACAACAAGAGCGTCGTGGAACAGGACATCGGCAAGCTGTTGCTGCAAGAGACAGCAGCATACGCCGAGTCATCCATCTGTCGCCGCAAGATGCTGCTGAAGTATTTCGGCGAGGATTACCCCTACGACAACTGTAACAACTGCGACAACTGTAAGCACCCGAAGAAACGGATAGAAGCCGCAGAGGGACTGGGACACATGCTCCGCGCAGTGCTGACACTCAAGGAGGCATTCAAGACAAACTATGTCATAGACTTCGTAAAGGGACGCAAGACAGATGACATAGAGTCTCACAAGCATCACCAGTTGGATAACTTCGGTTGCGGCAAGGGGCTGAACGACAAGCTGTGGAACCCGATAGTGCGCGAAGCCATCATAGAAGGATACCTGCGCAAGGACATCGAGAGCTTCGGAAACCTGAAGGTGACAGAAGCCGGCAGGAAGTGGCTGGACGACCCTGCGCAGTTCTACGTCACAGAAGACAACACCTTTACCGAAGACATAGAGAGCACTCCCGCCAGCGGAGCACTGGACCCCACACTCTTTGCCATGCTCAAGGGGCTGCGGCGTACAGAGGCCGAGAAACACGGCGTGCAGCCATACATTGTATTCCAGGAACCGTCGCTGGAACAGATGGCGACCATGTATCCCACCACACTACAGGAGCTGACAAACATACAGGGCGTGGGGCAGGGAAAGGCAAAGCGCTACGGCCAGCCGTTCTGCGACCTTATAAAGAAGTATTGCGAGGAGAATGAAATCATAAGGCCTCAGGACCTGCGCGTCAAGAGCGTGGCAAAGAACTCCATGCAGAAGCTCAAGATAGTGCAGTGCATAGACCGCAAGATGCCGCTCAATGAGATCTGCTCATCACTCGGAATAAAGTACGCGGAACTGCTCAGCGAGCTGGAGGCCATCGTATATAGCGGCACACGCCTCGACATAAGCTATTATGTGGAGGACATCATGGACGAGGATCAGATAGATGACATATACGGCTACTTCTCAGAAGCCGACAGCGACAGCCTCGATGAGGCCATAGCCGAATTCGGCGGCGACTATAGCGATGATGACATACGCCTCATAAGAATATTATATATCTCAGAAAACGCTAACTAACAACACTTTATCTCTGTGATAAACGACACCGTAATATCTGCCCTTTCCAACCTTTTTGCGCTCTTTTGCTCAAAAAGCGAGATAGACGAGAAACATTCGGCGAAAATGCTTGACCTCTATCTCGGGCGACACTTTGGCATCAGGAACAAAGAAGAGTACATCAACATCTTCCACGACCTGATGGAGCTCTATCGCGAAATGCCGGAGCTGAACACCGATGAGATTGTTGACGACATCTGCAAGCGCCTCAAGACCGAGTTGCTGCACGAGGAAGGAGCAATGGTTCTCCTGCGTCTCATGGAGTTCTGCTGCTCACAGTCGCCCGAGGAGTTCAGTCCTGAATCGCCCATTTTCATACGCTCAGCCAAGAATCTTGGCATAAGCAAGGGCACATACCATATCTTTGCCGACTTCGTACAGGAGAGGGAGACGAGCAAGGTTAAGCTGACACACTTTGAGGGATATGAGGCACCAATCAAAACATTGTGGCTTGACGAGTTCAACCTAATGATCTTCTCCTATAATGGAAAAGACTGTGGCAGGATAGTCTTCAACGATGTCCCCATTGTCAAAGGCATGTACCAGACATGGGACACCTCCGGCGTGCTGCGCAATCACAAGGGCAACCCTATTTACTACTCCATGATTATGGAGCAGTATCACACACGCCAGTCAAAGGGGGATATACTCTTTTCAGGCCGGGACATCAACTTCCGCTTCCCTAACTCTGACAACGGCATGCACAATTTCTCCTTCGACATCCACGGAGGAGAGCTGATAGCCATCATGGGAGGCTCTGGTGCAGGCAAGACGACACTCGTCTCCATACTCAATGGCTCCATTAAGCCACAGAGCGGCAGCATTACCATCAACGGTCACGACATCAGCGAGCCGCAGGCAAAAGCGCTCATCGGCTTCGTGCCGCAGGACGATCTGCTCGTTGAAGAACTTACCGTATATCAAAACCTTTACTACACTGCCCGTCTCTGCTTCGACGGCATGAGCGAGGAAGAGATAGACAGCCGCGTCATAAAGACCCTGAAAGACCTGGGACTGGAACAGGCGAAAGACCTGAAAGTCGGCTCTCCTATAAACAAATTCATCTCAGGCGGTCAGCGTAAGCGCCTCAACATCGCCCTTGAGCTTATACGTGAGCCGGCAGTACTTTTCCTTGATGAGCCCACATCGGGACTGTCATCATCCGACACAGAGAAAGTAATCCTTCTGCTGAAGGAGCAGACCTATCACGGACGTCTCGTCGTTACCAACATACACCAGCCCTCGAGCGATGTTTACAAGCTCTTTGACCGCCTGTGGCTGCTTGACAGAGGAGGCTACCCCGTCTATGACGGCAACCCCATCGAAGCCATAACATACTTCAAGAGCGCCGCAAACTATGCCGACGCAGACACCAGCACCTGCCCCACATGCGGCAACGTCAACCCCGAGGTCGTGCTAAATATCATCGAGGAGAAAGCCCTCGACTCACGAGGCAGGCTCTCCGACGAGCGCAAGGTGTCGCCACAACAGTGGCATGAGATGTACCTGAGCCAGCGCACCGTCAAAGACGACGTGCCCAAGCCCAAAGACATACCGCAGACACAGCAGCGCAAGCCATCGTCGCTGAAGCAATGGTGGATATTCATGCGACGCACCGTGATGACCAAAATCACCAATACCCAGTATCTGGCCATCACCCTGTTGGAAGCGCCGCTGCTCGCGGGAGTATGCGCACTCCTCACACACTACGCACCGGCAGGAGAGGAGTACTGTCTGATGAACAACAAAAACCTCGTATCATACCTCTTCATGGCCATCATAGTGGCTACATTCATCGGTATGTCGGGGTCTGCAGAAGAAATCATACGAGACAGGGCCCTGCTCAAACGAGAGAAGTTCCTGCAACTGTCATACAACAGTTATCTGTGGTCAAAGATAGCCCTCACCGCGCTGGTCAGCATACTACAGACATTCCTCTTTATCCTGGTAGGCAATTTCGTGATGGACATCAGCGACGGGTTCTTCACCTGGTGGCTAATCATGACCATCACGGCAATACTGGCGGGACTCACGGGACTGTTCCTGTCACAGCGGCTCAACTCCGTAGTGGCAATCTATATCACCATCCCTATACTGCTCATACCGCAGATTCTGTTGTGCGGACTCGTGGTAAGCTTCAGCGACCTCACCCCCAACAGTACCACAGGCAACGTACCAGTCATAGGCAACGTCATACCGTCACGATGGGCATACGAGGCACTTGCCGTATCGACATATACCGACAACGAATATGAGCGGGACTATTTTGATCTGGACAGGGAGAAATTTGAGACGCAATACTATCGCCTCGGCTTCATCGACCAGCTGCAAAGCGCTGCCGAGACAATAGAGGACAGCCGCAAACGCGGAGCAGAGGCAGATCCCAAGCACATGCAACTGCTGAAGACAGAGCTGCCGTTTATCGCCAAGATCTGTAACCTCAAGCCCTATAGCGGGAAATATGACTATGCCTCACTCCACGAATACCTCAACAACTGCGAGAAGGTCATGATGCAACGGGGCAACATTGCCACGCTCAATGCAGACCGCCAGCGCAGCAAATGGGTGGAACAGGTGGGACGTGACAGCATGCAGCACATCAAGCGCCACCACAGCAACCTGCAACTGGAGACACAACTGGCAGGACATGACGCAAAGGAACTGTGCAGAGTCGTTGACGGACACATCGTTCCGTCGGCAGGATTTGTCTATATCACACCGCGCAGCACCAACGGCGGGGCACCGTTCTATAGCAGCATAAAGCGCATAGGATCACTCAGCATCCCAACGCTGTGGTTCAACATTTCCGTGCTCCTTATAATGTGTATTATCACCATTATATGCCTCAGCCCCAAGCCATCACTGCCCAAAATCCTGTCATTCAATAGAAAAAAAAGCTGAACTTACACAATTTTAGTATAAAAGTTTCGCCATTAACAAGTTTTTTCGTAACTTTGCACGCGGTAATATAAATTAAAACAGAGTAAAACAACAAAAAAATATATACTAACTATGAAATTTGTCACAAACGAGAAACTTCTCATTGTAGGAGCCGGCGGCATGATCGGTTCTAACATGGTACAGTCAGCCCTCATGCTTGGTCTGACACCTAACATCTGCCTTTACGACATCATAGAGAATAGCGTACACGGTGTAGCAGAAGAAATGGCTCACTGTGCCTTCCCTGGTGCCAATATCAGTTGGACCACAAACCCTGCAGAGGCCTTCACCGGAGCGAAATACATCGTATCCTCTGGCGGTGCACCCCGCAAGGAAGGTATGACACGTGAAGACCTGCTCAAGGGCAACTGCGAAATCGCTGCACAGTTCGGTGACTACATTAAGCAGTACTGCCCAGACGTGAAGCACGTCGTAGTAATCTTCAACCCAGCAGACGTCACAGCACTCACTGCCCTCATACACTCAGGCCTGAAGCCTAACCAGATGACCTCACTCGCAGCCCTCGACTCTACACGTCTTCAGGAGCAGCTTGCGAACGAATTCGGAGTTCAGCAAGACAAAGTGACCGGAGCACACACCTATGGCGGACATGGTGAGCAGATGGCAGTCTTTGCTTCACAGGTAAAGATTGACGGCAAGCCACTCTCTGACTTCACCATCGCACCAGAGCGTTGGGAGGAAATCAAGCACATGACCATCCAGGGAGGCTCTAACATCATCAAGCTCCGTGGACGCTCTTCATTCCAGAGCCCTGCATATCAGGCTATCAAGATGATTGAGGGCGCAATGGGCGGCGAGCCATTCACACTCCCTGCAGGATGCTACGTAAACTGCGACAAGTGTGGATTCAAGAATGTCATGATGGCTATGCCTACAACAATCGACACTACCGGCGTACACTACACTGCACCTGTAGGAACAGAGGAAGAGATGGCAGCCCTGCAGTCATCATACGAGCACTTGCAGAAGATGCGCGATGAGCTCGTCACTCTCGGCATCATCCCAGAAATAAGCAAGTGGGGCGAAATGAACGCAAACCTATAAAAAAAGTCACTAATAACTCTCAAAACAAACAAAACCACTATGAAAAGAATTTCATTCCTATTCGCTGCCGCCATCGCCCTCGTATTGGCATCATGCGGTGGCAAGACAGCCGGAGAACAGAACGACAGCGACTCCGTATCTTTTGAGCAGTCTCAGATTGAAGAGAAAATCATGATGGAGCTCGACTCTGTTGCCGACGAATGGAACAAGCTTGCACCCGTTGAGGGAGTGCTCTCCAACGGCAAGATACAGCTCTCTGAAGAAGAGATTAAGGTAAAGCCTGACTATCTCCTTGACCTCGCGCAGATAGAGAATCTCTCACTCCTCTCACAGAAGTACCGCGCAATGGGTATGCTCTCTGTTGACAAGAAGGTTGCTGAGCTCTACAAGATGGATGTTGACGCATACAAGGCAACAATCGCAAAGCTCGCTACCGATGTTAATGACCCAGCCATCAACATCAAGGACAACGGCACCGCAGACGACATAAAGGCATTCTATTCTGCAGAGCGTGAGAACGGTCGCATCAACCTCTTCTGGGAAGCCAGCGCTGCTGCTATCGTAGAGAACCTCTATGTTATCTCTCAGAACATTGACAAGTTCCTGCCAGCATTCGATGATCAGGCTGCGTCTGACTTCACATACCACATCGCTCTGCTCAAGCTCTCTCTTGATGACCTCGCAACATACGACAACAACATCAAGGCACTTGACGAGCTACTGGCTCCTCTGAACGAGCTCAACGCTATCTCTGTTGACCAGTTCCGTGAGCAGCTCAACAAGATGAAGCCTCAGATTGAGGCAGCACGTGCAGAGCTCCTGAAGTAATCTGCCACACCTCGCAATGGGTGGGGGCTATTGACTCCCATCTCTCAATCTTATTTTAAGGACACATATACTAACACCCAATAAATATGAGGCGACGCAACACACGCGCCGCCTCATTTTTCGCACTCGTGGACATCATCATCCTATCCACCATAATACTATCCTTCATCCTCGGGCTTGTCACCATTCCCCACATCGTGCACCTCTCACATCAGTTGCACCTCTACGACCAGCCCGACAAGAGAAAGATACACAGCCTCCCCATCCCAAGACTGGGAGGAGTAGCCTTTCTGCCTACTGTCATCGTCACTATGTCGCTCATTCTCGTCATACTGCTGAGACTTCAGGCTGACAGCTACCTACTGTGGAACTCTGCCGTCATACAACACTTCCTCGCATTCCTCGCAGGAAGCGTCATGCTGTATAGCATCGGTCTTTATGATGACGTCCACGGCGTCAGCTACAAAAAGAAGTTCCTCCTACAGATCCTCGCCGCCACACTCCTATGCGTCAGCGGACTTTGGGTTGCAGACTTCTCATACGTCTTCTTCATACGCGAAGTGCCCTGGTGGGTAGGAATGCCCGCTACAGTCCTTGCAGTCGTGTATGTCACCAACGCCATCAACCTCATCGATGGCATCGATGGGCTTGCTGCAGGACTGGCCATCATTGCGCTTATAGTCATAGCAGCCCTCAACATCTACCTCGGACACCTCGCCTGGGCCATGATTGCCACTGCAACACTCGGGGTATTGTGCGCTTTCTTCTACTTCAATGTCTTCGGCAAGCGCGACAAGACATTCATGGGCGATGCAGGAAGCCTCACGCTCGGCTACACACTCGCTTTCCTCATTCTGCACTTCTGGCAGAGAGACCCCGTATGGAACCGACACATACACAACGTGGGCATCATAGCACTCAGCACACTCATCATACCTATGTTTGATGTTGTAAGAGTTATGATGAGCCGTTTGCGCGACAAGCGTGACCCTTTCCTGCCCGACAAAAACCACATACACCATAAGTTGCTGCGCACAGGCATGAGCCCAACATGGGTGATGATAACCCTGCTATGCCTTTCCTCCGCATTTATCTTCATCAACTACCTCACAGCATCATATCTCTCACAGACACTTATGATCATATTCGACATTCTCGGCTTCTGCCTCATGCACATGATCATAAATATCTTTATCTGGAAAAAAGAGAGAGCCACAGGCATTGAGTGGAATCGCATCATGCAATCCCCATCCCAACAGTCATGACACCGAAAATTGCACTTCTGCTCTCGGGAGGCGTAGATTCTGCCGTTGCCCTTCATCAGCTTATCAGCAACGGTCAGCACCCCGATTGCTTCTACATACGCATCGCTCCTACAGAGGATGCTGACGACACCCTTGACTGCAGCGCAGAGGAGGACATCGAGATAGCACAGGCACTGTGCCGTCGCTATGGTGTCAGCCTTGAGGTCATCGACTGTCATAAGGAATACTGGGAGCGCGTCACACGCTATACCATAGAGAAAGTGCGACAAGGCTTTACGCCCAATCCCGATGTCATGTGCAACCGCCTCGTGAAGTTCGGCGCGTTCCATGAAAAACGTGGTCATGCCTACGATCTCATAGCCACAGGACACTACGCACGCACTGAGACCGAAGGCTCCCTTAAATGGCTCTGCACATCACCTGACCCAGTGAAAGACCAGACGGACTTCCTGGCGCAGCTCTACGATTGGCAGCTCAGCAAAGCCATCTTCCCTATCGGACACATGAGAAAAGAGGAAGTGCGGCGCATCGCTGAGCAGGAACACCTCGTCAACGCTCGAAGAAAGGACTCGCAGGGCATCTGCTTCCTTGGCAAGATAAACTACAACGACTACATACGCCGTTACCTGGGCGAGAAGCCCGGCCTCGTAATAGATATTGAGACTGGAAAGAAAATCGGCATGCACAAGGGGCTTTGGTTCCACACCATTGGCCAGCGCCACGGATTAGGATTCGGAGGCGGTCCTTGGTTTGCGGTAAAGAAGAATATAAAGAAGAACATACTCTTCGTATCACGTGGCTACAATCCTGAGTCGGCCTATACCCAAACCTTCCGTATAGGCGACCTACACATGCTCACCGTGCCCGTCACAGAGTTGCTCTCCCCTACCTCACCCTACTATCTGCCGCAGCAGCGTATCACATTCAAGATACGCCACACATCAGACTTTCTCCCTGCCACCATCTCCGCCAACGGCGATGATACATACACTATCCAAGCCGATGCACCTATACACGGAGTGGCACCGGGACAATTCTGCGTCATCTATGACGACCGCCACCACCACTGCTACGGCTCAGGAGAAATCATTTTGAAATAAGCCCCCCTCCAACTATTCCCCCAAGGGGGAGAGAAGAGGCACAACGGATTGAGAAAAGGGAATCGACATAACGACATAACGACATAACGACACAACGACACAACGATGCCGGTGATGATGCCACTCTTGGCCTCATCACCGGCATTTTCATTTTCACCGCTATCATCACGGCTATCGTTGTGTTACTCTCTTCCGGCTCTCTTACGCTCTAGGTGGTCCAGAATGGCCTTTCTCATTCGGATGCTCTTAGGCGTTACCTCCACCAGTTCATCCTCCTTGATATACTCCAGGCACTCCTCCAGCGACATCTGCACCTTTGGCACGATGCGCGCCTTCTCATCTGAGCCTGAAGCTCTCACGTTGGTCAGTTGCTTTGCCTTGGTCACGTTTATCACCAGGTCATTCTCGTGCACATGCTCACCTACTACCTGGCCGCCATACACGTCCTCACCCGGATCAATAAAGAACTTACCCCTATCCTGCAGCTTATCAATAGAATAAGCATAGGCATTGCCGGTTTCCAGCGCTATCATCGAGCCGTTTGTCCTGCGGTCCATGTCGCCTTTATATGGCTGATACTCCTTAAAGCGGTGCGACATGATAGCCTCCCCCTGCGATGCCGTCAACACATTCGTTCTCAGGCCTATGGTACCGCGCGACGGAATATCAAAATCTATGTTCACTCTGTCGCCCTGCGTCTCCATGCCTGTCATCTCTCCCTTGCGGCGTGTCACCATGTCTATCATCTTGCTGGAGAACTCCTCCGGCACGTTGATATTCAGTTCCTCCACGGGTTCACACTTCACTCCGTCTATTTCCTTATATATAACCTGTGGCTGTCCCACCTGCAGTTCGTATCCCTCGCGTCTCATCGTCTCTATGAGCACCGACAGATGCAGCACGCCTCTGCCGCTGACCACCCACTTGTCAGTGCTGTCACCGAACGGCTCCACTCTCAGCGCCAGATTCTTCTCTATCTCGCGTGCCAGGCGGTCATTGATGTGCCTTGACGTCACATACTTACCCTCCTTGCCAAAGAATGGTGAGTCGTTGATGGTAAACAGCATCGACATCGTAGGCTCATCTACTGAGATAGTGGGCAGCGCCTCCGGTTCCTCTGCATCACAGATTGTGTCGCCTATCTCAAAGTTTGACAGACCTATCACAGCGCAGATATCTCCAGACGTCACCTCGTCCGTAGCGTGGTGACCCATACCGTCAAACGTATGCAGCTCCTTGATTTTCGTACGCTCCTTTGTGCCGTCCCTGTGGGCTATAGTGATATTCATACCGGCCTTCAGTGTGCCACGATGCACACGTCCCACGGCGATACGTCCTGTATAGGTAGAGTAATCCAGCGAGGTGATAAGCATCTGCGGCGTACCCTCCAGCTGTTCCGGTGCGGGTATCACCTCCACTATCTTGTCCAGCAGATACTCTATGTTATCCGTCGGCGTCTTATAATCCTCTGCCATCCAGCCCTGCTTTGCAGAGCCATACACTACCGGGAAGTCCAGCTGATCCTCCGTAGCGTTCAGGGCAAACATCAGGTCAAAGACCATCTCATATACTTCCTCAGGACGACAGTTCGGCTTATCCACCTTGTTGACAACCACAATGGGCTTCAGTCCTATCTCCAGTGCCTTCTGCAACACGAAGCGTGTCTGCGGCATGGGGCCTTCAAAGGCATCTACGAGCAATATGCAGCCGTCGGCCATATTGAGCACGCGCTCCACCTCGCCGCCGAAGTCACTATGCCCCGGAGTGTCGATGATGTTTATCTTCGTACCCTTCCAGTTGATGGACACATTCTTCGACAGAATGGTGATACCTCTTTCCCTCTCCAGGTCGTTGGCATCCAGCACCTGACTTGAATTGTTCTGTCCCTCACGGAACAACTTACCCGCCAGCATCATCTTATCCACCAGCGTCGTCTTCCCATGATCCACATGGGCAATAATAGCTATATTCCTAATATCTTGCATTTTGTATTCTGTTTTTTCTTCTTACGTACACAATTCATGATGGCTTGGGGTCACTTTGCCATTCCTGCCATCATCCTTCTCTTCACCTCCTCAAAGTCGGCCTCCCTCATCTTTAGCAGCACCTTCTTAGCAGCCTTATCTGTCAGGAACACCACTTTCTCCTCTCTTCCCGCCTCATCATTGACGGTTGCCGTGACCTTATATCCACAGAATCCTCTCTCCTTATATATTATATCGGCCACTTCATCTGTATGTTCACTTATCTTCGCTCTCAGGCTGTCCACCTTTCCTTTCTGCGCCGCATACGCCTGCTGCCTCTTCATAAAGTTTTCCACCTCGGCTGCAGCCATGTGCGCAGTATTCTTCGAAAGTTTCTCCATCGCCAGGCTGTCCATAATGAAAGCCGGCTCCATCCCCTTCAGCTTCCCTGTCAGTTCTCCTACCTGTGCCACGAGTTCAAACAGCCGTACATCCTCGTATGGTGCGTAGGCGCTGTCCGTCCTCGCTTCGAGGAACTTCACACTACCCTCTCCCTCCCGGGTGCCCATGCTGCTATAGAAATCCTCACGTGCCACATCAACGGCATTCTTCTGCGCACCGTCACAGCTCGTCAGCGCTATAGCCACAAAAAGGATGAGGGTAGAGAGATGAGGGACGAGGGTTCTGCGTACCCTCAATAGTTTATCCTTAAGCATAATATCTAAATCTTATGGTGGGCTTTATTAATGCCCACCTTATTTTTTTCCGTGTGCAAAGGTACACAATAAATCCTATCCCTGCAAACATTTAGGGGCTTTTTATTCAGGAAGGGCTAAGCGGGGGCCGGCTGGGCGGGGTATTCAACGGGGAAACCGTTGAACACTCGGGGGGCCTTCCTGCCATTTCGGGTAATTTCTGTTATTGACCTGTGGATTGTCTGTATTCCAGGAGTTTGTTCTGCAGGTTGGCGTAGGCATCGGTGTATTTGTCGCGTGACTGCTGATAGAGGAGCTGGGCCTCGAGAAGGTCGGACATCCTGCAGGTACCGGCACGATAGTAGTCGCGGTGCAAGCGTAAGTTCTCCTCTGACTGCTCTATGCTGCGCTGGGCAATATCGAGTTGCTGACGGGCTTCCACGACACCGTTCCACGCGTTCTGCATGCGTATGGTGAGAAGCTGGGCATTGTCGGCAAGCTGCTCCTGTGCCTGCTGGTAGGCTATCTTCTTGCGACGTATGGCGTATGAGCCGCCCCACCAGTCGGAGATGGGCACCTTGACGGTAGCAAAGACCATGCCGAAAGAGTGGTCATTGTCAAGCAGGTTGTGGTAGTTGTAGCCTGCTCCCACGCCTACGGTAGGCAGGTTCTGGCCCACGGCGATATTCTTTTGCAGCCTTGTGGCCTCCACCTGCTTGTCCAGCAGCTGATACTCTGCGGTGCCAAGCAACGCCTGCTCATGGTCTTGCCTGACGGGTAGCAGAGAGGCAGCATCCGTGCCTGCAATCAGAACGAACGAGGTATCGCGCAGTCCGCAGTATTGTGCCAGGAACAGCTTCACGATGCTGATGCTGTTCTGCAGCTTCAGTTTCTGACTCTCCACCTCGTTCTGCCTCAGCTGCACCTGCAACAGGTCGTTGCGCAGGGCTACACCGGCACGCACCGCCACATCCACATCCTTGCGGATATCGGAGAGCATCGTCTCAACGGCATCCATTGTTTTCGCCTTCTCCTGTAGTGAGACGATTTGCCAGAAATACTGTTCGGCAGTCTTCTCCACCTCGTTTTCCGAGAGGCGCAGCTGTAGCTGGCTGACATCCTCGCCCACCTTTGCCAGGCGGTTGCCGTTGATAATCTGTCCTCCCGCGAAGACAGGCTGCACGGCTGTGATGCCGGCAATGGTACCGTTCTTCATCAACGATACGTTGACGGGGGCAGTGAGCGATGCAAGCATCTCTGGGGGCAGCATCTGCCCCAGCATTCCTGCCATCTCGGGGGACATCATCTCTGCGGGGTTGATGGTTTTCTCGGCCATACCTTTGTTGGCATTGAACCACAGCCCTACGGCGCTGACGTTGGGGAAGTATTTGGTGAAAGCCTCCTTGCGCTGCTGCTGCGCAGACTGAATGCCGTGGTGGGCATTACGGATGGCGATGTTGTTGTGGCGGGCAGAGTCGAGGACTTGCTCCAGGGTGTAGGCACGAGTGCCCTGTCCCTCTCCTGCGGCAGGATGACCGAGGACTGGAGAGACAGCCGAAGTGACAAAGAAACAGAGGGATAAGAATATGTATTTTTTCATAAGCTGTATTGTTATTGTGTCTGCGATAGTATCGCAGACTCTTAGACGGGCTCTCACTTAGTCGAAACCTTCCAATAGACTACGGGGAGCATGGTGACAACCATAATGAGGGAGCCTATGCCTCCGGCAAAGATGGTGACGCCTACTGGCATCCAGAAGCTGGACTGGGCTATTATCATCGGTACGACACCAACGGCGGTGGTGGCTGTGGTGAGGAAGATGGGGACCATGCGGCGCTTGCCGGCATCGTATGCCGCCTTGCGGACAGCCTCGTTGTAGGCCTTGCGGTCAACGGTCCAATCGCCATGCTCGGCCACGTATTGCTTGATGAGGTCTATGGCATGTTCGAAGATGAGTATCTCGTTGCGCATAATCATACCCATCAGCGTGATGAGTCCGAAGATGCTGGTCAGTCCGAGAGCGCGGTTCATCAGCCCAAGACCAATGAGCGCACCGGGGGTCATCAGCGCAAGAGCCACCATGCAGACGGTAGTGATGCCGTACTTCTTGAAGTTGAAGAGCAGGAAGAAGAATACGATAATCATGGCAATGGTGATGCCCGCAAAAATCTGTGGCAGTGCCTCATTGCCGTACTCTATCTCGCCGCCCACCTCGCAGCGCACCCCTTGCGGCAGCTGTATCTCGTCTGTCATCATCTTGACGAGCTGCTGCTCCACAGGGCTGGTATAGACACCCTGCGCAAACTGTGCCGTGACGGTGATGCAACGCTCCCCGGCGCGATGCATGATGCGGCTCTCTGACCACTTAGGAGTGACGCTCGCCACCTGACGCAGGGGGACGGTGCTGTTGGTGGTGTTGAGTCCTCCAGACAGCATACTGGCCGGTGTTGCCAGCCCCAGGTTCTGAACGTCAGAGTAGGTCATGTCGGCATCATCCTTCACGATGATGGGCAGTTCATAGTCATCCTCCCATATCTTCCCTATGCGCAGGTCACTCGAGGTGGCGCTGAGGGCCAATGCCGCCGTGGTGCGGGTAATGCCCAACTGTGCCGAGGCAACGGGGTCGAGCTCTACGTTGATGATAGGATAAGGCTGCATGAAGTCCGTGTGAACCCACTCCAGCTCCGGCATCTGTCGCATACGCTCCATCATGCGCTCTGCCGCCACATGGATGGAGTCAAGATTCTCGCCGTAAAAGCGGTACTCAAGTTCAGGCACGGACATATAGTCGAGCCGCTTGAACTTGACATAGGCATTAGGGAAAGCCTCGCTCAGGAGGGGCTGATAGTGGGCAAGCAGCTCCAGCGTAGCCTTGTCGGACTTGGTATTGACGATGAACTGTGCGAAGTTCTTGCCTGCTATCTGAGGAGCATAGACATCCATAAAACGCGGCGAGGAGCAACCGATGAAACTCGTGATGCCTGTGACACGCTCATCAGGCCTCAGCGCCTGATAGACAGAGTCTGCCACGGCCTCAGTCTCAGCGAGTCCCTTGCCGTCGGGCAGGAATATCTCCACGGCAAACTGGTCGCGGTCGGCAAAGGGGAACAGTCGCACCTTCAGCGTAGGCACAATGAGGAGCGAGAGGAGTATGACACCGATACCGCCACCGATGGTCAGCCACGGATGCCGGAAGGTCCAGTCGAGCACCTTGTCGTATGTGCGCTGCACCCATTGGGTAATCATATTGGACTGCGTCCGAGCCTGCTCACGCTCGGCAGAGTCGATGCCAGCATCACTCTGCTCTCGCTTAATCGCAGCCTTGCCACCTGTGCTGACCTTATCGGGCTTGATGATGCGCACCTCAAGGAAGGGTATGACGGTGACAGCCAGGATGAGCGACACCATGAGATTGATGGTGATGGTCCACGGGAAGTCCTGCAAAGCATCGAGGAACATGCCGGTAAAGGTGAAGAGGAAGGGATAGAAAATGGCACAGATGCAGACGGTGGCGAGCATCATAGGCATGAAGTACTGGCGTGCCGACTCAATGGCAGCATCGTGAGGCTTGTAGCCCTTGCCGAGGTATTCCAGGTAGCCGTCGATGACCACGATGCTGTTGTCCACTATCATTCCCAGCACCACGATGAGTGCCGCAAGAGTAACGATATTCAACTCAATGCCTGCCATATACATGATAGCCACAGAGACAAACGTGCTCAGCGGAATGGTGATGGCAGCCACAATTGCAGAACGGATGGGGAAGAGTATCATCATAACAAGGATGATGATTGCCATAGAGATGAGAAGGTCGCGCAGGAATGAGCTTACACTCATGGCCACCACCTTGGGTTTGTCAGCTATTCGAGTGATGGTGACATCATCTGGCAGCTCGCTCTCTCGGAACTGCTGCAGCACCTTATCCACCTCCTCGCCATAGATTACCACATTGTTGCCTGCCGTCATCTCCATAGACAGCAGTATGCAGGGGTGTCCGTCCTGCTCTATGCGACTGGCATTGGTGTCATATTCACGTACCACGCGTGCCACATCGCGCACCCGGGTCACCTTGCCCGTAGCAGGATCGCTGAAGATAATCTGGTTGGCAATCTCCTCGACATTGTTCTCCGTGGGCTCTATGTGTATGGGCACGTGCTGGTCTCTGTCGCTGATGCTGCCGCTCATGGTGGTGATGCCCTGGGCATGCAGATGACTGAAGAGGGTCTGCTGACCTATGCCGTAGGCCTGCAGGCGCTGACGGTCAACATAGAGCGATATCTGCTCCTTCTGCTCACCGAAGGTCTTCACATTGGCTACAGAGGGGATATGGCGCAGACGGTCAGAGAGATCGTCGGCATATTTCTTCAACTCGCGATAACTGCGCTGGCTGCTCTCAATGGCAATCAGCAGGGCTGAGGTGTTGCCGAAGTCATCGTTGACCACGATAGCCAGAACGCCTGACGGCAGCTGAGACTTGAAACTGTTGAGCCCATGCTTTATTTTAGACCACACCTCATCCTTGTTGTTCACGTCGTCGTTGAGCTCCACCATAGCGATACACATGCCGTTGTGGGAAGCGGTTGTAGTCTTGGCACGCTTCACCTCCCCGTATGTAAAGAGATAACGCTCCAACGGTCGTGCCACCTGCTGCTCCACCTCTTCGCTGGTAGCACCGGGATAGACAGCCACCACTACCCCCTGACGGATGGTAGCATGGGGAAACTCATCCTTAGGCATTATATACATGCCGTAGATACCCAAGACAAAGAGTATCAGGATGATAAGCAACGTAATGCTATAGTGTTCTAACGGCCACCTGAGCCATGACATCTTTTCTTTCATAAAATTACTAATTATGCATTATGAATTATGCATTAATATGCCACTTTCGTTCCTTCGCTCAGCTTCTGATAGCCCTCAGTAATGATAAGGTCACCCTTATTCAAGCCGTCTGTGACGAGGATGTAATTGCCCTCGGTATGTCCAATGGTAACAGTAGTGCGATGAGCCGTCTTCTGCTTATCTACGGTCCAGACGAACAGACTGCCGTCAGCCTTCTTCTGTACCGATGTCACGGGAACCATCTTGCCGCCATCGCTTTGCGCCCCAGCAGAAACGAAGCGAACCGTAGCAACCATGCCCGGCAACAGTTTACGTCCGTTGTTGGCTACGTTAATCCTTATCTCATACGTATGGGTAAGGGCATCGGCTTCTACACCTTTCTCTATACGGCCTCCCTGGTAGCTGCCACCGGTGGCCTCTACCTTGATGCTGGTGGGAGTATTGGCGCTGATGCCACCAATCTCCGCCTCGGGCACAGACACCTTAACCTTGACTGTTGAGATGTCAAGAATGCTCACCACAGCCTGTGAAGGCAATGCCGTCTCGCCTGCCTTGACCGCCTTTGTGCCGATGATGCCGCCTACAGGAGCTGTGAGACGACAGTCGGCAAGGTTTTTCTTTGCCACTTCGAGCTGTGACTTGGCCTGTGCCACCTTGCTCTGCACCTCCACCCACTGCACCTCGGGCAGCGAGCCGTTGTCATGCAACATGCCGTAACGTGTCAGCGCATCGTTGGCCTGAGTCATCTGAGCCTCGGCACCGGCAAGCACGTTGCGGGCCTGCGTATCGTCCATCTCGGCTATCAACTGCCCACGACTGACTGCCTGGCCCTCGTTGACCAGCACGCGCTTTACGACACCCATGCCCGTGAAGCTGACGGCAGTAGCCTCGCGTTCCTCTATTATACCCACGTAGGTCTGCGTATTGTCCACCATACCGGACGATACGACCTGCGTCTTCACTCTAATAGGAGACTTCTCTCCGCTCTCTTTCTTTTCGCCGCAACTGCATAGCGCCAAGAGAGCCGCCAATACAAAAACACTTCTTTTCATTGTCTGTTTTATCGGATTTTGGTGCAAAAATAACAAATATATTCCTAAATACAATGTTCCATTTGGCCTATATTGCCACAAAAATTACCAAAAAACTACAAATACGCCTATAATTATTCCAAATAGAACATACTTTCTTTAAATTTATTCACTAACTTTGCACCCAAATCGAATGTAACTATGCAACAAGAAGAGATTTCGCTACAGTCACTCAAAACCAACGAAGCAGTACATGTGGGGTATTCAGACAATGATATTGTCATCGTTGACAGCATTCAGCAGTTTGCAATGGTCAGCGAAGCCCGTGTCCAGATGAGCGCCATCGCCGTCTGTACCAGCGGACGTGTACAGGGAAAGATGAACGGGCAGAATCTGGAATTGCAACAGAACCAAGTGGCTGTCATTCCGGCCAACGTGGTGGTCACAGACCTGATGGTCAGCCCGGACTTCAACATCAAGGCAATGTTTTTCACCAACCACATCCTGCGGAGCTTCCTGCGCGATAAAATCAACCTGTGGAATGAGGTGATGTACATCCAGCGCCTGCACGTCATTAGCCTGACAGACGAAGACCTGCGCTTCTACACTTGTTTCTATGACATGCTCAGTCTTTGCTTTGAGAAAGATGCCGACACGCCTTTCCGCACAGACGTCATACAGTCGCTTGTGCGCGGTGCCATGCTGGGACTCTGCGGAGCTATGAAGCAACAGCTGGCAGGCGAGACGCACCTGCCGCCTGAAGCCAGGACAAGCAGCTGTCACTTTCAGCGATTTCTTGACTTGCTACACACCAGCGAGGTGAAGCGTCGCACGGTGGAGTCATACGCCAGCGAGCTCTGCATATCGCCCAAGTACCTGTCCGTCATCTGCAAGAAACAATCAGGAAAGTCGGCTAATGAGTGGATTACAGAACAAGTGATGGAGGACATACGCTATTACCTCACGCATACAGACCTTACCCTCAAACAGGTTGCCGACAGGCTGGGCTTCCCCAATCCCTCCTTCTTTGGGAAATATGTGAAGGAGCATTTCGGAATGACACCCGCTCAAATCAGAGATGTATAGCAAGACGATGCTTCTTTTTCATAAACAGTAACAGCAGGAACAGCGCTATCATACCGAATACGAGGGATATGGTAGCGCTTTTTGTGAAGCCGGCAACAAGGAATGTGAGGAATGACACGCTTGCTACAGACAGTACATAGGGCAACTGTGTTGTGACATGGTTGAGGTGGTCACACTGTGCACCTGCTGACGACATGATTGTGGTGTCAGAGATAGGCGAACAGTGGTCACCGCATACTGCGCCTGCCATACATGCTGAGATGGAGATAATCATGAGTTCAGGGTCTATGGTCTGGAAGCATGATACGACAATAGGAATGAGAATGCCGAAAGTGCCCCATGATGTGCCTGAAGCGAATGCCAGACCTACCGCGACAATAAAGATGATAGCAGGCAGGAATCCCATAAGCCCTGCTGCAGAGCTCTGTATCAAGCCGGCTACAAAAGTTGTAGCCCCCAGATTGTCGGTCATAGCCTTCAGCGTCCAGGCGAAGGTGAGTATGAGCATCGCTGGCACCATCTGCTTGAAGCCTTCAGGCAGGCACTCCGTACACTCGGCAAAGGAGAGTGACTGGCGTATGATGTAGTAGGCAATGGTGAGGATGAGGGCTACTGATGACCCCAAAACCAGTCCTACGGAGGCATCGCTGGCAGCAAAGGCGTCGGCAAAGCTCTTGCCGCTGAAGTAGCCTCCCGTGTAAATCATGCCGATGACACAGCCTGTAATGAGGAGTATGACTGGTATCAAAAGGTCAGACGTCCTACCTATTTTCACTTCTTTGCGACTCTCGATATGCTTCTGCTTCTTTTTTCCAATGGTGAAGATGTCACCCCGACGGGCGTTTTGCTCATGTAGCAGCATAGGTCCGTAATCGAGTTTCATTACAATGAGCAGAACCATCATGAGCAGAGTGAGAAGCGCATAGAAATTGTATGGGATAGACTGTACAAAGATGTTTATGCCGTTCTCTCCCTTTACAAATCCTGATACCGCAGCCGACCACGATGATATGGGCGCTATGATGCAGATAGGAGCCGCAGTGGAGTCGATGAGGTATGCGAGCTTGGCACGGCTGATCTGATGCTTGTCGGTGATGGGACGCATGACAGAGCCAACGGTGAGGCAGTTGAAGTAGTCATCAATGAAGATAAGGCAGCCGAGAAACATTGTGGACAGTTGAGCCCCCTCACGGTTCTTGATGCGGTTAGCAGCCCATATACCAAAGGCCGCCGAACCGCCGGCACGGTTCATCAATTGTACCATTGTGCCCAGAATAACAAGGAAGACGAGTATGCCGACATTCCATTTGTCTGACAGCACGGTCATTATACCACCAGGGAAGACCTGATCAAGTCCTCCTACGACATTGAAACCGGCATTGAGGAAACCACCGGTCAGGATGCCGAGGAAAAGGGAACTATATACCTCTTTAGTTATCAAGGCCAGAGAAATGGCGATAATGGGAGGTGTCAGCGCCCACGCGGTATTCTTTACGGGCATGTCTTTGATACCGACGGCATAGCTCAGCCATACAAGGAACAACACTACAGCCAACAGCGAGATGACCGTGAGATGCCTGGGATTGCCAGGCTTTATAGCCTTTATAAACTTTCTTATCTTCATTTTCATGTATCGCAGGCTGTCAGGAGGCATTGTTACGCAAGCGTCCCGTAGGGCCGAAGTGAAGGGATTATGACGTTACCAAGCTTTGGTAATCGAGTTACCAAGCCTTGGTAATCAGGTTACCAACCTTTGGTAATCGGTTTACCAAGCCTTGGTAATTAGGTTTAACGAAATATGTCAGGAAGTGGTAATTATTGTTTGACAGAGAAAATCACTTGTCCCCACTCAATACTTTATTCACTTATCTGAAAGGATAAACGGTTGCACCTATAGTGAGGGCACGGTTCTGGTAGAGGTCAGCCAGTTGTGCCCAGCTGCCTGTGGCATAGCCGGCCATATCGTGGAACTCTGCAAAGACGTTGCACTTCTTGCCAAACTGCTTGTTGACCTTGACCGTAGCGAAGAGGTGTGGATGTGTGTCTGTGATGGCACGCTTGCTGCTGTAGAGCAGCGTGGATGACAGCCTGAAGCCCTTGGGGAGATTGAGGGCAGGAGCAAGCTTCAGGGTTACGTAGTTCTCGTTCTCCGAGTCGGTGTATATGCCGGCTTTCAGGTGACGGTGATAGTAGTTGGCTCCGAGTGTGAGCTGCCAGCGTCCTATCTTCCAATATACAGAGTTCCTGATTCCTATCTGGAATATGTTAGGGGTGGGAAGATCTGTGTACCAGTTGCCCTCCACACTTGAGTGGAGTACGAAGTTCTTGTTCTGGTAAGAGTAGCGCAGCACACCCTGATGAACGAGGTTAGTGGCATAGCCGGCAGCATCGAATTTCAGTGATGTCTCTGGAGCTGACTCATCTACGAGGAAGTCACTCACCTCCGGGATGTAGCAGCGACGCGCTACGAGTCCCTGGAAGAAGTTGCGGCCAGCCTTATATCCCACACTGGCAAGGTATGCGTTGTTATTGCGTCCATGTGACCAGAGGCACTGATCTTTAGAGTCGTGATGACGGTCCCAGAAGTTCATCATGCGGAAACGGTCACCAAGGGTGATTACCCAAGGCCCGTGGGTATAGTCCAGCTGTCCGTAGAAGTCGGTCACCAACTCCTGCTCGCGGTTTGTGCCGACGTTGCATATATTAGTATAATCCATCTCCGCACCAACCATCAGCCAGAGGTCGGGGGTGAAGAGAGGGGTATTGAACTCTACATAGGCGTAAGGATAGGTTTCGCCTGCCTTAAAGGCATTGAAGTGGATACGGTCGTAGTCGCTGCCTGCCTCAGCAAAGAGGATGGCATCGTTCTTAAAGGTGTGGGAATAGGACAGGACGAGGTCAACATAACGGTTATTGGAGGAGATGGCAGAGACGAAGTCAGGGTTATACATCTTCTGCTTGCTGTCTCCATACTCCTGAAATGCTTTCACGATGAGCCTGTCGCTCTTGCTGATTTTCCAATCCAGTTTGAGGTGCACGTTCTCAGCCAATTCGCGGTCTGTCATACGATAGACATCGATGGGATAGGCCTTACCGTAAGAGGTGCGTGCCATAGCATAGGCCTGCACGGTAAGCTTCTCAATCCTGTTGGTCACATCGGCATAGAGCATACCGTTGCCGTAGGTGCTGCCTGAGAGCGATACCTTACCATCGGTCTTCACGTCATCATGATAATAGATGTCTATGACTCCCCTGTCGCCTCCTACGGCTTTGGCCACTGAGCTGTTGCTGCATACCTGTATGCGGTCTATCTCGCAGGCCTTCACGTTGGACAGGAAGGAGATACGGTCCACGTAAACATCGATATTGTCAACACGCAGGGTGTAGTTGAGGTCTATCTCCTTGCCGTTGATTGAGAGGAACTCGGGACAGGTGTTCAGGACGTCGAGCAGGGTCATCTCGCTGTCGGGATGCATCCTATCCACATGAATGACGTAACGGTCACCCTGATACTCAATGATTTCATTTTCGTCTGAAGCGTATGCTGCCGCGCTGCCCATGCCGAGAGCGCACATCAGGACGCAACACTTCAGGAATTTGCCATAGTTAATTGTTTTCATATTTATAGAGTACTTTACTGAAATTTCGGATATTCTTCTTTATTGAAGTTATCGAAGTTAACGCTTCGCTCGAAGTTATTGACATTTGTCTTGCTAATGCTTTTCTCGCTGCTGAGTATCGTCGTTAACTTCGATAACTTCAATAACTTCGAGCGAAGCGATAACTTCAGAAATTTGAATATATTATATAAGGTGTAAATTATCAGAACAGATATTTTGCTGTGATGAGCGCCGCGCTACGGTTGCTGTTGAAGATGTCGTGCCACTGGGCCGTAAGCGCTATGTGGCGAGCGAAGGTCTTGCTGACCGACAGCAGGGTATATACAGCAGCATCATCGAGGATAGCACGTTCAGGTGCTTTGGCAGACCTCCAGATGCCCTGTGCCGAGACGCGCCAATCATGAGAGAAGCGCACCGTTGGGGCAAGACGTATGTAGGTATATGTATTCTTGTCACCATAGGAATCAGAATGACAGAGGGAGGCTCCCGCCGTGAGCGAGAAACAGTCGCGACGCCAATCCACGGCGGCATTGACCTGCAGGGTGTTCTCGTCAATGTTGATGAAGTGAGTATATTTCGCGCTCAGGTTGCCATTGATGCTGCTGTGGCTGTAGCTGTATGCCAGGCTATAGACATCTGCGCGTTCCTCTGTGGCAGGGTGGGTATAGGATATCCATGTCTGACCGTCTCTGGCGGGGTAGCTCGTAGGCAGAACGGATAAGAATGACGGGTTAATGAAACGTCTTGCATAGCCGCCTCGCAGCTGGTGAGACGGTGCGAGGTTTGCCACGATGGTACCCATCGGAGTGTGGCGCACGGGATTGTAACTGGCTGTGCTGCCCGAAGCCTCCATGCCGTAGTGATATACGGAAACACGATCACCGGCAGACAGCGTGACAGGACCAAGACGGTAGTCGAGCATCAGATAGAAGTCGTTGACACTGATGGTGTAATTATCATGAAAAGACAATTCTTTCGTAACACTCCCCGTAGCAGTAGCGGAATTATCCGTCATGGCTTGGCGAAGATTGTAAGGGAGGTGTATGAAGTCACCCTCCCATCCCAGCATGAGCTGAGTTCCGCAGAGGAAAGGCAGCGGGGTATTGAGCTCTGCCACGTAGGTCTGCAACCCCGTGGTGGAACGCTCCTTGGCATAGAGAGGTTTCGGGTCATAGTTCACGCGGTCATCCTGATAGCGGTATCCTGCAACGAGGAGCAGCATAGTGCCTATGTCGTTGAAGGTGTGGTAATGGTACAGATGTGCCATATAGTCACGGTTACTTGAGGACATCGGCTCATAGTCGCTGCAGCTGTAACCCTGACGCAGGAAGAGTATCATCCTGTCCTTGGCGCCAAAGTGATGGGTGATGTTTACCGTAGCGTGCTCGCCGAGATTTGTGTCGCCGTGACGCGAGTGGTCATTGAAGCTGGCAGAGCCATAGATGTCCGTTGAGGAACCCTGCGGATGCTTGATGCCGCTATTGATGGCAGTAAAGGGCGACACGCCGCCCTTCGTATCCATCTCCAATCCCACAAAGCCGTGGGTACCCTCCTCATTGGATTTCGGGTTGAGGTCTATGACACCGCCGATACCGGTGACGCCCTTTGCCACGCTCGGGGTCTCTACGATCTGCATGGTTCGGATGTTACGGGCCGGAGTGTTGGCGAGGTACTGACGCACGTCGCAGAAGATGGCGGTGTTGTCCATACGCACTTGATAGTTAGCGATGATGTCTTCAAAGCCCTTGACGAGCAGCTCAGGATACATCTGCAGAACATCCATAAGTGACTCGTCACCCTGCAGGGGAAGACGATCTACATATATGACAGTACGATCAGCCATCAGGACAATGGCACTTTTCTCCTGCTCTTGGGCTGAAGCAATAAGGGGCATAAGGGCTAAGAGTACGTACGCAGATATGCGTAAAAGGTAAAATCTCATAGTATAGAAATCACAAGTTACATTATTATTGGAATGCAAAGGTAAACATTTTTTTTGAAACACAAGCAGGGTGTTGCGCTTTTTTTGCACAACACCCTGCTTATTTGGACTCTATGCCGCTTTGTTTCTTCTATTTTACTGTTTCTCCTTTCTCTTGTCTTTCACATTTGCATAATGCGTTACTCGTATCTGATAGCCTCGATGGGGTCCATGCGTGCCGCTTTTTGTGCTGGGAAGTATCCGAAACCGATACCAATGATGGTGCAGACGATGAAGCTGACAACGATACTCCACAGCGGAATGCTGGTAGGCAGGGAGAAGAGCATGGTGGCGGCAGTAGTGACTGCCATCCCGAGCAGTATGCCGAGCACGCCTCCCGTGACGCTGATAATGATGGACTCGATGAGGAACTGGTTGCTGATGTCTATGCCTCTGGCACCTACCGACATACGCAAACCTATCTCCTTGGTGCGCTCCGTGACGCTGACGAGCATGATGTTCATGATGCCAATGCCGGCCACAAGCAGCGAGAAGGCAGCAGCCACGACGAGTATGAGCGTCACAGTGTCCATAGTGCTGGACATGGTTTCCATTATCTCCTGCTGCGAACGGATGGTGAAGTCTTCTTCGGCACCTTCTTTTATCTTATGCTTGTCACGAAGGATGGCCGTGAGCTCGTTGATGGCATCGTCGGTCATCTCCTCGGTGATGGCTGAGCAGTTGATGGAAGAGAGGTAGTTCTGTGCCGTGAGACGCTTCATAACGGTGGTATAGGGCGTGATGCAGAGGTTGTCCTGGTCCATACCAAAGGAGTTGTAACCCTTGCTCTTGAGCACTCCGATGATGCGGAAGGGGATGGACTTGAAACGCACGGTCTTGCCTATGGGGTCCTGCCCGTCGGGGAATAGTTCATCAACGACGGTCTTGCCGACAACGCACACCTTGGCAGACTTCCTGATGTCTTCGTCAGAGAAGCATGAGCCGGAGGTTATCTCCCATTGCTTGATGTCGAGGTATTCCGTTGACTCGCCATACATGGTGGTGGAGGTGTTGTTGTTGCCGTTGATAATCTGCCCAGAGGCGGTAACCTCGGGCGATACATATGTGCAGTACTTTGACTCTTCCTTTATTTGCTTGTAATCCTCTACCTTCAGCGTCTGCATGGCTGATGGGTCCTGACGCACACCGCCGGGACCTTTGTCTGCTCCAGGGCGTATCATGATGATATTGGAGCCCATAGAGGAGATGTTCTTGCGTATGCTCTCTTTGGAACCCTGTCCTATGGCCATCATGATGATAACGGCAGCAACGCCGATGATGATGCCGAGCATGGAGAGGAAAGAGCGGAATTTATTGTTGGCGATGGCTTTGAGAGCCACCTTTATGAGGTTGGTAAAGTTCACGGAGAAACGTATTAACAGGTTAATAATTTAGCGTGGTGGTGCCGCGATTAAATCGCGGCGCAATGAACGAAGGGGGAGCGTTAAGCGTTGAGCATTGAGCGTTTAGTTTTGTGCTTTAGGCTTTAAGCATTGTGCATTCTGAATTCTTAATTATTAATTTTCTCAGTCGTCCTGGGGGGCGGGGAGCTTGGCGAGTGCCTCTGCTGCTGAGAGGATGTTGGTATTTACCACGTCTTCACGTATCTTTCCGTCGCGCAGCATGATGTTGCGTGAGGAGTATTGCGCTATCTCGGGGTTGTGGGTAACGAAGATAATGGTGCGGCCCTGTGAGTGCAGTTTCTGGAAGAGGACAAGCATCTCGAACGATGTGCGCGTGTCGAGGTTTCCCGTTGCCTCATCAGCCAGGATGACTGCGGGGTTGTTGACAAGGGCGCGGGCAATGGCAACACGCTGCATCTGACCACCAGACATCTGGTTGGACTTATGATAGAGGCGGTCAGCGAGTCCCACCTCCGTGAGTGCCTGTATAGCAGCCTCGCGACGCTGGGCGGCGCTATAGGCGCTGTTATACATCAGCGGCAGCTCAACATTCTCCACGCTGGTGGTCTTTGCCAGAAGGTTGTAGTTCTGGAATACAAAGCCTATCTTGCGGTTGCGCAGCCGTGCACGCTGGCTTTTTGACATGGTGCGCACAGAGACACCGTCGAGGTAGTATTCGCCTGAGGTAGGTGTGTCAAGGCATCCAAGCTGGTTGAGCAATGTGGATTTGCCTGAGCCAGAGGTGCCCATGATGGTGACGAACTCACCCTCGTAAATCTTGAAGGACACTCCACGCAAGGCTTTGACGACCTCATCGCCTACCTTGAACTCGCGGCGCACATCGCGAAGCTCTATGACAACCTTGCGTTGCTCCTGTCCTTGCTTGTGCAGACTTTCAGCCCCACCTTTTATATTATTCTCTTGCTCCATAGCTTTGAGGTGTTATTTCTGGCCGTTCTTATTGTTTTTGTTCGGGCGTTTAGGCATGAATGGGTTGTTATCACCGCCGTTAGGGTTCTCTTCCTCATCCTGATTGCCCATCTTGAATTCTGTTATCACCTTCTGTCCTGCCTTGAGGCCACGTATGATTTCGGTGTTCTGTCCGCCAACGATGCCCGTCTCCACAGCGATAGCCTTGAAGGTATTGCCCTCAAGCGTCCACACCTTGTTCTTTCCCTGGCAATCCTGGATGGTCTGATCAGGTGTGAGGAGTTTCTCGTTAGGGGTGAATTTGAGAGCCTTGGTGGGCACAACGAGCACATCATTCATCTCACGTGTAAAGATGGTGACGTTTGCAGTAAGGCCCGGCTTGAGTTTCAAGTCGGCATTGGGAGCAGAGATCACGACCTCGTATGTCACGACATTTGACTCTGTCGTGGCCACCTGTCGCACCTGCGTCACGCTTCCCTGGAAGGTGTCATCGGGGAAGGCATCAACGGTAAACTCCACACGCTCTCCTACTCTCACGTCGCCTATGTCTGCTTCGTCAATGTCTGCAATGACGCGCATGTCGGTCAGATCCTGTGCTATGGTGAAGAGCTCAGGGGTATTGAAGGATGCTGCCACCGTCTGTCCCTCCTCCACAGACTTGGAGAGCACGATGCCGTCGATAGGCGAAGTGATGGTGGCGTAGCTGAGATTTGTCTGTGCCTTGTTGACATTCTCGGTGCTGGTTTGCACCTGTTGGCGTGCCTGCTCATAGGAGAGACGTGCCTGTTCAAACTCGTTGGCAGAGATAAGGCCCTTGTCAAAGAGCGTCTGGTGGCGCTGGAAGTTGTTGGCCTGATATGCAAGATTTGCCTTAGCCGATGCGAGATTCGCCTTGGTGGAGGCAAGTTCAGAAAGGAGATTGGTCTTGTCAAGCTCGGCTATCACCTGTCCTTTCTTGACAATGCTGTTGTAATCCACGTACAAATGTGCCACGATACCGCTGACCTGTGTACCCACGGAGACGGAGGTGACAGGTTCTATGGTACCTGTTGCCGTTATGGAGGTGGAGATATTGGATGTGGCAACGGTTGCCGTGGCATAGGTCACACCGTCTTCCTTCTCGCCTGAAGCGAGGTAGCCAATGATAGCAGCGATGATAACAATAACGGCTGCAAGGATATATGCTTTCTTTTTCATGACTTATTTTTTATATAGTTCGAGCATTTTGATGTTATAGATGGTGAGATATTTAGCCTGCAACTCGCTCTGCCTGGCATTGAGGAGGCGTGTCATTCCGGCCTGCAGTTCCACGATATTCTTCATTCCCACGGCGAACTGCTCCGAGAGGAGGTCGTAAGACACCTGCGAGCTCTCTGTCGCAGCCTTTGCAGCCTTGAACTGGCTTTGGTTTCCCGTAGCCTCTATCCAGTAGTTCTCTATGGTGGAATACAGTGAAGACTGCTTCTCCTTCAGGTCCAGCAGAGCCGTCTGTCGCTGTATGTTTGCCTTGTTGATGGCTGTCCGGGCTGTGCGCTGGTCAAAGATGGGCACGCTTACGGTCACTCCCCCACCCGCTCTGAAGTTGGTCTTTATCTGGTCTGACCAGCTGTTGGTGCTCTGCGAGGAGTTATTGGTGGTCACAGAGGCGTTCATTGTGATGGTGGGCATTCTCTGTCCCTTGGCAAGCTTCATCTGTATGTCGGCATTGTCAATGGACTTTTGCGCATTCTTAATCTCGGGACGGTTCTCGAGTGCGGCGAGATAGACATCCTGCATCAAAGGTATGGGGGCGAGAGCCAACTCATCGCTGGGGGTGGTATCGGTGATGTCAAAGTCATCATCATCGGTTATCTGAAGGAGCGCTTTGAGCTGGCGCTTGTAGTTG
>JAEEGL016882433.1_pt1 | contig 30907 bp, 21 predicted proteins | sample 9134231 | NCBI WGS metagenome assembly JAEEGL01 (sample SAMN16246548, study PRJNA631951) | gut metagenome | biome: gut microbiome; feature: rumen; material: fiber-attached | host: Bos | place: Iran: Karaj | collected 2018-10
ACAGGATTGTAGCTATTGCACAGGCATAACCCATTTCAAATCTTGAATAACCATAGTCAAACAGGTGCGTTACGATGGTACGTGCTGCGTAATCGGTACTTGGATATCCGCAAAGAGCCATTGTTACATCTGCCACACCAAATGAAGAAGTAATTGTCATAACCGCACCGAACATAAGCATAGGCTTCATACTTGGAAGTGTTATGTACCACAGCTCCTGCCATCTGTTCTTGATACCATCCATATAACCGGCCTCGAACTGGGATCTGTCTACACCCTGAAGTCCGGCTACGAAGGAAAGGAATCCGGATCCCATACTCATCCAAAGGATAACTATCATACAGATAGGAAGCATGTATGTAGGATCAATGAACCAAAGCTTCGGTGCATCGATAATTCCTATACTCATCAGGAAAGCGTTCACATATCCATATGCATCACCTCTGAAGAAAACAGAGAAGATAACATAACAGTTACCGGCAATTGATGGTGCATAGAACACGATGACAGCTATACTTCTTATCCACACGGGAAGCTCGTTTATGAGCCAGGCAAAAAGGAAGGATAAAATATATCCAAGGGGTCCCGTAATAAGTGCTATCATCAATGTGTTCTTTACACCTATCAGAAAGATATCATCCTGAAGTATCAGGGAGATATAATTCTGCAAACCAATGAACCTCGGGGGTTCCAGAATATTGTAGTATGTGAAGCTGTAATAGATTGAAGCTACTACAGGGAACACAAAAAACATCGTAAAGAGTATTGCGTATGGTGCCAGGAAGATATAGCACATTTTTCTGTTCTTTGCTTTCTTCCAGGCAACATTTATATTATGTTTTCGCAGTGTAAAGTATTTCTGCAGATATTCCTTCATTATTTTGTTCTCCTACCGCTTAGTCGACTGGCATACCAAATTCGATTCGTTTTTTCTTGATCTCTTCATCTATCAGGATTGAGTAATCAATGATGGTCTCTCGTGAATCAACCTTTTCATTTATAACCTTTCTGATAGCATTTGAGATATGACGTCCGGTGAAGTAACCGCCGGGAACTTCTCTGATACCAACAGTGGAATCCCACTGCTCATTGAGGACTGCTATGTCCTCTGTACTCCAGGACAGATTGGAGAATGCATCTCTGTTAGCTGTTGCATATCTGGCTGATGATCCAAGGAGAGCTTCAATCTCACGACCAAATCTTACCTGTGTATCAGCCTTAGCCCACCACTTCATGAATTCCCATGCATTCTGTCTGAGCTCGTCATCTTCTGTCTTAATCATCATGGTAGCGCTTCCTGTAATGAAGTCCGACCTGTTGAGATACTGCTTACCGGTTGCGTCTGTTCTGTATGTTCCCGGTATAAGAGTAAAGTCCCAAAGTCCTCTTATTTCAGGTGCTGATACCATAAGCGTGTTGTACGTTGAATATGGTGCAATTCCGATGGGCATTTCTCCTGAACGGAATCTGCTGACAAAATCGTAAACCGTAGGAATACCATAATCATTAAAGTATCTTACATAATCATCAAAGGCCTTAACGCCTGCCTCTGTATTTACTGTTGTCTTTGTACCGTCTTCATTGTACATATCTCCGCCGTACTGATAAAGAAGTGAGAAGTACATTGAAAGATCAGGTGCATTGGACATTACTGAAGTTGAAGCTGCTGTTGCGCCGCTGCTTCCTGCTGCTGTAGGAATACCGATTGAGAGGTTATTTCCCTGAATTGTAGGAAGAAGCTCAATCAGTTCTTTCCAGGTCTGAGGAATCTCAAGTTCCATCTCTTCAAGTACGTCTTTTCTGTAGAACATAACATTGAAGGTCTGTGTCTCAGGGATTCCGTAAATATGTCCGTCAAGTCTGTACTGTTCATAGGAGCTTTCTGAGTAGTGGCTCATTACCTCTTCCCAGCCTTCAAACTGTGTAATGTCCTCTGCTGCTCCTCTGAGTGCATAGTTTACAGGCTGATCGGCGCCAACTGAAAGAACAACATTTGGTCCGCGTCCTGCAAGTACCGCATTTAGAAGTGCTCCCGGATCAACGATTTCTACGTTGACCTTAACTCCGGATGAAGTAGTAAAGTCATCATCTACCATGGTCTTAAGGATTGTACCCTGATCACGACCTGTAAGTACCCAAACCTTTACTACCTTGTCGCTGGATTTCTCATCATATACATCTCCCACTGAGTTGTAATCAACAAAGAAAGATGCTACGAAGGATTTAATCTCATGCCATGCCTTTGTGAAGAAGTTGGCCTTGTCCTTCTTGGGCTGTACTGCTGTACCTGTTATTGTGAGGTAATCAATATCAAGTTTAGTCTCACTCATGTTAAGTGAAGCAGTACCAAGTGAAGTAATGTTATCCTTGAAGGTTGTAAACTCTGTTGTAATCTTCTGAGGCTTAGCACAGAATCTTTCAAGCTGCTGTGCTATAGTCTGAGCTGTTGCTATGTTGTCAGCCATCTGACCTGAATAAGCAACCATGTCGTCTACTATCTTGTAAAGTCTCTTGGATTCAAGATCCATGGCCTGCATAATCTCAGGATATGTGGTTTCGATATGATAATCTCTGTATACGTCAGGTGAAGCACCTGTATAAACAAGGATTCTTCTGTAAATCTGGTTAAGTCTGTATGTGGAATCTTCCATTTCCTGAAGAATCTCACCCATACCTCCGAGGGCTGCCTCAAGTCTTATGGTGTGAGTTCCCTTGGTGAGGTAGAAGTTGAATGGTGTACCGTTCTCATCTGCGAGATCAAGGCAATCCCAATCATTCTTATACTCAAAGGAAAGCTCTGAAAGTTCCTGGAAAGGTACCTCTCCGTCAATGAGAACTGCTCTGTTAGAAACAGAACCTCTTGCGTAGTTCTGACGGCCCTTGATCATAATATTGTAGAAACCGTCTTCTGGAACTTCGAAGTTCCATTCAATCCACTGTCCTGAACTTCTCCAGCTATCTCCGCCCACATAGTTGAGCACTGTGTTGGTTACGCTGTTTGGAACTGTTGTTGGTGAAGATCTGTCATACTTTGCATAAAGAGAAGACTCTGATCTTAATGTTGAATCTTCGCCCTGAACTGTAAGTGTATAGTTCTTGGCTGCATCTGACTCTGAAGTAGACGGAGCTGATGCAGTGTACTCTTCATATGTAGGTTTTTCCTTGACTCCCTTGATAACTACATTTGAAAGGAGCATTGGCTCATTGTCAGCAATAAAGGTAAGTGTGTTTTCACCTTTTTCAAAATAGAAAACATAGGGCTCAGGAACGAATCCCATGTCATCTTTGAAAAATGCCTTCTGCCATCCGAAGTACTCAACCTGTCTGGGTCTTATCTGGTTGCCTTGGTTATCAACCTTTACTTCGCCGCCGTCCATCCACATTCTAGCGAATGCAATGTTTCTGGCATCTTCGAAAGGAAGCTCTCCGTTGATGTTAACTGTACGCTCAGCAGCAACACCTCTTGACTCAGGAAGCATATACTCAATGTAAAGCTGATACAGACCTTCCTGCGGAACATTTACCTTCCAGGTAACGCTTGATCCTGTTTCAGTAAAAAGAGCATCCTTATTGTCATCAGTTACGCCCTTCTCAACATGAACATCACCTGTGGACTCATAGTTCATCACATCTACTGTAATGTCCTCAGAAGGCTTCTTGGCGTCCTGGTGGGCATTGAGATATCCGGTGTAAGCACCGACTCTCTCCATTCCTTCTACCTCAGTGGTAAGATCCACACCGGCATACTTTTCATGGAAATCTTTTTTCTCTCTTCTTGTCAGGACCAGGCATAAGCAAACGATAGCTGCCAAAACTCCCAATACGATTAAAATCTTTTTTAATGTTTTATTCATTTCTCAAGTCCTTATTTTCCTTTTACAGTTATTTATGTTTCTGTAAATACATAAAAAGCAGGCTTTGGTTTATAAAGATCATCAAACAACAATGGGCACTGCGCTTTTTCTTTAGTGCTGCCTCCGCCTACTGTCGAGCGATGCTGCAACCATGAATACTTGTCAATTGTTCCCCAGAAAGTGATGCCTGTGACATTGACTCCGGAGGCCTTTGCAGACTGAAGTGCATAATATTGAAGATTGTAGGTCTTACGCATCTTCTCATATTCAACTTCCTTGGACTCTGCACTCCCATCGTAGTCATCACTGGAACTCAAATCCCACTCGGTTATCTGAATAGCTCCGACCACTTCTCCGTAAGCTTTAGCGGAAGCCTCCACATCTGTATATGAAGGAGAATCTACACTGTAGTGTCCCTGCATGCCCATGGCTGAAATCCTTGTCCCGACTCCGGGCTCGCCTTCCTGTTCCTTAACCGCTTTCAAAAGAGCTACAATCCCGTTTCTCTTCTGTGCGCTGCATTCGTTGTAGTCGTTGTAGTAGAGTTCCAATTCCGCAGGTGCGTATTTGTTGGCATATTTAAAAGCATTTATAATGAAGTCTTCGCTTTGATATACATGCCACCAGCTTGAATTATTCCCGTGGGTGTCATTGGAAAGCGGCTCGTTCGGATTCTCATTGTCTGTTCTGTAGGTTCCGGTGCCATCCGAAACTGCTTCATTGACTACGTCCCATCCGTAAAAGAGATCCTTATATGGGCTGTCCTGCCCGGTGAAGTGAGTAAGAACTTCTCTTATGTACCACTCCTGTCTCTTGTCCATTTCTTCCTTTGAAACATATGGCTTCTCTTTGTCATAATCTTCATGGAAGAACCACTCGGGAGTCTGTGAATGCCATACCAGAACATGTCCTCTTATCTTAATCTCCCTGTCCGGGTTGACCTCATTCCATTTGACGAATTTATTAAGAATTTTCTCCGGATTGCTGAAGTTGAGTACCGGAACGGTAATTGTCTCTCCATTCAGTTCCGCTTCCTGTGTTCCCGGGCATTTGCCGTTGCTGTATCCGAACAACGAATCAGGTTTTAATTCATTTCCGAGAGTGACGGCATTAAAATGTGTTGTCACCAGGTTCCATAACGGAATATCCCAGGGTTCCTTCCCTGTAAGTGCACATCCAACCCGGCATCCCATTTTCTGCTCAACGCAGTCCCGAAGTATTGGGATCTCCTCTTCATCTTCCGATGCATCTGCACTTTCCTGTTTGTTTGATTCTGATTCTGTTTGAGATGAATCCTTTATAGACTCTTCAGACAATGCTTCCTGCACCGCCACATCGTCAACAGTAGTAGCAACATTTGCCGAATCGTTCAATTCCGGCCCTGCGTTTCCACAAGCTGTGAGCGACAATATCGCTGCGGCAGTCAGGGTAGCTATCATTGACTTTCCCCGTCTGTACACTATAAGTTTCCTCCCTCATAATGCATTTGGTACTTTGATATTTAGTACTCAAAATTTGCTATCTGAAATTTTAATTAACAATGAATAGCATATCGGCTTTACTCCCCACTCGCTTACCACATTTTGCACGCCTATGCTCAAATATTGCGTTTTTAGGTCTAAAAATGCATATCCCTTTTTGTGCATAATTACTAAACAAGGCGAAAAAGTGAGATGTCCATTCATCAAATATGAGCATTAATTGGTAAATAATAGCAATATTTGAGAAGAATGTTTATTCAGATAATGTTATTATGATAAGCACTTACGTGTATAATTATATACGATATATTAGAAATATGAAACAATATTTCGATAATATGTAACACAAGCAGGGAGGAGCAGCAAAATGCTAAGCAGATCCGATAACGTGAAATTGGATTATTACCAGCAGAATACTGATTTTAGTAACCGTATTCTTGAAGGTAATAATGAACAATCCATTTTCCCCAAGGACAGTTCTATCAGAATCTGGTACAACGTGGAGGTTGTGGATTACCCCTCGCATTGGCACAACGCATTGGAAATTGTTGTTCCTATAGATAACTATTATGATGTAGATGTTGATAATGAGTCTTATCATGTAATGGCAGGAGATATTCTTTTTATCCCTCCCCGTAAATCTCATTATCTTCATGCCCCCAAAACAGGGAGCAGATACATATGCCTCTTCGATATTGATTTCTTTTCATCTGTAAGAGGCTATTCCGGACTTATGAACATGTTAAAGGAATGTATACATATCACTCCGGATAGTCATGCTCCTATATATAATGAAGTATTTGATCTTTTTTCACAGATTTGGAATGAGTATTTTCAAAAAACTGAGTTCTACGAATTTTCCATATATTCGCACCTGTTCCAGATCATGACTGTACTTTCCAGATATCAGCTCAACAAGATCAATCTTTTTACCGAAAGTACCCCTGTCAAAAGGCGCGAATACTTTGAAAAGCTCAATACAGTAATTGATTATATTGATGAAAATTATGCTTACGATATTACTTTGGAAGACGCAGCCGCAAACAGCGGTTTCTCCAAATTCCATTTCTCCAGACTATTCAAGGAGTATATGGGCTGCACCTTCTATGATTACCTGATAAATCAGAGAATCAAGGCCACTGAGGTTCTTCTCACAAGGGATGATCTTTCAATAACAGATATAGCACTTCAGTCGGGATTCTCCAGCATTTCGACCTTTAACAGGACCTTCAAGCTTAAGAAGGGCTGCACTCCGGGTGAATACAGATCACTGTTCTCAGGCGGTCTGGGCAGAGAAAAAGGCGATGTCTCCGCCAAGGCAAATAAGTAAGTAATACCTTTTTAATATTAAAATTCCATGTTGGTTGACAAAACCAACATGGAATTTTTTATTTATTCCGCTTTCCAGGAATATACATCAAAGCCGTCACCGGCAAATACGAAGTATATCGTATGTTCGCCGGAAACCTCCGCTGTCAGCTCAGCAGTTACTGTAGAAAGTTCCTTGGAAACTTCTTCTATTAAAGCATAACCAACTGCTTCCGAAGATGGACTGTCAAGACAGATTTTTATTGCACCAACAGGCTCCTTACTGCTTCCGCTTGCACCTGCACAAACTTCAAAGCTTACGGACTTAGCTCCGTTCGTTCCAAAATCTACTCCTGATACACTAACCCAGCTTCCATCTGTGATTCCTGAAAGGATCATATCGCCCGAACCGTATTTCTTTGCTTCATCTCCATACTGTTTTGTAGTAATGCCTGCTCCATTGGAAATGGTAACGGCTTTATTCTCCTTGTACGGATCAAAGTTCTTAAGCTGGTCCACACCGGTTCTCGTACCGATGCTTGCTGCGGGCTCATTTTCTTCATTTAAAAGAAGCTTATCGACGTTAGTACTTCTGTATCCGCCATCCATTCCCATCTTTTCCTCAAGTATTCTTGAGTGATAGGTAATATAATACTCGCCGTTAAACTCAAACATACAGTGATGATTATTTCCGCCTCTTCCAAAAAATCTCTCCGGGTTCTTAAGAACAGCATTACTTCTTACAAACGGTCCCATGGGAGAATCGGACTTCATAGTAACAATCTCACCACTTTCAAATCCCAACTCTTTTACAGCTTCAGCTGTCACATTAAAGTTGGAACAGTATGAATAATAATATGTTCCGTCAATTTTGTTGATTCCGGAATCTTCAAAAAGATAGTCAACATTTTCAATGGGCTTGGGATCGCCATCAAGACTGATCATATCATCACCAAGCTTGGCAACCCTTGCAGTCCCGGGATTTGAAGCGGCCTCAGGAGAAGGCACTCCACCGCCGAAATAGATATAGCAGGATCCGTCGTCATCCATTAAAACCGCAGGATCGAACAGCCATGTCACTTCAGCGCATGTAGGAGTTTCTCTGGAAATAAGAGGACCTCCAATGGGATCTGTAAATGGTCCGTAAGGAGTATCCGAAGTCAGCACTCCTATACCGTTTCCGTTATTGGCAAAATACAGAAAGAACTTATCCTTACCATCTATGTTTTTGTAAGCCGCAGCCGGTGCCCAGGAATTAGGTCCCCAGGAAGCTGCTCCTGTCTTTCCTGCAGCATATACAGTGCCATGGTCTGTCCAGTTAACAAGATCATCCGAAGAAATAACATTTATGGTATTGATATTACCATAGGTATTCTCCTTCAATGTCTTGTCAGCATTATATGACGGCTTATCACCTGTCATGTATAGATACACCCTTCCATCATATACAAGTGCATGCGGGTCAGCTCCGAATCGCTGAACCATTACCGGATTATGATCCGTAACCGGCTTTGCACTGCTTTGCAGCTTCACTCCCTCAAACATTTCCTTGGGATCTACCGTCACCACTGTCTCCCTCTCCATTTCCAAATTCTCCTTCGTTTCTAAAACTTCTGCTCCCGCATCTGATTCTTTTCCCTCAAAAGAACCGCAAGCCTCTAACAGAAGGATACCGACAACCATGAGGGCCACACATATATGAGACTTTCTTCTTCGTTTAAAAGAACTTAATATTGTATGGTTCGTCATGGTCATCTCACTCCCCCTGTAATTGGATTACTTAAAAAACTATATGTATATTAAACAAATTCCACCACTAAAAAGTTGCTGAATTAATTTCAGTAATTGCTCAAACGCATAATTTAGCACTCATTTGAGTGTTTGTAGCAATATTTGATTGGATAGCATCAAATCAAAAAATATATATTACAAATACATTGATATAAGAAAAAATCGGGGTAAAAAACTATGCTTAGAGAAACAAAAACAGAGAACGGCAAGGTTCGCGGTCTTGCCGGGACAGATCCAAGAATTACAGTATTTCGCGGGATTCCTTTTGCAGCTCCTCCTGTTGGTAAGAATCGTTGGCGTGCGCCTCAACCCTGTGAAAATTGGGATGGTGTTCTTGAAGCCTACGATTTTGCTCCAATCTCAGTGCAGGACAGACCTGCCATGGGGACGGACATCTATTGCAGAGAGTGGCACGTGGACAAAGATATATCCATGAAAGAGGACAATCTTTATCTTAATATCTGGACTCCGGCAAAAGAAGCCGATGAAGAGCTTCCGGTACTGGTTTGGTTTTTCGGCGGCGGTTTCCAATGGGGATACACCGCAGAAATGGAGTTTAACGGCGAGCAACTGGCAAAGCGCGGAATCATTGTTGTAAGCGTTAACTACAGATTGAACTGCTTCGGATTTCTGGCGCATCCTGAGATTACCGCAGAGGCACCGGATGCCCCGGGCAATTTCGGACTCCTCGATCAGAAAGCCGGTCTAAACTGGGTTTACAGAAACATCGCAGCTTTCGGAGGCAATCCGGAGAGAATTTCTATTGCCGGACAGTCCGCAGGTGGCTCCAGCGTTATGCATCAGGTGGCCTGCAAGGATAACAGAGACTTAATCAAAGGCGCCGCAGTTTTCAGCGGCATCATCAAGCCTCAGAGCGTTGATGCAGACATTTTCAAGCCTCTTGACCTGGAAAAAGCCGAGGAATTGGGAAAGAAGTTCTTTGATAGTCTTGGTGTCTCAAGTCTCGAAGAAGCAAGAAACCTTACCCAGGAAGAAATATTCAGTGGTTACAACAAATTTGTTTCGTGTAATCCAAGAATGTTCCCTATCCGGGACGGAGCCTTCTGCACCGATGATCCGGTAAAGCTGTTCACAGAAAGAAACTGCGCTGATATACCGGTGATTGCAGGAAACACCACCGATGAATTTTCCGATGCAGGTATTAATATGGTAGAAAGATCTGTAAAATATGCATTTACAGAGGCCGGAAAAAATGATTCCTCCCAGAATTTCTACTATTACAGATTTGATCCGGATATTCCCGGAGACGGACACGAAGGCGACAGTTATCCAGGAACCTTCCATTCGGTAGATTTATGGTTTTTCTTCAACAATCTTCCCAAATGCCATCGCCCTTATGAGGGAAGACATTACGATCTGGCAATACAGATGTGTGACTACCTGGCTAATTTTGTTAAAACAGGAAATCCAAACGGAATGGGTTCTGACAAGCTTCCCCTTCCCCTCTGGCAGCCTTACAAAAATGAATCAAAATACGAAATGGAGTTCCTTGGAAGAGGTGCCACTCCCAAATTCGAAGGTGGCATCAGACAGGGCAGCAAAAAACAGGCGGTAAATCCATATCTTCCCTCTTGGGAATATATTCCGGACGGCGAGCCGTATGTATTTAATGGCCGTGTTTATGTCTACGGCTCTCACGACCTATACCAGGGTGAAACCTTCTGCCTAGGTGATTATATCTGCTACTCAGCTCCCATAAATGACCTTGGCAATTGGCACTACGAGGGAGTCATTTATCCTAAGACAGCTGATCCTCTTAATAAGAAAGGAAACATGTGCCTCTATGCCCCCGATGTCACTGTGGGTCCGGACGGTCGATACTACCTATACTATGTTCTTGATAAAGTCAATGTAGTTTCGGTAGCTGTAAGCAATACCCCTGCAGGTCCCTTTGAGTTCTATGGTTATGTTCACTATGAAGACGGCACAAAACTCGGTGAAAAAGCCGGCGATGAGCCTCAGTTTGATCCAGGCGTCCTCACAGAAGGCGACACCACCTATCTCTTTACCGGCTTCTGCGGCCAGGGTGATAAATCAAGGCATGGGGCAATGCTCACTATACTGGACAAGGATATGTTGACTGTCAAAAAAGCTCCGGCATTTGTTGCGCCGGGCAACTGCTACAGTCAGGGCACAGACTTTGAAGGACACGCTTTCTTTGAAGCTCCGTCCATTCGAAAGCATGATGATACTTATTATTTCATCTACTCTTCCGAAGTTATGCACGAGCTTTGCTATGCAACCTCCAAATCGCCCGAGGGGCCTTACACCTATGGCGGAGTAATTGTAAGTAACTGTGATCTTCACATCGACAGCTACAAAAAAGCCGAGGAAGCCACCTGCTATGGTGCCAATAACCACGGAAGCATTGTACAGATCGGCGAGGATTGGTATATCTTTTACCACAGACACACCAGTGGAACCTGGTTCAGCCGTCAGGGCTGCGCCGAAAAGATAAAGTTTGAAGAAGACGGCTCCATCAAGCAGGTTGAAATCACATCCTGCGGCCTTAATAACGGTCCGCTTTCAGACATCGGCGAATACCCTTCCTACATCGCCTGCAATATTTTCACGGATGAGCACAAAATTTATGTAGAGCCCAATGCTCCAAGGATTGTCCAGGAGGGCGGTGATGGCGACCAGAATCCGGGTTATATTAAAGGCATTACAGACGGCACGACAATAGGGTTTAAGTATTTTGATTTTAATGAAGCAACCGGCCTTCGAATAAAGACCAGAGCATACTTTGACGGAAGCTTCGAAGTAAGAACAAGTCTTGACGGCGAGGTTATCGGCAGTATCAAGGGCGTTGGCTCAAATATCTGGGAGCCTTGGGAGTGCGAATTCAGAAATAAAGTTTCTGGTAGACATGCGCTGTATCTAAGGTATAATGGAACAGGTAATTGTTCACTGGCTTCCATTGAGATATTACACTGAACTTAAGTGATAGATATGACGATGTAAGTCATAACATTAATACGCATTTTCGCACATGTTATGAAAGGATTTGAGAACTATGATAAAAAAAAGATTACTTGCGTTGCCTGTAGCAATTGCGCTCTTAGCTGGGTCTATAACCGGATGTGGTAATTCAACTCCGGCAAATAGCACAAGCGAAACAGCTGATTATTCTAACACAGAAAATAATAATCAGGAAAATGGCGAAACCAGTAGTAATGACTCCAAGAATGACGATAATAGCTCAGCTGCTGAAGCTATATCAACTGAAACAACGGACGTCAACAGCGCCAATGAAGCTACTTCTTCTGAAGGTGAGGCAGAGGAAACAACTGTAGTTAAGGGAATCACCCCAAGAAGTGATGAGATGAGAGATATTTCAGCAATAGATCTTGTTGCTGAGATGGAGGCCGGCTTTAATATGGGAAATGCACTGGATGCCCATAGCGAGCATGACACTACTCTTGCTTCAGAGACAAGCTGGGGCAACCCTTACATCACCAAGGAGATGGTGGACACTGTATGCGAGAAAGGTTTTGATTCCATCCGTTTCCCGGTAACCTGGTACAACCACGTAGGTCCTGCTCCGGATTACACAGTAGATCCGGAATGGATGGACAGAGTCGAGGAAGTTGTAAACTACGCTTTAGATGATGGCATGTATGTACTCATTGATATGCATCACGAGGAATCCTGGAGAATTCCTGATGCAGAGCATATTGATGCTGCAGATGCAGAGAACATTGCTATTTGGAAACAGATAGCAGAGCGCTTCAAGAATTACGGCGACCATCTGATTTTTGAAGGCTTGAACGAGCCCAGAACCAAAGGCAGCAAAGAAGAATGGAACGGTGGAACAGGCGAAGAAAGAAATTTTGTTAACCGTCTCAATAAATCCTTTGTTGATACAGTTCGTGCAACAGGTGGAAACAATGAAAAGCGTCTCTTAGTACTCACCACCTACGGCGGAAGTAATGTACCCGCTGCTCTCGGACAGTTGGAAATCCCAGAGGGTGATGATCACCTCGCAGTGGCTATTCATGCCTACGAGCCCTATGCTTTCACTTTTGCCAACGGTGAATCCTGGGAACTCTTTAGATGGGACGGAACTCACAACACAGATATCGATCAGGTTATGCTTCGTCTCAAGGTTAACTTCCTTGACAAGGGAATCCCGGTTCTTTTAACCGAGTACGGTGCCGTAAACAAGGATGAGAATACTGCGGAAGTTGAGAAATGGGTATCTGCCTATGTTATGCGTGCTTCCCTGAAAGGCATTCCATGTTTCTGGTGGGACAACGGAACCTACAATACAGAGGGCGAAAAATTCGCAATTCTGGACAGAAGGAACCTAACCTGGTACAGAGAAGAAGTTGTAAACGCCATCATCAGAGAGAGTTACAAGCACTGATTGATGTGCTATAATCCATTTGGAAGTTTTTACGGGATGTACAAAACTGTACATCCCGTTTATAGCAATTAACAATAAACAGGAGGACTAACATGAGCATTAAAATTGGCATTTTAGGTTATGGCAACTTGGGAAAAGGCGTTGAACTGGCTGTTGAAGCAGCTCCTGATATGGAACTGGCTGCGGTTTTCACTAGAAGAGCCCCCTCTTCCCTTACAATAAGAACTCAGGGCGTACCTGTTGTTTCAGTTTCCGAGGCAAAAGACTGGGTAGATAAGATCGACGTTATGATACTCTGCGGTGGAAGTGCCACAGATCTTCCTGTTCAGACTCCGGAATACGCTAAGCTTTTCAATGTTGTTGACAGTTTTGACACTCACGCAAGAATCCCTGAGCACTTTAAAAATGTTGACGCAGCAGCTAAGGAAGCCGGCAAAGTTGCAGTTATCTCCTGCGGCTGGGATCCTGGAATGTTCTCTCTTGCAAGAGTTTACTCTAATGCAATTCTTCCCGACGGAAATGATTACACCTTCTGGGGAAAGGGTGTTTCTCAAGGACACTCAGACGCCATCCGCCGTGTAAAAGGCGTAAAGAACGCCAAGCAGTACACTATACCGGTAGAGAGCGCTCTTGAAGCTGTAAGGAGCGGCAAAAATCCTGAACTCACCACACGCCAGAAGCATACCAGAGAATGTTTCGTTGTTCTTGAGGAAGGTGCCGATGCTGCAGCTGTGGAAAAAGAGATAAAAGAAATGCCCAATTATTTTGCTGACTACGACACAACTGTTCATTTCATCAGCGAAGAGGAACTTCTTAAGAACCACAGCGGTATGGCTCACGGCGGCTTTGTATTCAGAAGTGGAAAGACCGGAGCTGATAATGAGCACAATCACATTATCGAATACAGCTTGAAGCTTGATTCCAACCCTGAATTCACCACCAGCGTTCTCGTAGCAGTTGCAAGAGCTGCCTTCAGAATGCAGTCCGAGGGTCAGAAGGGCTGCAAGACAATTCTTGATATCCCACCTGCTTACCTTTCAGATATGAGCGGCGAGGAACTCAGAGCACACTTACTATAAGAGGTTTTTACAATGTCAAAAGTTAAATTTCATTTGCCGGGACTGCGTTATAATTATCCGCTAAATATGTTCTGGCTCAGTATGATGGAGCAATATCCGGAGTATTTCAGAGAGAGCGTTGAGATAGCATCTTTCTTTGGTTCTTTCCCCTTCTCATTATGGAACGGCGGCCGCCTCATAAGCGACGATCAGTGCGATGCTGCTTTCGTTAAAAATGTAATCGGAAGCATTAACAAAAAGGGCATTCCAGTCAGATTCACATTTACCAATCCACTTATCAGAGAGGAAGATCTTCGCGATCCCTTCTGCAATTTCTGCATGGAGGCAGGCGATAACGGAATGAACGAGGTACTGGTTTTTTCTCCACTTCTTGAGGAGTTCATCCGCACCAAATATCCATCCTACAAGATAGATTCCACCACCTGCAAAGAGATCACGGATGTAGATTCTCTGAAGGCAGAGCTTTTAAAGGATTATCACTATGTTGTACTGGACTACAACATGAACAATAAATGGGAACTCCTGGAAGATCTCCCCAACAAGGAAAAGCTTGAGGTTCTCATCAATGCGCTCTGCATTCCAAACTGCAAGAGACGTGGCGATCACTACAAGAACATCGCTTTAAATCAGCAGATCATGTTGGAGAACCGCACTCTTCCACCGGAAAAGAGAAAGCATATCATCCCTTGGAAATGCGAATATGGAGACATGAACAATCTCTACACCATTCAGGATTACTGCACTTTTGTTTCTCCTGAACTCATTTGGGAAAAATATGTTCCAATGGGGATTAATAACTTCAAGATTGAGGGTCGTACAGCAAATCTGTTCTCCCTCATCGAGACTTATTGCTTCTTTATGATCAAGCCGGAGTACGTGGGCAAGGCAAGACTCCTTCTACTCCACAACCTGGAAAAGAATCACTTCATCCAGGTCAATAAACCACGTCCCTCCGTATTCAAACCGTGATATAAGGACGATGACGCAAGGACCTGACCAATTAAAAATGCTTGTGGTCAGGTCCTTTCGTCATCTGTCTACTTCTAGTCTCAGAAAAAGATTATTGTCTAAATATCTAATTACCCTTTATCAAAATCCCATATTTTAAGCTTCGATATTAGTTCCTTCTTCTGATGATGAGTTAATTGCTTTAGGTGCCATTCGCGGCTCATGGCTTCTTCTTTGGTTGGGAATTCCTCGTAATATGCGAGCTTTACCGGGAGGCGGGCACGGGTGTACTTGCCTCCTTTGCCTTCGTTATGAGTTTTGAGACGTTTTTCAAGGTCATTGGTCCAGCCGCTGTAGTAAGTTCCATCGGCACATTCTAAAATGTATGCGTAGTTCATGTTCTCCCCCAGTCAAAGCCCTTCTTTGCTTGATCTATAATTGCGTCAAAAGCAGTGAACCTTTAGTTCCTCCACTGATTTAAAAACAAAGTCCGCATGAGCCCGCATAAATTCCTCGTTTTCGGGAATGTCGAAACACCAGCAGGCTGCCGCAAAGGCTACACCGGCTGCTTTTGCCATGTCATAACCCGGCTTTAGGTCATCAATAACAAGAATGTCTTCCTTTTTCAGATTAAACTTCTCCATTATTTTCTTGATTGGCACAGGTGAAGGCTTGCGCTCTTCTTTTGGCTGCTCCCATCCAAGAATAATATCGGGATCTGGGAGGCCATTGTAGCTGTAATCCTTAAGGATATTCTCAGCATAAGAGTGGGAAACTACTGCAACATAGCCGCCTTGTGCCTTCTGCATTTCCATTATTTCTTTTATCCCTGGGAAAGCATCTGCCACGTGAGTCTTGGCATAAGAAAACCAGAACTTTTCCTCTTCCTCGAGCTCTTTTTCATTAAGACCGCACATCTCTGAGAAAAAGGCCACGACTCCCGGATGGAAGTTGTATCTCACATACTCTTCCAGAGTATAATTTGCCTCAGGGCGATAAATTTTCATAAAGTCCACAAAGCTTGGGTAGTGGATTTTGGCTGTACTATTTACGGTTGTATCATCATGGTCAAAGACCAGGCATTTATACTTCATTTTTTCCACCTTCAATTATTGCCATAACCTCGTTGAGATTATGGATTTCATAGTCTATCTTAAGGTCTGTATCATTGGAGTAGTTCTTAGGATTATACCAGCAGCAGTCTATGCCCGCGTTGTTGCCGCCTCTGATGTCGCTGGTCTGGGAATCACCGATGATGATTATCTCGGAAGGCTTTATTGGTCCAAGGTACTTGCCGTTACTATTCGGAGGTCGTCGATGATTTATAAATTGAAAAATCAGATAAATGTCGAGTGTTCCGAATAACATGAGATAAGACATTTATCTGATTTTAAAATTTAATAAATCACGACGAAGCTGACCACAAACATTTTTGAATACTCCGCCCCGGCCCCGCCGGCATTTGGTTCGCTCACTACCTCAGCAGTTCGCTCATCTTTTCGATGATGGACTCCGCATCCTCAAGAAGCTGTCTCTCTGCTTTTGCAGGATTGGTATCTTTTTTGTAGGTGTATACAAAAACAGGATATCCTGTCGCATGGAAAGCCATACTTCCCTTGTAGCTTGCCACAAAGCCGGGTATCTTTCCGGAATCGATCTTGGCGCTGGGATTAACCTTTATCTCAATTTTGCCGTCACCGCCCTTTATTTCGGGAATGTAAAGCGCATGTGCTCTGGTTCTCAATAGAGAAATCCTGAGAAGATTCAGAGCCGTCTCAGGCACTTTTCCGAATCTATCCATTAGTTCTTCCTTCATTTCATCACATTCAGCCTGATTCTCCAAGCTGGCAATACGCTTATATATTTCCAGTTTCTGTTCCTCATTCAGAATATAATCGTCGGGAATAAATGCACTTACGTCAAGATCAATACTGGTATTCATATCATCCAAAGTGTAATCGCCGTCAGTATCCTCATTCTTCTTATGTCTGACCGCCTCTCCCAGCATTTTACAGTATAGATCATAACCCACTGCCGCCATATGGCCGCTCTGCTTTCTTCCCAGAAGGCTTCCGGCGCCTCGGATTTCCAGATCACGCATGGCAATCTTAAATCCGGAGCCAAGATCAGTAAACTCTCTTATGGCAGAAAGGCGCTTTTCAGCCACTTCTTTTAACATCTTATCTTTCTTGTACATCAGGAAGGCATAGGCAGTTCTATTGGACCTTCCCACGCGTCCTCTGAGCTGATATAACTGAGAAAGCCCCATTTTGTCGGAATCATGAATGATCATTGTATTAACATTAGGAATATCCAGTCCCGTCTCAATGATCGTGGTAGATACCAGAACATCGATAGTCCCATCAATAAAGTCGTACATGATTCTCTCCAGCTCGGATTCCTTCATCTGCCCATGGGCAAATGCCACGTTCGCCTCCGGAACAAGTTTCTGAATCTGCGCAGCCACGTCAGCTATAGTATTCACTCTGTTATACACATAATAAACCTGCCCGTTACGGGAAAGTTCTCTGACAATCGCCTCCCTCACCAACTCATCATTGTACTCCATAACGTAGGTCTGAATTGGTAGTCTGTCATTTGGCGCTTCCTCAAGAACGCTCATCTCCCTGATTCCTACCAGTGACATGTGGAGAGTCCTGGGAATAGGCGTCGCCGACAAAGTAAGTACATCTATGTTTTCCTTTAAGGTTTTGAGTTTTTCCTTATGGGTTACGCCAAAGCGCTGTTCCTCATCAACTATCAAAAGCCCCAGGTCCTTATACTGTACATCCTTGGAAAGAAGCCTGTGGGTGCCGATAACAATATCAACCAGCCCCTTCTTAAGGTCAGTCACGGTTTTTTTCTGCTCCCCCGGGGTTCTGAATCTGGACATCAGATCGACTCTGACCGGGAAATCGCGCATTCTTTCCGAAAAAGTATTGTAGTGCTGCTGCGCAAGGATTGTTGTAGGCACCAGCACAGCGACCTGCTTTCCGTCCTGCACCGCTTTAAATGCGGCTCGAATGGCAATTTCTGTTTTTCCGAATCCCACGTCACCGCACACAAGCCTGTCCATGATAATCGAAGATTCCATATCACGTTTGGTATCATCGATGGCCGTCAGCTGATCCTCAGTTTCCTGGTAAGGAAAGGCATCTTCAAACTCCTGCTGCCAGACAGTGTCCTTGGAAAACTGAAATCCCTTCGCCTCTTGTCTCTTGGCATACAGTTCTACCAAATCCTGAGCCACCTCTTCCACTGCCGCCTTGACCTTATTCTTGGTATGACTCCATTCCGCTGTACCAAGTTTATTCAGCTTTGGCTTGTGAGCAGTCTCATCATCGCCGCTTCCCGAGGCATATTTTTGTATTACCCCGAGCCCTGTGGCCAGAACGTAAAGGTTTCCACCGTCTCCGTATTCTATTTTTATATAATCCCGGACCACCTGATCCGTTTCAATTTTCTCAATTCCGCGATATATCCCCAGGCCGTGGTCCTCATGAACCACGTAATCTCCGATTTTAAGATCCGAAAAGCTGGATATCTTCTCGCCCTTATACTCACTTTTTCTCTTTCTGCGTTTCTTGGTATGCTCAGTAAAAATATCGCTCTCAGCTATTACCGCGAATTTAATATCAGGGTACTCAAAGCCCTTTAAAATTCTGCCGTAATAGGTCATAATCTCGCCGCTTTTTAAAACTCTTCCGGGATCCTCGCTGTAAAAAGCCGTCACCAGATTATCCCTCAGATCGTCGACTATTCTTTTTGCCCTGGTCCTTGAGCCCGATAAGATCAGTACTCTGTAACCCTTTTTGGTGTAATTCTTAAGATCATTGACTAGTGACTCGAAGCTGTTATTATATGGCGCAATGCTTCTTGCTCTTATATCCCAGCTTTTATCCGGGCAAAAAAGATTCTGAGATTTCGGCATCTGAAGCGAAGAAATAAGCACCCTTCGCCCATTTCCCATTCTTGCTATACAGTTATCGATAGAATAAAGAATATCCATCTGCCCGGGCAGAACATAGCCTTTCTCTGCCCTGTGGGTCATACTCTCCTTGAACTCCGTCTCAACAGCCATAGCATGCTCTATCACGCGCTGAGGCTCATCTATAAAAATGCAGCTTTTTCCCTTGGGAAACATTTCCTGCATTGTAACGGTATCTTCATAAAAATATCTGATGTAGCTTTCCAGATTTACAATTGACTTAAGCTCAAAAAGCTGTTCTCTTAGCTCCTCAACCTGAGTTTTAAGTTGATGGGCCTCTTTAGTCTTAAACTCTCCCCGAAGAGCCGAAGTAACTCTCTCACATTCTTCTTCAATTTTCTCCATTCCTTCGTGAAGTCTTTCTTCATCAAGGATGATTTCGGAAGCAGGATAAATCTCTATGGACTCAAGCTTTTCTATGGATCTCTGAGAGAGGATGTCAAAAGAGCGTATTGCCTGTATTTCATCCCCCCACAGTTCAATTCTGTAAGGATTTTCCTCTGTCAGGTCAAAGACATCCACAATATCGCCCCGGATTGAAAATTCTCCCGGCCCCTCAACCTGATAGTTCCTGATGTATCCCATGGTTGTAAGTTTTTTGGCAATTTCTATTTCATCTATTGGTTTTCGTCTGTCTATCTCCAGGATATTGTCTCTTATTATCTCCGGTTTAATCTGAGGCGCCATCAAAGCAGAAAAAGTCGTGACAACAGTAACAGGTCTCCCTTCCAGGAGTCTGCGCATGGTGCGTATACGCTGTCTTACAATCTCATTGCTGTGGACATCCGCCTGATAGAATATCAGGTCTTTGGCCGGATATACCGTTACGTTCTTGTCGTAGAACTTATAATCCTCATAGATTTCTTTTGCCCTGAGGTCGGAATACGTCACAATAATCCTGTACTTAAAATCCGCCCCAAGACCATCTATGAAATGAAGCTTCTGAGAATCACTGCACCCTGTCACCTCCGCACAGGCAAAAGGCTTTTCGAGATAAGCATTTAATTCTTCAAACTGTCTTAGTTCTCGTAATGGAGTCTGTATTGCGCGCATTCTTTTCTCCCTTAGTTCTTGGCACCATTATACTTGTTCATGGCTGAATCTACACCTGCTGCCATAATTTCCTCTACTGCTGCCACCGCTGTGTCCACACCTTCTTTGATAGACACAGCGTCTTCGCCCTCAAAGTGGCCCAAAACCCAGTCCACCATATCCCATTCCTTAGGCTTTTTTCCAACTCCAACACGAACTCTGTTAAACTCGCTGTGTCCAAGCTGCGCTATTATGCTCTTAAGTCCATTGTGCCCCCCCGCGCTTCCTTTGGGACGCACTCTTATTTTTCCCACATCCAGCTCAACATCATCGGAAATGACTATGAGCTCTTCTTTGGAATCAATCTTAAAATAATCACAGAGCGGACGGATTGCGTCGCCGCTTAAATTCATGTAGGTAAGGGGCTTCACCAGAATCACTCTGTTATCACCGATTCTTCCTTTTCCAAAAGCCGCTTTGAACTTAGTCTCAGTAAGGCCAATATTATATTTATCAGAAAGGGCATCTATGGTCTGAAATCCCACGTTGTGCCTTGTGCCAAAATACTTCTTCTCGGGGTTACCAAGTCCGGCAATTATATACATTTTCCCTGTTTCCTCTTCTTTTTTACCAAATAATTTCTGTAATAATGCAAACACCTGTTACTCCCCCAACAACATATATTATAATGCGAAAAAGACGAGAGCTTAGCGATAATCTAAGCCCCCGTCTAATCATATCGGTTCGTCTCAATTTTTGCAACTGTTTGCCTTAAGCAGTAACACCTGACTCACTCACGCCTTCAGCCTCAGGTTCTTCCTCAACTGCTGCCTTATCATAGGCTTCGAGAATGGTATCCTGCAATACCTTACGCATATCAGAATTGATTGGGTGTGCGATGTCGCGATATTCTCCGTCTGTTGATTTCTTGCTGGGCATTGCTATAAAAAGGCCTCTCTCTCCTTCAATAACCTTGATATCATGAACTACAAATTCATTATCAAAAGTTACTGATACAACTGCTCGCATCTTTCCCTGCTTGGTAACTTTTCTAACTCTAACGTCCGTAATATTCATTGTCTAGCCCCCTCTTGGTCATTAGTTTAGTGCTATTATCAATATTATATCATTATTTAACTTTTTGTGTGAACAATTTTATTATATTTTAATATAATAAAATGTTGTAAAAAAAGAAAAGCCCTTCCTGCAGTGGGCAGGAGGGCTTTTGCTGTTTCGGTATAATATTAGATTACATATCTTTCGTTGTTCTCCACAACAATTTTAATACCGTTTTCTTCCTTATAATATGAGTTCGCCTGGATTGTTCCATGACTCTCAACTATACAGTTCTCAATATGAGAATTGTCGCCGATGTAAACATCGTTAAGAATGATTGAATTCTTGATGTAACAGTTATTTCCAATGAAGGCACCCTTGAAAATAACCGAATCTTCAATTGTTCCGTTAATGATACAGCCACTGGAAACAAGGCTGTTCTTCACGGATACTCCCACATTATATTTGGCCGGAGGAAGATCCACAACCTTTGTGTAGATTCCCGGATACTCACGGAAGAAGTACTGACGAACCTCAGGCTTAAGGAAATCCATATTTGTTCTGTAATAATCCTCTACAGAAGCAATATTGTTCCAGTATTCCTTGATCTTATAACCGTAGATTCGCTTCATATCCTTATAGCGAACAAGGATATCTCTAACGAAATCATATCTCTCCTCGGCCTCAGCTCTCTCGATAAGCTCAATGAGCTGTCTTCTTCTTATAACATATATACCGCAGGAAATTGTATTTGATCTGGAAACTACGGGTTTCTCTTCAAACTCCTCTATTCGGCTCTCTTCATTCATGCGGATAGTTCCGAAACGCTCAGTATCAACATTTGCCGGCATATCCTTACAAACAACGGTAATATCTGCCTGCTTCTGAATATGATACTCAAGAAGCTTTGCATAATCCATCTTGTATACACAGTCACCGGAAGTGATAATAACGTAAGGCTCGTGACAGCTTCTTAAGAATTCCAGGTTCTGAGCAATCGCATCAGCAGTTCCTCTGTACCAAAGATTACCCGAAGCCTTTACCGCAGGAGTGAATACATAGAGACCTCCCTGCTTACGTCCGAAGTCCCACCACTTTGAAGAACTAAGATGTGTGTTAAGACTTCCCGCATTATACTGAGTAAATACGGCAACCGTCTGAATATGTGAATTAGTCATATTGCTAAGCGCAAAATCTATACTTCTGTAAAAACCTGCAACAGGCATAGCACAAACAGCTCTTCTCTTGGACAGTTCCTGCATTCTGCTACTGCTTCCACCTGCCAAAATAATACCAATCGCCCTCATGTCAATCACCTGCCTTATCTAAAGTTCTACCACTGTCAAGGATACCATCCGGATAATCCTCTGAAGTTGTAATACCTGAAATCATTGTGTTCTTACCAATCTTAACATTGTCAGGAACAACTGACTTCTCACCGATAGTGCAAAGGCCCTCACAGTAAATGCCGGGCTTGGTCTCATTTTCTTTTTCTTCAAATGCACCCAGAGTAACTTTATTTCCGATCTTGGCTTTCTCTGCAATAATGGACTTCTCTATAGAGCAGCCCTCACCAATTTCTGTCTCATTCATAATGATGGAATGGCTTACAACGGTGTCCTTACCAATCTTTACGCCCGGTCCGATTACAGAGTTGTAAACCTTACCGTATATTTCGCAGCCCTCGCCCACAATACTGCGCTCGATGGCACTGTCTGGTCCCATATACTGAGGTGGTTGAACATCACTGGCTGTATAAATTTTCCAATACTCTTCATACAGATTAAACTCAGGAACTATATCGATAAGCTCCATGTTGGCTTCCCAATATGAAGTCAGAGTTCCTACATCTTTCCAGTAACCATCAAATTCATAAGCATACAGAGCCTGTCCCTGTTCCTTGCAGTAAGGAATGACATGCTTACCGAAATCCAGGCCAGCCTGATCCTTGTTCTTGATCAATGCCTCTTTAAGCGCTTTCCAGGAAAAGATATAAATACCCATAGAAGCAAGATTGCTGCGGGGATGCTCAGGCTTTTCCTCGAAATCTATAATTCGCTTGTTCTGATCGGTAATCATGATACCGAATCTGCTGGCTTCTTCCATTGGAACCGGCATAACAGCAATGGTAGCGTCAGCTCCGCTTGACTTATGGAAATCAAGCATAGTTTCATAATCCATCTTATATATATGATCACCTGAAAGAATCAATACATAATCGGGATTATAGCTCTCCATATACTCAAGATTCTGGTAAATAGCATTGGCTGTACCTGTATACCATTCACTGTTGGAGCTCTTCTCGTAAGGAGGAAGCACTGTTACACCTCCGAAGTTACGGTCCAGATCCCACGGTATACCTATTCCAATGTGAGAGTTAAGTCTGAGCGGACGATACTGGGTAAGAACACCTACTGTGTCCACTCCTGAATTAATACAATTGCTCAGAGGGAAATCGATTATTCTGTACTTTCCCCCAAACGAGACTGCCGGCTTAGCCATTTTTGCTGTCAGCACTCCCAATCTGCTGCCCTGACCTCCGGCCAAAAGCATGGCGATCATTTCTTTTTTAATCATGTTCCACCTCATAGCTGTTTTGTCACTGTTTACGAAAAACAGTAACTTTTTTTGCATGAATTATCAGAAATAACACATTACAAAAATCAATTTATTCTTATATTAAAGTATATCATAAAGAATGTCTTAACAAAACATTAAAAAACTGTTTTATGATGTGCATTTTTAAAAGCAATTTTATTTTTATTTACTATGTGTTTTTTTGACATTGATTTTAGAAGTGCTAGAATATTAACCGTAAATAAAGCTATTAAGAAATGAGGTTCTTTATGTATAAAATTGACTTTAAAAATCCGGTTCACGTTTACTTTATCGGAATAGGCGGTATTTCCATGAGCGGTCTTGCCAAGATTCTGTCTGAGGAAGGCTTTAAGATTTCCGGCTCAGACAACAAGGAATCTGCCTTGACCAAAGCTCTGGAGAATCAGGGCATAAATGTCTTCTACGGTCAGAAAAAAGACAATATCGCAGAAAGTTCTCCCATCGATGTGGTAGTATACACCGCAGCCGTGCATCCGGATAATCCCGAATTCATGGCTGCAAAAGAGGCGGGGCTTCCCATGCTTACAAGAGCTGAGCTTCTGGGACAGATAATGAAGGAGTACGATATCCCCATCGCAATAAGCGGCACTCATGGTAAGACCACCACAACCTCCATGCTCTCCAAAATTCTTTTGGAGGCAGATACAGACCCAACCCTCTCCATCGGCGGCGTATTCAAGGATATCGGAGGCAATATAAGAGTAGGACATTCCGAGTATTTTGTCACCGAAGCCTGCGAATACACCAACAGCTTTTTAAGCTTTTTCCCAAAGATCAGTATTATTTCCAATATTGATGCCGATCATCTTGATTTCTTCAAGGATCTGGATGATATCCGTCGTTCCTTCAGAAAGTTCGCACTTCTTTTACCGGAGGACGGAACTCTCGTAATAAACGGTGAAATTGATAATATTGGTGAAATAACGGATTCACTGCCCTGCAGCATCTTAACCTATGGTCTTAGAGATGAATTCGATTATTTTGCTACCGACATAACTTACGACGACCACGGCAATCCTTCCTTTACAGCACATTTGCCGGGAGACAGGACTCTTCATATTGCCCTTATGGTTCCGGGTGTTCACAATGTATACAATGCACTTTCAGCCATAGCCGTTGCGGATTTGTTAAAGCTTGATTCCTCTGTTATCGTCTCCGCTTTGGGAGGCTTTGGCGGAACCAGCAGGAGATTTGAGTATAAGGGCGAAGTGGCAGGCGTAACAATAATTGATGATTATGCTCACCACCCCACAGAAATAAAGGCCACTCTGACAGCAGCTGGGAACTATCCCCACAACAAGATCTGGTGTGTATTCCAGCCTCATACTTATACCAGAACAAAGGCTCTTATGGACGAATTTGCCGATGCTCTCTCTTATGCGGACCATGTGGTTCTGGCTGATATCTACGCTGCCAGAGAGACTGATAATCTGGGAATAAGCTCCAAAACCTTAAGAGACAAGATTGTATCTCTGGGACATGAATGTAATTATATTCCCACTCATGAAAACTTTAGTGAAATAGAAAAATTCCTTTTGCAAAATTGCACTAAAGGAGATTTGTTGATAACCATGGGAGCGGGAGATGTGGTTAAAATAGGCAATGAGCTGCTTGGAAAGTAAACTTTTCCACATATCCACTTTAGAGTAATTGTTCTTTGAAACGTTTTCGGTGGATAACAGCCAACTTTACTGCACTTGTTTTTTTTCCCCCAAGCGCAGTAAAGTTGGCTGTTTTGAATTTTACACGAATAATAATCCACGTTATCCACTTTTTCCACAGTCATTACAGATTTTGGAAACCTCAAATCTGCTGCGCATTTCTTCGTCACTTTTTCCATATCATTTCCAAAAATCATTTGCTATAATCTGAATTGTTCGGAGCCAAGCGGATTTAAATAAATGAATGAACCATCCGATTTTTTTCGTCCACTTATTTAAATCCATTTGGAATAGATCACAGTGTGTGCTTCTATATTGAAGAGTGGTCTGGCTTCGATCGTTATTATATTTACGAGGTGATGTTGTCTATGATGGGGAGAGTAATGATCAGTCAGAATTATGGGGAAGATTCTACAAGTGTCTCCAACATTTTTATTGATGAATATATGCAGGATGCAAACGATGCCCAGATAAAGATTTATCTTTATCTGTTAAGAATGATGAGTTCAAATCTGGCTACAAGTGTCCCTGCTCTTGCCGATAAATTTAATCATACAGAAAAGGATGTAATACGTTCCCTGAAATTCTGGGAAAAGAAGGGGCTTATCAGTCTTGAATATGACAGTGCCCACAATCTTACCGGAATCCACATGGAAGAAATAGTTGCCCATTCAAATTATCACAGGCGAAAGGATGATACTGTACTTAGAGCTCTTCCGCCGGTGAGCCGTGAGTATAGTGAGGAACCGGAGACTGTTGCAGCCAAGCCTAATTACTCAGCTGCTCAGCTTCGTAAATTTAAGCAGACCGAAGGAAGCGGCATCATGTTTGTTGCCGAGCAGTACTTCGGAAGGCCTCTTAATCCTACGGAAATGTCCACTATTTACTATATTCATGATGAATTAAAATTCAGTGATGAACTCTTGGACTATCTGATGCAGTATTGCGTCGATAATCATAAAGCTGATTTCAGATACATGGAGAAGGTGGCCATCAACTGGAACCAGCAGAGCATCAAAACGCCAAAGCAGGCACGTGCGGAGTCTTACAAGCATGATAGCGATATCATCGCCGTAATGAAAGCACTCGGTATGGAAAATGCGCCTACTGAGAAGGAAGGTAACTTCATCAGTTCCTGGCGCGGGGAGTTGGGATTTTCGATGGATATCATTATGGAAGCCTGCGACCGCACTGTCATGTCTACCCAGAAGAATCGTCTCAAGTACTGCGATTCAATTCTTCGAAATTGGCACGAGAACAAGGTATCTACACGGGAGGATATAAACAAATTAGATGTCTCGTTCTCTCAAAAAAAATCAAAGGCTTCGTCTAAATCCATCAATATGAAAGGCCGTTCGGACGAATCATATATTCGTTCAGGCGGAGCGCAGAACCGCTTCAACGGGTTCCAGCAGAATACATATAATTTTGCCGAGCTTGAAGAGCAGCTTCTGGACAATTAATTACACACTACTGTTTACGGTTTTCTTATAGAAAGCAGTAAACACCGCTTATATCCGATTGGGGAATCCGATGTAAGCGAACTAACCCTGGCCCTGTACTTTGGCTTGGTGGCGGCAACAATGTCATTTCCTTAATGACTTGCCTTCCTCAAAACACGTATGGGGCTATAGTTATGCATGGAGGAGTAAATAATGGCATTAACCAATGCTCAGTATGATGCAATTATGCATGAATATGAAGTAAAGCGCTCTCTTCACAGGCAGGAACTGGAAGACCGTCAGCGCTATGTCTTTGACAATGTTCCGGGGTATAAAGAACTGGAGGACGAAACAGCCAGTGCCAGTGTGCGATTCGGAAAAAGGCTTCTTGCGGGAGAACGCCTTGACAGGTCCGCTCTTTCCCGTGAGCTTAACGAACTCGCCAGGCAAAAACGCATTCTCTTAACTGAAGCCGGATTCTCTTCCGACTATCTTGATATGGGCTACTCCTGTCAGGACTGTAAAGATACCGGCTATATCGGCAACGAAAAATGCCACTGCTTCAAACAAAAGATAATTGAAGCTCTCTACGATAAATCCAATCTAAAAATGCTCACCAAGAGCGCAAATTTCAAACTGCTCTCTGACAAATATTATACCGGTGATGATCTGACAAAATTCCATGGAGCCGTAAAAGCCTGTGAAGATTTTATTAATTGTTTTAACTCTGACTACCAAAATTTATTTTTTTATGGTACAGTGGGTACTGGCAAATCATTCTTATCTATATCGGTTGCCAATGAATTGCTGAAAAAAGGGCATTCCGTAATATATTTCAGCTCACCGGCATTGTTTGAGCTTCTCTCTGAGTATGCCTTCGATGCACGTTTCAAGCAGGAGCTCCATAATATCTACGAAGATCTCTACAATTGCGAACTGCTTGTAATTGATGATCTGGGAACGGAACGCACCAACAACTTTGTGATAAGTGAATTTCTTTCCTGTCTCAACGAAAGAGATACCCGTAAGAAATCAACCATAATCACAACAAATTATTCACTGGAAAATTTGCAGGCAATATACGCTGACAGGATTTTCTCAAGAATCACCAGTAATTTCAGACTCTTGAAGCTGTCCGGTCAGGATATTCGTAAATTAAAGAAAATCGCGCGAAAAGAAAGTGAGGAACTTAGGTAATGCCGAAGAGAGAAGAGAAACGTAATCTGGAGACCATTCCGGTAGGTTCACTGGGAATTATACCTTTAAAAGGTGTAAGCAGTCTCGCCGAGAAGGTTGATTACTATCTCGTAAAATGGAGAGCAGAAAGAGAAAATGAACACAAAGGAAGTCTTGCCTTTACGGGCTATGAACGTCCTTCCTACATACTTGACGCAGATGTTCCAAGATTTGGAACAGGTGAAGCCAAAGGAGTTATCAAAGCCTCTGTCAGAGGTGATGATCTATATCTTTTGGTAGATGTTTGTAACTATTCTCAGACCTATTCTCTTTTTGGTCAGGAAAACCACATGTCTCCTGACGATCACTATCAGGATCTTAAGAGGATCATTGCTGCTGTTGGCGGAAAAGCAAGAAGGATCACAGTTATCATGCCTTTCCTCTATGAATCAAGACAGCACAAAAGAAGCTCAAGAGAATCTCTCGACTGTGCAATTGCACTTCAGGAACTTGTAAGCATGGGCGTAGACAATATCATCACCTTTGATGCCCATGACCCCAGAGTTCAGAACGCTATTCCTCTCAATGGTTTTGAAACCGTTCGTTCCACATATCAGTTTATTAAAGCACTGCTCCGCAACGTATGGGATCTCAAGATTGATTCAGATCACATGATGGTAATAAGCCCTGATGAAGGCGGTATGAGCAGAGCTATTTATCTGGCCAGCGTTCTTGGCCTTGATGTGGGCATGTTCTACAAAAGACGTGACTACACACAGGTTGTTGATGGACGTAATCCAATCATCTCTCATGAATTCCTTGGCACAAGTGTCGAGGGCAAATCCGTAATCATTATTGATGACATGATTGCTTCCGGTGAAAGCCTTCTGGATGTGGCTCGTGCTCTCAAGGAGCGCAAAGCTGCAAGAATCTTTGCTTTTTCAACCTTTGGTCTCTTTACCAGCGGACTTGAGCAGTTTGATAAAGCTTATGAAGAAGGCATTATCGACAAGATTCTTACCACTAACCTTATTTACCAGACTCCGGAGCTTCTGTCCCGGGAGTGGTATATAAGCTGCGATATGAGTAAGTATATTGCTTATCTCATCGATACACTTAACCACGATGCGTCAATCAGTGATCTTCTGAATCCTGTAGAGCGTATCAATAATATAATCGAGCGCTACAACTCCGGCGAGCTTCGCGCCAGTCTCGAGGCAGAGCGTAAGGTGTGATTGTGGTAGTTCTATGGCTCCGCTAACGCCCGAAGAGGAAAGAAAACTTTATCTGCTCTCTTCGGGCTGTTTATCGCTAAAAGAATCTACCAAATAGCCATTACATTCCCTGAAACCCTTATAAACCAGCCACCCTGTCATATATATTCTCGGGTCCCCCCTTCACTCAAACAAATTAACTATATCCATCAGGCAATCGCACACTGCATACAGCTTCTTCCGTAATTCCTCGTCGGGCGAGGTAAGGTCGGGAACCATGATGACGTTGCAGCCGGCCAGATAAGCGCTGGTTACGCCGTTGGGTGAATCCTCTACGGCAAAGGTTTCGGAAGGGTCAAGCTGAAGCTGTTGGCATGCGTAAGCGTAAATGTCAGGAGCCGGCTTACCCAGTTTAACCATGTCTGCACATATTATCTTGTCAAAGTAATCAAAGAGGCCCAGTTTATTAAGGTATCCCTTTGTTCTCTCGTAGTCGTTGGCGGTGGCAATGCAAGTAAGAATTCCATGCTCACGAAGCCATACCAGTATTTCTTTTGCTCCGGGTTTTAATGGGATTCCCTGCTCCTTTATCATGTCCACCACTATTGCTTTCCTGTATTCACGAACCTCATTGTAATCGAAGTCCTCTCCAAACCATTCCTTAAACCTCACAGGAGCGTAAGGTCTTCCCAAGGAACGAAGTTCTAATGGCATCCAGGGCTCGCACTTGTAGCCAAAGTGGGCCAGAGCCTCAGGCCAGGCCTTCTGGTAAAATTTTTCTGTATCTGTAAGAGTGCCGTCAAGGTCAAAGATCACGGCTTTTATTTCTTTTTGCAACTTCACTGGCATAACCTCTTCTATGGTAATCATATACAAAGAGCAGTTCTGTCTAAGCAGTAACTATTACTTCATCACAACTCATAGTACTCGGCGTTGATACTCTTTGAATCCTCAATATACATTGAGGGTTCCTGTTGATATTCAAGGGTGGGGGTATCGCTTCCGAATATAGTTCCCAGCATTGACCTGATTCCCCCGGAACCAATAAATGCCACATCCCTGGAAACAGAACTTACTGCAGCCTTTTGCTCATAGGAGCAGGAAATCTTTGCGCAGTCTCTCACAGTCAACTTTTCTCTTATAAGCTCTGCGGGAACATTTTTATCAATTTTCAAAAGAGCGCAGTCCCTCACCAAAATCCCCGGGTCAGCTTTCTCAAGAGTAGCTCTGTCAAGGCTGGCAATAGCCATATCCTCCATAACAATTCCCTTGGCCACTGTAATCTTACGGTACCTCGCGCCAATCTCGTTTAGCCTCTGAACACACTGCTCCTGTGTAGTTATCTCACCCTCAACCACAAGAGATGTAATTCTGTTCAGGGCATTTTTATTTGCTCCCGAAATGTGAACATCTCCGATAATATAAAGATCTGTTCCATAATTATTGACAAACTGCTCGTCTATCTCATTCTGCTCTGAAGCTATAACAGTGCAGTTATCAGGGATCTCCACGATTGATGCCTCTATATTAAAAAGCGAAATTGCCTTCTGTAAATGGCTCTTTCTGATGTAAGCCTTTTCCGTGGAAAACTTTATATTCTTCCTGATAAGCTCATCAAAATCCGTCTCGGAATCCGCGTCATAGATATAAAAAGCTGCGAAATAACCGGTATTTTCAGGTGCCCTGAGCGGAAAAAACTTATCCAGTCCGTACCTATTCTCCATAAGAATATAATCATCCGGATACGATTTTATCATTCCGTTAACAGTTACCCCCGGAAGCGGCAAAAGAACTGCGATACTCTTCGGACATAAAATCACACCGTTTACAATAAGGCAGCTGTACCTTCTAAGAACCTCCTCCGTATC
>JAEEGL017206720.1_pt1 | contig 30907 bp, 64 predicted proteins | sample 9134231 | NCBI WGS metagenome assembly JAEEGL01 (sample SAMN16246548, study PRJNA631951) | gut metagenome | biome: gut microbiome; feature: rumen; material: fiber-attached | host: Bos | place: Iran: Karaj | collected 2018-10
ACTTTGTGCGTTAAATCACCGTCAACCAATATTGACAGGTAGTATTCTCCACAAGGTAATCTTGTCAGCGTTGCTTGCTTTATATTATCATGATGCTTTTGTAGGTACTGAGCATATTTCTCGTTACATCTGAATCTGACATTTCTTATATTAGCAAGAGATAAATGATATGTTGTATAATCATTACGTTTGGAAATCGCACCAAGCTCAAACCTACAAGATTGCTTGTTATCACGTTTTGATTTGAACTTTGGAAAACCAGTATGCTGTTCAAAGAAATTTTTGTATGCTGACAACATATCTTTCACAGCCTGTTTGAGAACCTTTGTATTCTGTTCTCTGAGCCATATGAAATTATCATCCTTTAATAATTCGTGGTGAACAAACTTTCCAAGTGTGGAAAGATTTTCAGAAACTTTGTTTTCTTCATATGAATTTATTTTTCGAGCGAGACACTGATTATATACAACACGGTAACACCCAAGCAACTTATTATATTGAATTGCTTGTTCCGTATTTGGATATAATCGTATCTTAATCGCCCTTAACATTTTAGTTCGTAATCAGTTTTATATCTATTCCTTTATCTATAAATTCTTTCAATTGTTGAGGTGTTATGTCCATTTCCACAAAGTCATTAGCATAATCAAACCTTCTATTATTTTCATGATACCCACCTTCGTAAGCATCTTCATATCCTATTAAATCTACAAGTATTCTCATTTCTTTTTTCTCCTTTCAATACTTCACCTCCCGTAATACTTTCCAGAGAATGATGCTAACAGTGCCATAAGGTCTCTTGTTAATTCCTCTGCATCAGAAACATCTTCCTTATCATCTAAAACTATAATCTCGCAGCCAAATACAGCATACATCTTCTGAATGAAATTGAACTGAAACCTCGTAAGCCTGTCTTTATGCTCAATCACAACTTTATTGACTTTTCCTTTGACAATCAAATCAGTCAGTTGTGTGAAACCTTGTCTCTTATCATTCAATCCGCTTCCACAGTCTTTTATGATATGCCCAACATACAGATTATGCTTTGCACAATATTCAGATAGTCTCTGTGATTGTCTGTCAAGGTCTCCGCTTACTTTCTGCTTTTGTGATGATACTCTTGCATATGTTGCACAGATATCTTGCTTAGATTCTTCTACTTGCTCGGTTCCTATTATCCTATTGATGTCGGACTCACGATAGCGTCTGTGACCACCAGATGTAAGAATCGGTTTAAGTTTATTTTCCTTATCCCAAATCCTTAATGTTTTAGGTGTTACATCAAGTATTTTTGCTGTCTTTGATATGTTATATAGTTTGTCCATTATTTAAATTAATATTTCTTTTATTGCTCTCTCGCTTTTATCAACCAATTCTTGAAATTCTTCAAGTGTGATGGTTTCATCAACATCGAACATCAAAGGGAATGTTTCACCATTATCAGTTTCAAATGTCTTGTTTTCAAAATCAATATTTACTACTTTCATCATATATAAATATCTCCTACTTTTTATTTATCTCAATTATTTTACTACAAATGTTAAGTTTTGTTTATATATTTATTTAACTGTTAATAACACTCCCAATCTCGTATCATAAAGAAGTCTCTAAATTGTTTTTGTGTTATAGACTTCATCCATTTAGTTATATTATTCATTTCTCACATCCTTTCAATGTTGGAATTGGCATCCAGTGAGTAACATATTTGTCATACATAGTCCACCTTTTGTTTGCATAATCATAGCAAGCAGTTCTATGGATAATATTACCTTCAAAAGCAATCCTTACAAGAACGTGTTCTGAAAATGCAGCATAAGTAATATTCTCGTTTCTTAGCGGCAACTCCTCATCAACACTTATCCATTGGTTCTGCAAGGCGAAAGTTGCACCTTGATTAAAACCTTCAAATCTACCAGTTGTTTCAAAGACATTCAATAGATTTGAAGTAGTGGAATTGGCATACTCTTCTGCCGCTTCCTCAATCCGTTTTTGTAATATTGTGTTCATATTGTTTTATATATTCTCTGTAATCATTAATATTTTTCCATGCTTCTTCAAGCGTCATTTCCATATACTTGCTTTTGCAGTTCGAACGATTTGCACTGCACTCTTCACATGGGTCATCATAATCTGAATAACCCCAATCATCACCTCTATCACAGTTATTTGAGTTTTCATATCTGAGGCAGCTTGGTAATGTGTTAAATTCTTCTTGTGTCATATTTTCTTTATTGTTAGTTCAACTTCGATTGGTTCGTCTTCCCATGTAAGTTCTGGAAAATCATTCTGGGATAATTCTATCGACATATAGTCTCTATCCCACCAAATTCCTTTATCAATTAATTTTCGTGGCTCGACTTGAAAAATATGTAATATTCCGTTTTTGTTTCTTGCCGCAAACCAATAAAATTTTATTTTGTGTTCTTGTTCGTTCATGGTTATTCTCCTTTCTTAATAAAGTCTTTCTTGATAAAACCTTTTTCTAAAATACACTTTACAATAGCAACCCACATTTCTATCGGATCACTTCATCCTCTCCATTTAGCCAAAATATAACCAGAAGTGTTGATTATATCTGCGTTTGAATTGTGTTCACTGCTACATTTTTTAATTTACATTGCAAAGTAAATACATTTTTTTCAATTGTAAGATTGTTTGGAAAAAATATTTTAAGTATCATATATAATATTTTTCATATATCAAAATTTATAGAAGGTACATCAGTGCTGTATCCATAGCAACCTTCCAAACCTTCGTTTAACATTCTCTGTTCAGTCATTCCTGTTACGAATGCCGTTTCAAGCATTTCCCATGTTGGATGTTCAAATTGATTTGTTTCTCTTACCGCTTTGACGTAATTCATTGCTCTTACGTCATTGTTAATGTAGTTATTCATCTTATTCATTTTAAATTATATTTTTCAAAACGTACAACAATGCTGCTTCAACAACTTCTTCATAAGAATTATGTACAAAGTCACCAGTCATTCCGTAATAATCTTCCGGATTACCTTTGGTTTGTATGTTATAACTATATCCAATTATGGTTTTGTCTTCATCTTCATCACTTATAACAGGATATCTGTCATAATCTATTGTTATGATAAGATTCTTCTCCTCTCTCAACCAAGCCATTGCTGTCTGATGGGATGGGGCAGTAACCGTCCCTTCAATTAATTCACTATTTTTAAAGTAACCATTGTTCACTATAACCTTTTCTAAATAATTAAGTGAAGATTCGTAGAAATGTGAACAATTTTCATCGAATCCTTTTTCCCTCAATAGTTTGCTCACCTCAAACGAGCAGTATGCTTCTTTTATCATTTTTTTCTAATTTAATTATTGTTAAATTTATATATGTCTAATCTATATTATATCGCTTAGCATACTCATCACTTCTATCTATAGTATGCAGGATTTGTTTTTGTGCAAGTTTCAAGTCTTCCCAAAGTTGTTCAATAACAACTGTTAAATCTATGTCATCATCTTCGATATTAGCAAGTACCTTTTCAATTTGTTTATTTCTTTGGTAAAGATATTTGCTAATAAGATGATGTCTCTTTGTGATGCTATCCTCGCCTTTTATTTGATTAAGCAACTTCTCCGTCCAAAATTGCTCATATTTTCCATCTATTTTCGACATATTATCCTCCTTATACTTTATACATGTCCTCTGAAGCTTCCAAAACTATTCCCTTTTCAATCAAATCTTTGTAAATTGTTTTATCTATATTTTTCATTGTAACAATTGTATATAGGATATGCTTCCAATGCTGTCTTTTTTGCAATCTTGCTCATGGTTTTATCTTTTGATAAATTAAATTTAATAGTTCCATAGGTTTATATTTCTTTGGTTTTAGATAAATCACACATTCTTCGTTTCTCTCATTTCTTACTTTTATGTATTTTACATTTTGACTTCTATTTGAGAATACAGGTAGAATATAATATCCAAATCCAATACAATAGTTAATTGCAGAAACATATCTATTCCATTGTTGTTGTTCAGATATCTTGCTCATTATTGTTCCTCCTCATCATCTTCAAATGCTCCCAATACCCAAGCAAAACCAAATCCTAAACCTATTGCTCCTATTAGGACTAAAATAACTATTATAACTATTAACCATTTCATTGTTGTTCCTCCTTTACAATGTTTGCTTTATAAATTTGTTCCTTCAGTTGAAATTGTATCACTGCATATTCAGTTGTTGTTAATTGAACATTAAGTGTTAATAACACTGCAAAGTAAATACATTTTTTTCAATTGTAAGATTGCTTGGAAAAAATATTTTTAAGTATTTTTCTATATCAAAATTTTCAAAACATACAATAACGCTGCTTCAATAGCTTCTTCATAAGAATCAGCCATTTCTTCATTAAATTCTGCCGTATTTGGGTCATCCATTGGATATTCCAATCCTTTCTCTGTAACTTTTACAGGATACCAATAATATTTAAACACTTGTTTTCCATCTATAAATGGAAATCCGTAGGATATACTTATTTCGATTTTATGCACTTCCCTAAGCCATTTGAGAGCCATTTGGAGAGTTGGTGCTGAATAATGCTCATGTCTAAGGTTCTTATAATCTTCTCCATTAAAATCACGTAGATGACGTCGATAAAATGGGGTAGAAGTATAATAATGATACACATGATTGACTTTTTCATTAAACCCTTTCTCTTTCAAGAGTTTGGCAATTTCAAACGATACATAGGATTCAGTCAACATAAACATACTCCTTTCCTTCTTTTAATTTACGACTCATTATAGCAATAGTTATATTTTCTTTTTCTCTTGCTTCTTTAACAGAATTATAAGTAACTCCAGCAATTAAATTTTTAACCTTCCTTGTTTTTCTTGGAATGTTTTTAAAGTATTCAGACCAATATTCTTTACTTTTTGTAGCAGAATAGTTTTTGTGTTTCTGACTAACTGAATCATCATATTTCCTCCCAAGCATTGCTTTCCTTCGTTTTTCTTTATCTTTTTCACTTCTGTGTTTTCCTCTCCAACCTTTTCCAAGATTATATCTTAATTCTTGTGTATATTCAAGAAGATGTCCGTGTGCTAAACCTGTATCATACGCATGTTGCACATTTTCTGAACCAGTACACCATTCTAAATTTTCTAACGAATTGTTATGCTTATTGCCATCTATATGATTAATATATGGCTTATTTTCTGGATTAGGGATGAAAGTTAAAGCAATCAACCTATGGATAGAGAAGTCATATCTTTTGTTATTTTTACAAAGTGTTATTGCCAAATATCCATTTCTATCTCGTGGAGTAAGGAACTTTTTACTTTTTGTTGAATAAATTTTCCCATCCCTATTAATTAGATATTCTTCAAAGTTTTTAATAGGAACAAAATCTTCAAACGACACATAATCCTCGATAATTTGCTTCATAATTTTATAGTTTTTTCAATTCTACAGAGTTTCAATGTATGTTGTAGTTCATAATTGTACATTTTTAGCATAGTCTTAATAAATCATTTGCAAGTCCTTTCAAGACTCTTGCCTCTTCTTTTTGTGCGTCTTTCAACTCTTTCTTTGTGAAGGAAGGTTTACTCCACACTTGTCTGATAACATGGCATTGAAGACCAGTCAAAGACTCTACTCTTTGCACCCAGTTTTCAATCCATTGAACATCTGAGTCAAAAATATCTTCTCTTTTCATATCTTCTTAATTGTAAGTTCAACTTCGATTGGATTGTTGCTCCATGTTATTTCAGGAAAATCACTTCTTAACAAATGATAAAATTCTAAACAAGATTCCCAATTTCCATCCCTTCTAATAGGTTTATCCTTAAATAAACAAACCTTGCCATGATAATCTCTTGCGACCCATCCTTTGATTTTGTATTCTTGTGCGTTCATAATGATACTTCAATTTTGGTTATGTATCTTGCTCATTTCCTCTTCTATTCTTTTAAGTGTTGCAAGTTTTGCCGCAATTTCATTATTATTATATAATCCCTTGCCACTGTTTCTTATGTATTCTTTTTCAAGATTTTCGAGGCATTTGGATAATTGCTCGTCTTTCCATTGAGCCATTTCAAGAAGGTTATTTACTTCTTTGTTTTTTGGACATGATTTAACTGTTTGTGGTCCGTCACAAGATTGTTGATTGCAATGAAAGCAAACAATACTTTGTGCTTTTTCTTCGTTTGTCATATCAAATCAAGTTTTTCAAAACATACAATAATGCTGCTTCAACGGCTTGTTCATAAGTATCTTCATATGTATATTCCGAAAGAAATTCTACACAAGAATTATTACATCTAACAATACTCCAAACAGCACATTTTTCATTATTAACAAAGCCGAAATCTAAATTTATATATAATCCATACACTTCCCTCAGCCATTTGAGAGCCACTTGGTGAGTTGGTGCAGAAACACTTCCATACCAATTCCGTAATCCGATGTAACCATAATCCTTATCAGACATATCATTCCAATTTGCTGGTTTTACCCCTCCGTAAGTATCATTAATAATGTCAAGGAGTTCTCCGTCAACAGAAAAACATTTAATTGTTTTTTCATCAAACCCTTTCTCTTTCAATAGTTGGGCAATTTCATAGCCAACATAGTCCTCGGTAATTTGTTTCATTTTTTCTCCTTTTCTTTGAGTTTTTGATAAGTTCATCTGCTATATCTATTGAATTACTAATAGCGTTAGTTAATGATTTACGAAAATCTCCATCAATAATTTGAATACTTGGCAGAACAGCACATAAAATATCCTTCGCTGCTTGATTGCGGAAGGATTGCCAATCAAATTCTTTTGCTGTCCATTGTTGAAAAATACACTCTGCATCATCGGTATATGCTCTTTGTAAACAACCTTCTTTATAACAATCTTTACATTTCATCTTGCATGTAGTTTTTGAAATAGTTTACAAAATCTTTCATTGTCTTAAATTCATTCATAGAGCAAATCTGGTCTGATACAGACACGTATAGTTCATTTTTGAAGAACTTCTCAGCCTTCTCCAAGAAGTCTTGGAAGGCTTGGTCATAACCTTGTCGATAACCTATACGTCTATCCACATTAGCATCAAGCAAATTATCATATTCTTGTGGATATGCTTCCAATGCTTTTTGTTCGCTAATTTTGCTCATTGTTAATCTTCAAAAGTTGATTTAATGTAACCTTTTTCTTTATTCTTATTCATTGCATTGCCATACGCAATAAGGCAGTTCAAAGTGTATTCTGCCAAAAGATAGTCTGGTGTACTCATTTCATCATCTATACCCAAACTATTGTATAATCGTTCCAACTCTTTTACAATCACTTCACGCTTGCTATAATTAATAGCTCCATATAGCATTGGTGAGCAATTTGGATTTTTGCTTTCAACTTCACTGTCTGTTGAGATGGTTGTGCCATTATCAGAAAATCGTCTTGGACAGTTTATGCAATCATGGTATGGATTTGTACACGGTCCACCATGAAAGCACAATCCACAATCATCCCTGCCGAATGAAGGAAACTCAAATGGTTTAAGAGTATTTTCCTTCTTGCTCCATTCTTCAAAGAGAAGCTCACAAAGCCTCTCCTTGCTTAATTTCATTAATTCGTCTTTTGTAAGCATATTTCGTCCTCCTTGATGAATATTATTTTTACTTTATCACCTATTTCTATGTTAGGGAAATCATTAACAAATGCCGAAGTTGCTTTACTTCCAAATACACAATCAACAGCATTTTTCATCATTGCTTGCTGCATGTCAAACAGACCTTTCTCATATTCTGTTTGTAAATGTAAATTCATTTTCTCTTTCTGCCATTTGCACCAACCTTTAAAAGCATTTTCAATATCTTTATGATATTGCATTTCTACTTTTAAATCGGCTTGATCTTTGGTTGTGAAATTGACTTCACAACCAGATTCTTCATTATACTTATCCAGCCATCCCATTTGCCAACATCTAAATAAGAATCTATCAAGAACTTTAATTTCATCTTCATTTGAAGATATATTAGTGCTTTCAAGTAAGTCTTGTTTCGCTTTTTCGATTATTTCAAAACGGTTGTCTCCACATATATCCATTGTTAATCCTCCTTTACAATTTGTATTTTCATTCATTGTGTCAATGTTTTAATTCATTGTATCTGTTGTGACATCTGTTTTTTGAACATACGGCATGTAGTGGATAAGCTTTGACCATTTTCTTTCCACAAATGGCGCATCTTATTTTTGTGCCGACTTCCGCTTGCTCATTTTTTAGAATCTGTTTCTTTCGTTTCCTTTGCAACTGTTGCTCTTTGTAAGATATTCCAGTCGCCATTTGCCAAAACATAAAGTTTAGGCTTTCTTCTGCATTACTCATTGTAATTTGTTTTAGTTAGTCAATCTATTTAATGATTATTTTATTATCTTCTGCTGTCATAATCAGTTCTTCATATTCAACAACTCTTCTTTTATTTCCAATAAAAAATCACAATCAGGCAATTTTTCATCAACTATTTCAAGTATATTGTCGACATCATAGAGAATAGAATCTATAATTGTGTCGTTAGGTGTGTCTATATCTTCAAATTTTTCTTGGATTTCTTCAAGCAAATCCCATGTGATTTGGTGGCAATTGGCTGCAGATTTTGGAGCCCAGCAATACTTTTTTATAAAATTTTCTCTTGTCATTTTTCTAAGTTTTTTATATATTAAATATATTAAAATTTATAAAATATTAAAAATTAAATTTCTATAAAAATTCATAAAATATTTTGTAATTATTTTTATAAAATTTTATATAGAATTAAAGGTAATTATATATTTTTTATCCGACCCATTTTGCCTGTGGACAACTATCACAATTATTCATTGGGGATGTCTCGCAACCCCAATATTTCTCCCAATGTGGACATTCATTCATCCTATCCTTGCTTGCAGACTCATATAAATCTCCATTTTCACAAGAAACACATCCTTTGTCATTTACACAAGTAGTGCAGTCGGTTTCTTCTACACTTGCAAATTCTTCCGGAAGGGAGTCAATGAATTGAAGAAGTTTATTATAATCTTCTATCAGCAGAAGATTCTTTGCACCCAATATAGTTTTAGGATGTAATACTCTTTCCGCTTGCGCTCTTTCTATAAGTTTTTCAATCTTTTGTTTTATTAGTTCTTTGTCTGTCATAATTATTCCTCTTTTAATTTCGTTATACACCTCTCAATATATGGTCTTCTATATCATGCTTCAAATCATTGATAAATTCATCAACGGTAACATTTTTCACAGACCTACAATAGAATTTCTCATTAAAAAATTTGTTTCTAAATTTCTATGAATATAATCAGACACATACGCCAATATTAGTTCTTGTTTACTTGTTATTCCCATTTTATCTTTGTCTGTCATGGTATTCTTTCCTTTCCAATGTATGTGTTAACATGGTCAACTTCTGCTATTCTTTCAATTGCATAAGATAATGATTCGTATATCCATCGTGAATATAACCCATCCTCTGGATTATAATCCATACGAATAAGTGCTAATGCTTTTAGACAATCATTATGTGGATATTCTTTGTCTGTCATGATTTATCCTCCATTGCTTTTTTAATTAAAAGATCCCATTCTATACTTTCCAAATTTTCTGCAAGCATTATATTTGTGTGCTTTAAAGCATAACAGATAATCTTCTTTACTGTATCTACAGAAGGATTTTTTTGGTCAGCCCATTCAGCACCAGCCTTAAAAGCGTTTTCAATATCTTTGTGATATTGCATTTCTGCTTTCAAATCAGCTTGGTGCATTATATCATTAAGTGGAGATACATGGTTATTCAAGAGATAATACCTTGCGGATTCCTCCAAATCCTCACTTTTGGTTGTGAAATTGACTTCACAACTAGGTTCTTCCGGAAAGGAGTCGATGAATTGAAGAATTTGTTTATATGCATGTAACTCACCATCATTAAACTTTTCAGAACCTAATTCTGCTGTTTTGAAAGGGCAAGAATTCATACTTTCAACTCTTTTTTCAATCTCTTGTTTTATATGTTCTTTGTCTGTCATGGTTTAGTCCTCCATTGCTTTGCGTAATTTTCTAACTAATTCCTCTCCATCAAATTCAACTATTAGTGGACTATTTGCCGCTGAAAAAATGCAGTTGTTTTTAATAAAGTCACACACTTTCTCTGCATCCCAAAGTCCTTTCTTTGGATGTTGGTCAGCCCATTCAGCACCTTTTATAAATTCACTAACAATAGCAGCATTTCTTTTTGCAGCATCTATTAGTTCATCTTTTCTTGATATAGTTTCATTTTTAATTTGCTGCTTAAATTGTATTTTTTCTTCTCTTGTCATTATAGTAAGTATTTAATATCTAATTTATCGGTTGTGACTTTTTCAAATTTCAAATCATACACACCAAGGTTATGATATTCCATAAGTTTAACAACCGCTTCGTTAAAGTAATGATATTTGTATTCTTCTCTATCGCAATTACATTCATATCTGCGAAAAGATATAACATAATTGGTTTCTGTTACTACTATTGCTTTTTCTTCTATTGTCATTGTTCTTGATTTTACAGATTATCATCAACATAAAAATCTATTGATGGTAAGTATTGCTTTTTGTCATGGTCGTAATGTGAACTCTCCATAATTGAGACGTTATCTGTTGTATTGCAATTATGGTCTCCATTTCTGTAAACAGTTGCTGTAACAGTCACAACGGCATCTTCAAGATGGTTGCGCTGGATAAATTCTACTATATCTTTCCCTTTTATCATTGTTGTTCCTTGATTTTACGGATTAGTTCTTCTTTATTACTTGAATAGTATCACCTACTGTATAAAGTGTATTTGTATAAAGATAGACATACAATTTCCAATTAGTATTAAAATCGCCACTTACTCTAACACGATATTTAGTTGTATAATTAGTAGATGTTTTTGTATTTTCATAGAGTTCTACTTGCTCAACAATACCGTAATCTGTAATATGTGGATGTTGATTACACCCGCACATCACAAATGCAAGTGCTAATAATAAGATTAGTTTTTTCATTAATTAAATAGGTTTAATAAATCCGAGTTTTGTCATTGCATTCACATATCTTTTGTCAAGTTCTTCTTTTGGATTTTGTACGATATTTCCTTTCTTATCCTTTATATCATACAATTTCTCTTTGTAAAGTAATGCCACTGCACATATTTCAGAAGCATCTCCTTTAAGTTCATCATACTTTTCATGAAGTGCATCTTCTTTCATCTTTACCAGTTTTGCGATTGATAGAACATCAGCAACCATCAATCCATAAAGAATGGAATCTGCTTCTTTGTCATTATTAGCTAAACTGTCATATAACCATTTGAATACTTCTTCTTTTTTCATAGTTATTCTTTTGGTAAGGTTTTTAAATCATCTAATACAATATAATATTCCCCATCGTTAACATATTCAGTAAGACAAACCCTATTATCTCTCTCTAACAAGATTACATGTTTGTCAAATTCTTTGTATCCGCTCGCTTTCTTCCATGATGGAATGTTTTTCATGGCATCTTTTTTACCATTTTCATATTGCACTTTGTCGGCACATTTATATGCCCTGTCAAGTTCTGCCTCAAACTCTGGTTGAAGTTCCTTTCTTGCTAAGTCGAGAAGCGTTTTAGACCATTCATTAAGATCTTCTTGAAATGATGCTGTGCCAATTGTCATTACTACTTTTCCAGCAACAGAATAAAATGCTGATAGTAAGCACTCATCAAATTTTGTCAGTTCCATTTTATCTTGTTTTATTTTAGTTTGTTTTATATTTCCACAAATATCCTCTACAATTTTTGTAGTGTCCTTTTCTTTTTTAATCCTCTCAATGATTACCTTGTTCCCTTCGATTCTTGCTTTACAACCTTCGGGAATGAAGTATTCATCTTTGATAAACTCGGAGTCTTTTGCCCCGAAAGGAATCTCAATTATTGGTTCCTCGTCTGCAAAGAAAAGGTTGAGATTTTTGTCTTGTGTTGTACCATCTATATTATAATACTCAAGAACTTTTGCATTTCTACTACAAGTGATTTCAACAAGAATTGGCTCTGATTCTCTTACGCCACAATCAATACATAAAATCCTCACTTTTCTCCCATCTCTTGTCACTACTTTGCGGCTCTTGTCTTGGAGCCATTTGTCTAATGAAAATTGTTCCATAATTATTCAGTTTTAATAATATACATATCTTTTGGTGCTTCTAATGGTTAGGCTGTTTCATATTACATTTTTTTTAATTTACGCTGCAAAGTAAATACATTTTTTTCAATTGTAAGATTGCTTGGAAAAAATATTTTTTAATTTTTTATTAGTTCTTCTTATTCTTTTTTGAGTGATTTGAGCCAATCACATGCTTTGTAAATAGATTGTGATTTTTCTTCATTTTTATCTGAAAGCCAATTTCCAAACTCATTCAAATAACAACAAATACTTCTAATCATTTTCTCATCATCTTCGCTCCAAGAGAATTTTTGCTCAATATTTTTCAATTCTTTCTTCTCAGCATCCCATTCGTAACCTGCTTCTTTCATTTTTTGGAATAAAATGTCATGTTGTTCTTTGGTAGCAGGATGTGGCTTAATTGTATCAAGATTATAGTAGTTGCCCATTTTAAAATTATTATTTTCCAATAAGCAATATACATCAACCTTACCTGTTGTTTTATTAACATAACTCACAATACCAACTACAGGCATTCCATGGTCATCGAATTCAAGTACATCACCATCTTTGGCATCTTTAGTAATATCCCAAATGTGTGCATTTTCATCAATAGTTCCATATCCTAATGATGTACTCCAACCATTTTGGTCAACCAATTCATATCCACAACCATTATAGTTGACTTTATAGCATTTATCTTGCCAAACAATCCATTGCCCATTCTTAAACTTTGGTTCAACCTTATCATTAGGTTTCTGTTCACCTTGCTTTTCAAGTAGATATTTATGTAACCTATCAGCTGCTTCTTGGGGGGTATGACCATCCCATTTGTCTGCTACTTCCTTTTCTGGAATTTGGAATAAATCCCAATCTTTGAGTTCATAGTGATTACTTATTTGCCCTGTGGGTAAATTAGCCATTACAATAAACCAACCACCACCAAAGCACTCTTCTCCATCATTATGTCTTTTGCTCTTATGCACCCACTCTTTTGGAAGTATATTAAAGAACGCAGCATTGTAAAGCATACGATAATAATAAAGTTCGTTAAAGGTGTGATACCCATCAGATATTTCACCTTTGTCTTGCGGCTCACCTTGCTTCTCAAGCCAAGAAATCCAATCATTGTCATACACCACCGTTTTTCCTTGTCCTGTATGATAATGGTTGAGGAATGCAATTAATTCTTTCCTTATCCTCTCATCCTCATTATCACTGAGTTCTGGGAAGATAGTATACACATATCCATTTGCTTCGTTAGGATTGTCAGTTAGTTCCAATATAGTTTGAGCTCTTTTTAATGCCTCTTTGTATTTCTTTTCGTAGTTCATAGTTATTTTCTAAATGTGTTCTCTGAATAATAATCATATACGATTGCATTTGGATAATGCTTTTTTATGTGCTTCATTGCATCACAGTCATTTTCAAATAGGTGTGGTGGCTCAAAAGATGGAGTACCCCACCAATGAAAGAAGAACAACAAAGTGTATCTTTGTTCGATTCTATACCTTAATGCGTGAAACGCCTTTTCACCCTCTTCGCTTAACTCGTTTTTGATAATTCTAAATACTTTTCTCATAATTCTAATATTTTTAATTTTTACCACTTATTATTATCTTTATCTACAGTTAATAGTTCTCTTGCCGCATCAAGATGTCTATGAACATCAGACCAAACAGAATTATTCTTTACAGTTAAAGGGGTTATTCTTTTACAGAGCTCTTCTATATTTTTATAGATTTTATTCCATTCATCTTGAGTTTCATATTTTTCTGATTCAAGTTCTAAATCTTCTGCTTTGAAATAATTCCTTTCGTCAAGAGTATAAAAACTAATAGGTGTACCATCGGCTTTCATACCATGAATCCTAACATCTATAATCTGTCCTGTTGTTTTTACCTTTGCTTTCATAAAGTGACCTGTTGTTTTTACCTTTGCTTTCATAAAGTGATTTGAGCCAATGTACAAGCTCATCTTGTGCGCAACCTTTAAAAAAGTTTTTCACCGCATAAATAGCCTCATATAAAAACGCTTCATCATCTTCGCTCCAAATAGAATTTGCTTCAATTTTCTTTAACTCTTTCTTTTCGGCATCCCATTCATACCCTGCTTCTTTCATCTTTTGGAATAAGAGGAAATACTGTTCTTTGGTAGTGGGCGTAAAGACTGCATCAATAAGGCCAAAACATTCATTCTTACCTTTATCATCATAAAATCTTCCATCATCAAGATTTATGTGACAATATCCCATAACACGAGTGCTTGAAAGATTAGAGAATATGAAAATGTTAGAGCCATTTACAAGCACATTACCATCCTTTGCATCTTGGATGGTCCATAATCTATAGACATTATCAAATTCTTCAAACTGATTATAACCTTTATACCCATATATAGATTCAATTGTATAATTACCATCTTTAATACCTATAATTTTACAGATTTGATAATCTTTGTTAACAGTATCTGATATTATCCAATCACCCTCATGAAATTTTGGTTCAACCTTATCAGCAGGTTTCTGTTCGCTTTTCTTATCAAGCCAATCAAGAATATCTTCCACTTCAACGCCTCCGAATGTTGGGCATGTTGGGAAACATGTTCTCAATTCAGATAAACCTTGTATCAGTGCTTTCCTTATCCTCTCGTCCTCACTTTCATCCTCGTCTGCAAAGAAAAGGTCAAGAGAATCCTCATTAACCCCTCCGCCATAATATGTACCATCATTAAAGTAATTTATAGTGAGTTCGTCAAATCCTCTTCGACTTATACTTCTTGTTAAGACCAAGGCAACGATTGGTTTTGAATCCTTTGCATCCCAACAAATAATCCTTACTTCTCTTCCGTCTCTTGTCACTACTTTGCGGCTCTTGTCTTGGAGCCATTTTTCTAATGAAAATTTTTCCATAGTTATTCAAATTTTAATTTTAAAAATTCAATTTGTTCTTCTGTAAGCCATTCTTCTATTGTCAGTGGTCTTGTGAGTGACCACATCATTTTATTGTATGATATATTACAGATTTCGTCCCTGTACTTACATAGTTTGGAATAATACTCTTTATCAAATTCTTCATCATCTTTTAGTGAATTAAGATAATCGGAGAGAATATTGTGTGAAAGTTTAACGAGTGTTAATTGAAGACCAGCTACTTTTTCGTTTCTTATCAGCATGTAGAATGATAGCGCAAGACTGATTAAGAGACCGATTAAGCAAATAAATATTAATACTTCCATAAATTATTCAGTTTTATTGTTAATAAATTATTCAGTTTTATTGTTATAAATATCTTCAGGTGCTTCTAATGCAAGCCCCATAGGAATCAACCCACGATAGTCAAAGTAATGAGCATTGAGCCAATCAAAGATTTCATGGGCATCAGTAACTAAATATTTGGAGCTAAGAAAAAATCTATCTTGTAAATTACAATACTCTTCCTTCTCTTCCTCAGTCATACTCGACATTGGGCGAAGGTATGGTTTGATATCTTCAAATTTCCACAATGCTGGTAATATATAATACTTATTTTGTGTGGAGCATTGTATGTTTTTCAAACCAAATAAAATTCCTTCTGTGGTTGATTCTATATTTTTAAGTATTCCAATGTTTTTAATAATATCATCAACATATTCATATTTACCATCAATAAAGAACCTTGGGTTTTTATCAATTGCCTTACATTTAACACCATAGGGTAATCTTGAACTTAAATCTTTCAATAATAAATCTTTTTCTTCTTGTGTCATATCAAAGGTTTTTAATGTCGTTAAGTAATGAATAAAGAAGTTTTGTATTATCATTGTATGGCGAAGCGTAACCACTCTCACCGATACTTCTAACAAAATGCTCAAGTGCCTCCATTTGTTCCTCACTTGGCTTCCAAGTGTATCTTTCTTTGAGAGATTTTAGCCAATTATAGACTTCATATTCTCCACTGTCCTTACCCCCATTACCACAAGAGTTCTTTATATGCCATAACGCAGAAGTATAAAGTTTTTCATCTTCTTCACTCCAATCAGCAGATGTATTACTACCAGTATTTCTGAGAGATTCCAAAAAACACTTTACCTCTGTATCGTCTGTCATACTGATTGCATAGTTTAGCAGTTTATGCTGATGTTCGCTCCAAGCAGACTTCTGCTCTACTTGCATTTCAATTTTCTTTAACTCTTTCTTCTCAGCATCCCACATATATCCTGCTTCTTTCATCTTTTGGAATAAGATGTCACGCTGTTCTTTGGTTGCTGGGATATACTTGTCAGTACAAATGACACATTTGGTTGTGTTCCACACCGCAAACTCACCGAATTCGTTTATACAACAATAGCCTCTTGCTTGACTAAATTGTAGCCTTTCCTTGTATAAGAATGGTTTCTTGCTATCAAGTGAATAAAGCACATCACCATCCTTTGCATCTTGAATGGTCCAAAGATGACCTTTATTGTCTGTATCAATAATATTATAAAGAGTCTTATCTGTAAACCAATAATTACCAAAAGTAATCCCCTCTATTTGTTTTACTTCGTTATTTGGTAATACAACCCAATCCTCAACCTCGAACCTTGGATTATTTTTACGATACCCAACATTGAACTCTATATTATCTTTATCAACAGGCTTCTGCTCACCTTGCTTTTTAAGCCAGGCAATATATTTTTTATTATCTTCCTCTGCCGTAAATGAGATTTCACCTTTGAAGACTCTGATTATATCTTTCCTTATCCTCTCATCCTCGCTTTCTTTGAGTTCGGGGAAAATGTACTCAATTCTTTCGGGCATCATTCCTTGTTCCCACATTCCTTTGGCTCTTTCAAGAGCTTCCTTGTATTTCTTTTCGTAATCCATAAGTTTCATTTTTATTATTAAACATCTTTTCTATAAACAGCAAAACAATCTGTTTTTGTATTTGCGTTTGTAATAACTACATATTCGTGTTTTGTATCGCTGTTAATCTTAAATATTGTAGCGAAACAATATATCTTACGATTATTCTTTCCCACACTTATTCTTCCTTGTTTAACAACTTTCATAACTAATTCTAATGCAAGTTCATCACTTATATTTTCCCCTATTGTTATCTTCATATTCAAAGTTTTTTAAGGTCATTATAAAGTGTTCCAAGTTGTTCCCAAGGCAATGCACGACAACTTATTGCATCTTCAAGTGCTTCCATTTGTTCCTTACTCGGCTTCCAATGGTTAGGCTTAAGGGATTTGAGCCAATTTATTTCTGGTTCATATTGTTTTAGACAACCGTTGTGTTTAGCTATACTATTTAATTCTTCTATTAATAAATTCATCATTGCAGAATCCTCTTCGCTCCAATCTTGTTTTGATTGAGGTTGAACTCTGTCTTTGATAGATTTGAGCCAATCTTTACACATTTCTCCAGTACCAAGGTCTGAAATTTTACCAAGAACACACTCTAACATCATTTCATCTTCTTCACTCCACCCTGTATTACTACCAGTATTTCTGAGAGATTCCAGAAAACACTTTACCTCTGTATCGTCTGTCATACTGATTGCATAGTTTAGCAGTTTATGCTGATGTTCGCTCCATTCAGTAGGTTTCCGCTCCCCTTGTCTTTCAAGCCAAGAAATCATAGACTTCTGAACCATAGAATTGAGAAGTACCGACTGTTTTACTAGTTTAAGTATTGCTTTCCTTACCTTCTCATCCTTACTCTCTTTGAGTTCTGGAAAGATTTGCTCATAATCTTCCATATCTGAAACATAGTCATTAGCCATAGCTTCGTTATAAAGTTTTCTTGCTCTCTCAAGAGCTTGTTTGTATGCTTTCTCGTAGTCCATAGTTTTATTGTTTTAAGTGTTATATAAATAAAAGTTATTTTCTTGTTCAGTCATAAGTTATTCTTCTTTCATGGCTTTTTTGAAATCTTCAACCAAATCTCCACCACAACTATATCCCGATAAGTCTTTAAAGATAGGCTCAAGCCACTCAGCAGCTTTCTCAATCAAACGCTCCCTCATAAATTGAGCACCGCTTTCATGAGAATCGTTAACAGCATGATTTGCTTTTGTGATAAGTTCTTTTCTTTTTGCGATAAGTTCTTTTCTTTCTTCCGCAAACTGCTGGTCTTTCCATGCAGCCATTTTTAAAACGGACTTATACATCTCACACTGCCTTTTTTTCTTACAAAAACTTCTAAGTGTACAATATTTACAACAAATTTCGTTTGCTTTTTCTTCGTTTTCTTCGTTTGTCATAATGATATAAATTTTGAAAATTTTTCAATATCATGACTGGGAATACTGAATTTGAAATCACATTTTTCCAAATGCCAACATGCACACTTTATCGGTTCTTCATATGTCCAATTAAATGCAAAAGAATCCATACATTTTTTACTTGGACATCCTGCAACACATTTTTCATCTTCTTCCTTATCTTGCAATCCGCAATTGAATTCCAACAACTCATATATTACATTAGTGTTAGGTTCTTTACATTTGATTTTTGTATCTGGATGCTTTTTCACATAATTAGGATGAGGCTTTTCATACCAAGAAAGACATCTATTATCGTGTGGTACCCCTTCTTTATATACATATTCTATGTATCTTCCATTATTATCTTCCTTGAGGTATACATAATTTTCTTCCAAATGATAAAATCTTACATATTTTTCAAATAATTCTTCTTGTGTCATAGTTTATTCCTCCATTTCATGATTATTTGTTTTCCCTTTTTTAGCCATAACTAATTTTTTGAATCTATTTTAATGCAATAACAACTAATAGTCCTATTATCATTCCAAGTTCTATACTTATCCACAAATCCATCATAATTTGTTTCCACTTTGATTTTTCAAATTAATTAAAATTAGTTCACTTAAATTTAAAAGTCACATCAACACAATTTGTATGTATCGTTATTTCTTCTCCCTTTATAAAAAAACTTGCAAAAGTATTCGCTATATCATCAATATGTTTGATAAGATGTGGTTCTTTTTCTAAAAGATTTTTTAACTTTAAATCATTAGATACTTTAACATCTGTATTTCTTTTTGTTTGGTGTTTTTCATATAATTCCTTTACTGTAATACCCAAACTATCAACAAATTTTTGAAATTCAGTATCTTTCCAAGCAGCCATTCTTAAAGTGGACTTATACATATCACAACGACCTTTTTTCTTACAAAAACTTTTAAGTGTACAATCTTTGCAACAAATTTCATTAGTTTTCTCTTCGTTTGTCATAATTTCTATTTTATTTTTTTCTCAAGAATAAAATTTCATAAGTATATTTCATATTATATTTTTTGATTTACGCTGCAAAGTAAATACATTTTTTTCAATTGTAAGATTGCTTGGAAAAAATAAATTTTATTTTTTTATTTTGATTGAAATTTATGTTTTAATAAACATTTGTCATCCACATAATCTATAGGCAATTTTAAAAATTCTTCCGCGGTCCATGAAATTTCACTGTTTTTTTATACAAATGAAACTACATAACAATCATAAGGTGATGTATCTACAAATAGGCAATCTTTACATCCTTTAATTTCAATTATTGTTGACATAATTATTCTTTTAATTCCTTTACTAAATTTTCTGCAATTTCAACTGCTTTTTTGGATATATCAATACAAAATGGATTGGTGAATGAATATGCTGCCAAACTTGGGTTACTCAGCATTGCTTTCATTGCCTCTACTGCTGCTATTGTTTTTAATTCTTGTTCGTTCTCAAATTTTATCATTATTTTATCCTTTCTCATTTTGTCAATCAGTCTTACTTTTGTCGTAAATGTTACCGATGACCTCGGATTTATACGCTTTTTCAAAAAGATAAATCCCATTTTTAATTACAAAACAACCAATAGAATCATTCCAGACAACGACCCCTTCTCGTTTTTGATATTTAATAATGTCTCCTTCGTAGATTTCCTTGCCGTTCTTGTCTTTCAATCCTGTGTACTGACCAATTGTGTCTGGGTCAACATGATATAAGACATACCTTGTTTTAAGAGAATCCTTATTTACAATAGATCTTGCCCCGTTTGGATAACATAGAAGGCTTCCATACACCCATTCTTCATTGTCAAGGTTTTTACCTCTGAAAATAATTTCTTTGTTCATTTTTTGTATAGTCTTTGTGATTGTTAATTTATTTAATAGTTAATAGCGTCTCGTTTGTTGATAAAAAAGTGGATACCATGAGAGCACTCTTTCCAACGATTATCATCCCATGAGTCGGGATAAACATATTCACCAACTCTATACTCAGTCTTCACATAGGTATTACAAGTGATACTATCAACCGGAAATCTTCCGTCAATATCAGTAATTGCAACAACTTTTGCCTTGTCACAACGGCACCTGTTTGTAGTGGCGGAACTTCTTCTTGCGTCAGCAGGGATAAGTAACTGGACAAGTTTACCATCCACTTTTTTCCAAGCGGTAAATTCTCCGTCTGATGGACATACAAGTGGAATATATGGGATATTGTTTGCACTTACAAGGTCTGCACCTACAAGGGTTGCACTTGCAAGGTTTGCACTTGCAAGGTTTGTGTTTATAAGATCTGCACCTGCAAGGTTTGCACATATAAGGTATGCATTATTAAGGTTTGCATTATTAAGGTATGCATTAATAAGGTATGCACCATCAAGGTATGCGCCTTTAAGGTCTGCATCTTTAAGGTTTGCATCTTCAAGATTTGCATATCTAAGATCTGCGCCTAAAAGGTTTGCACCATAAAGGTATGCGCCTTTAAGGTCTGCATATCTAAGGTCTGCATATCTAAGGTTTGCATGTTTCTTTACAGCCTCTTCCAGCGTATCTTTTAGACTGTTATTTTCTTTTTCGTATTCAAACAAAATATCTCCCGTCAAACGAGATTTAATTATAATTTTTATTTTGTCCGTAACTATTCTCCTTTTAATAAAAGATTTAATCTTTGACAATATTGACTTTTTTTCATTTTTTACTTTATTCATAACTATATCTTTTTTTATTAAATTCAAACAAACCGTAAACAAACCGTTTGACAATAATAAGAAATCCTATTAACACAGCCATCATCGCCTAACAATTGGGAAATCCTTTTTCTTTCAACAATTTGCTTACATCAAATGAGCAGTATGCTTCTTTTATCATAATTTAATTATTTTTAAAATTATACATCCCTTCGGGTGCTTCCAATGCTAAACCTTTTTCAATTAATCCATGATAATCAAAGTGATGTTCATTGAGCCAGTCAATAATACTTAAACCATCAAGATAATTATACTGACTACCTCCACAGCATAAAATTTGAGGCATATTAGTGTATAAGTAAAATTTAAATCTGTCATTTGTAAGTTTTGATAAATCCAATCTTTCTTCATCTGTCATACTTGACATTGGGCGGAGATATGGCTTAACTTTATCTTTAATAATGTTATATGTTGAATCACCATTTTTAATGGGTCTAGCATAATCAAATTGTACAAATATCTCATCACCAATTATTCCCTTTAATACAGGGGTATAATCAGTTATGTTACAAACTTGCACTTTTATTTCATAGGGCAAAAGTGCCGCTAAAACCCCAATGAGTAAATTTTTTTCTTCTTGTTTCATGATTTCTATTTTATTTTTTAAATTTATTTTTTAAACATTTTTTCAGCAATGCTGTTCATATGTTTATAAGTCATTGATATAGGATACTTTTCTCCTATCCTTCCAAGTCTGAAATGTTCTTTCTTACCATAATGAGGACAATTTAATTTAATTTCATCTCTACTTAATGATTGGAATACACCTAATACAATTAATATTATTGCTCTTTCCCTTGTAACTTCATAAAAATGCATTCTATGCTCTACCTCTTCCTCAAATCTAGCATGTAAACTATACCATCTGTTTTGATTGTATCCAAACTGTATATTCATATTTTCACACAATTCATCAAGAGCAATCAACATATAGCGGGACACTTCTTTTTCATTTAATGAATATACACCATAGATTTTCGAGATAAGATAACTTAAGTCGTCAATCATATCACCTTTAGGAGACTGATACCATCCTTTAGAGTATAAAACTATATCATTAAATATAAAGTTTTCAATTTTATTATTCATAAATTAATTAATTTTAAAACATTGCAAAAATATATAATATTTTCTATATAAAAATTGCTTGGAAAATTTTTTATTAATTAATTATATTTTTTTAAGAATTCTAAATTTAATTCTTTATTATTTGTTTCTTTTAAATATCTTAACAATAAAATCTTTGATAATTGTAAAAAGAAAATAAGGAATCAAAGAAATTATTATAATAACAATGATTGGCCATAAAAATATAAATGTTGTAACATCATCATTATATTTTTTAACTATAAGTTTTGTTAAAAAATATAAAATAAATCCTGTTATTAAATAACCAAAAATAATCAGTAATCCAATTAATAATTTTGTCATAATATTTTTAAATTTTTTTCAGAAAATGTTTCAGATTTTTATCTAAATAAATTTTAGAAATTTTTACATTAATTTTTTAGGATATTTTTGTACAATCTAATGAGAAACACAAGATTGCATATCCACCACATTCTTCAACATACCATGTTTTTTGGTAAAACATCCCACAGAATAAATTTCTATATCTTTATCAAATAGTTTTATAAACACCTCAGAATATTCACCTTCTGTTTCCGGTAATTCGTCTTCAACAGATTTCCATTGCTGGGACAATACAACATTTGCTATTTTTATGCAATAACCTTTTGCTCCTGACATCATACAACATTCACATTTTCTCTCACATCTTTCTGGCTCGCAACACACTTCTTCAGCCAATCTTTCTATTTCTTCTTGTTGTTTCATATATTTTATCCAATTTTTAGATTATTGTTTATCTAATATCTTTATACATATCTTCAGTTGCAGGTTTCACTACAGAGTTTCTTTCAATCAATCCGCGATAATCTAACCTGTGTGAATGCATCAAGTCAATAATACGTTTGGCACTATCAAGAGTTATGAAATCTCTTGGTTTCGCAGTGATGGAATTTAATATTTCCTGCTCTTCCTTTGTTATATCACTTAACGGGCGTAAATAAAATTCACATTCCCCTATAACACGATATGCAAGATTATCACGGTCATAATCATCTAATATAACCCTAACATTCCCAAGAAGACTTATTTCTTGAACTTGTGATTGAACCTTTATAAAACCCTTCTCTTCATCCCATATTTCTATCTTTGCTATAAGACCATATGGGATGTAAGGAACCAGATTTTTTATCATATAATTTTTATCATTTGTTTCCATAATATTTTTATAAAAAGTTTCTACAATTTTTTTCTGAAAAAGATTTGAAAATATTTTTAAAAAATTTACAATTATTATTTTAAAAAAATTTTTACATTTTTATTTGCGCATCGTTTTGAGTGAGTCAGCGATAATCTGGTTCACACGTATCCTTGTTATGTTAAACCTTTTGGCAATTGTATCCAAGCCTACCGGATATTCTCTATCTATACCATATGCCATTTTTATGATATTACGTGATCGTTCATCCAATTTGTCAAGTAAATTGGTTACTATATACTTTTTATATTCATTTTCTTCCGTATCAATATAATCATTGTATGATGCGGTAATTTTTGAGAATTCACTTGATTCGGTATATTCTTCGTCTTCTTCATCACCATTCATATTGACAATAGGAACCGATACAATATCAAACATATCTGAATTGTCTTTTATTTCAACACCATATTTTTCAAAAAAGATTTCTTTAATCTCTTCCTGTGTTGCCTCTCTTTGGTGTTCGGAATAAAAATTGTCACAGACATCTTTAAGTCTTAAACCGACCTTTCTAAAATTACTCCTGCGTACAATATTGCCATACTGCAGATGATATTCCTGCATGGCAGCATAAATGTAATCAATAGCAAAGGTGATGAAGCGTACACCCATATTAAGATCGAATTTGCTCATTGCTCTTAAAAGACCGAAATTTCCTTCTTTGACATAATCAAGAACAATGTCAGGATTCTGAGTGAAGCACAAAGCCTTCGAATATATAATCCTCTGATTGCTCATAAGAATTGTTTCTTCAATATCCTTTTTTTCCTTGCTATCGCAATTTTTATATCTAAAGAAAAGATTCTTCTCTTCTTCGGGGGATAGAATTTTATATTTACGAATGTCATTAAGAAAACTTTTAATTGAATTAGTATTCTCAACAAATCTTGATAAAGTGGTTTTTTTCTTGTTCATTTTATTTTTGTTTTTATTTGTTATTTTGATTTTTCTATCTTTATAATTCTTAAAACTTTCTCATAATATGATTGATCTTCGGCATATCCTGCATTAACCAACCAAAGCAAATATTCTTCATCCGTACACTCGGAATCCTCACACTTGTATTGAAATCTTGTTTTGTAAGCGTGCAAACATTCTTTCCATGATGTAAAAGAAGCATAACACTTATTATAAGAATCATATATACCTAAGCAATTACCTTTATTGATAAAAGTTTTAGATTTAAAATTTCCCGATTCGAGTTTTGCTTGTGCCCATACAACATAAGGATGATGTATCTTTAAAGAATCACAAACCTTAAAAAAGTCCTCTTTGGTAACTTGTGAAAATGTCATATAGGGTAAAATTAAAATTCCCATTATTGTCAATATTCTTTTCATATCATATTATTTTCAATTTAACATGCAAAAGTAAAACTATTTTTTAAAATATGAAATTGCTTGGAATAAAAATTAACACTAATTAACAATAAGAGTTATTGAGAAAATCTGGCTAAATAAAAAATCAGCTGATGCGTTTTGTTAAAGTTCTAATAGAACATTTACTTTTTATTCATAATGTGATTTAAAACTTTTTAAAAAAATATTTTTATACATGAAACAAAACACAATGATATAAAATATTAAAGTTCTAATAGAACATTTACTTTTCAACATCTCGAATTTATTTTAATTTACATACAAAATAAAAAAGGGTGAAGAAATTTTCTTCACCCTAAAAAAGAGATAATAAAAATAATTGGCTAAATATATATAATTCCTTAATTGAATATAAGTTTAAAAACTAATCTCCCTGATAATTTTTAAAGTGTCTGAAACATATGCAGACTCCTTACAATAACAATATGTAAAACCCTTATAATATTTTGCCCCCACAGGGATTTCACATTCAAGCACAGCAATATCAAATACCTTTTTATTACTTTTTAATAAATATTGTACTGTGGATAATTTTAAAAAATATTGTGCTGTGGATTTCCACTCATCAGCTTCGGCATCAAACGTAAATAATCCCCTGTTAACTTTATAAGGTATATCAAGATATATTAAATTTGAAATTTGTGCTTCATTAAATTCCCTAATAAGGTTTTCGTCTGTGTGCATTAGTTCAGGCATTCTTGCACAGGAACCAGGGTTGTATCGAACGGGTGTAGTATATTTTAATAATGACAAATATTCAAAATTACCGTCATCGGTTTTTATTTTCTTTACTATTTTATAAACCTTAATGGGTTTGTCTGCTATTAATGGTTTTCTCTGATCTGTATATAAACACATATTAAAATTATTTAAAACATCCATTCTGAATTATCTAACACTCTAATAACCTTAACACAATCCGAGACATATGCTTTTTCCATTCCACAACAACATGTAATGCCCTTATAATATTTTGCCCCCACAGGGATTTCGCACTCAAGCACAGCAATATCAAATATATCACAATTTTCTTTTTTCTGTATATAAGCATTAGGTAAATGTTTCCATGTATCATCATCCGGATTAAATGTAAATAATCCTCTGTCAACTTTATATAGTTCTTCTTTTTCTATTTGTATTGGAATTATAAAACTAATACATTTTTCGGGATTATTAAACAATTTGTTATCGAACTTTTTATTGTTTTTACCCATTAAGTTTTCTGTCATCTTTACACAATTCCCTATGGTATAATAGACACGTGGGACAAATTCGAAAAATGAATGGTATTTGCCATCTGTTCTTATCACTACCTTATAAACTTTTATAGGCTTGTCCGCCTTAAGCGGCTTGTTTTGATTTGTAAATAAGCACATATATTTAATAAAATTTATAGTTTATATCATTAACAACATATAATTCATCTGAAACGTAAGCGGATTCAACTGCAACACAATATGAATACCCTTTATAATATTTTGCCCCCACAGGAATTTCACATTCAAGCACAGCAACCTCCAAATCAGAATCACAAAAATCTCGATACCTGTTCAAACAATAACGATTGTATTCGGGATTGGACATTAGTCGCTCTATCCGATTATGAAATTGTTTTGCAGTATATATCCAGTCGTCCTTTTCAGTGTCAAAGGAAAACAACCCCCTGTCAATACGAAACAATTCTTTAGAATTAACAGCCTCGTCCTCTAAGTTTATTGTTTTGTATTGATCAAAACAATCTTTTGCAAAATCAACTATTGTACAATGACTATTAACAGGATTTAAAAATAATTGTTTTTCATATTCTCTACCTCGGATATCATTACTGTTAAGATTATCAAGCATAGTAACACGTTTGTTTATATTATAATGAATACGATGTTTGCAAAACAAATAATAGTTAAGATAATTAACCTCTTCTTTGTAGGTTTCCTTGATTACCGCCTTATAAACTTTTATAGGCTTGTCCGCCTTAAGCGGCTTGTTTTGAATTGTAAATAAGCACATGATTTAATATTCGTAAAGTCCAAACTGATAGTCGAAATTCTCCTGATTATAACCCGTAAGATGTGGTAATCTTACAAAGGTTATCTCATTATATTTTTCATCAGACAAATCACTCATGAATTGACGAAACTCTTTATCTTCTTTTCCAGGTTGAAGATATTCTAATTCGTTACCATATTCATCATCATTTGCCAATTCAGACATGTCACAATCAAAGTCAATCCATGTAAACCCACCACCATTTACAACACACGGAACATCATATCCTGCTGCTTGACAGTCTTGAATCCATTCCACTAACTCTAATTTCGTTTTTGGATAATCATCTTTTGTTCTGAACATAATTTATTATTTTTTATTTGTTTATATTTCTAATTATTACTATCAAAGTGTTCCAATTATACTATCAAATTGTTTCAACGCAGGTACTATTGTATCATTATAAAGTGTATCCATATTATATGCATAATCAAAATGCTTATCCGGTTTCCATGTAGTAAATTCTTTTTTATATCGTGGACGGAATTTGAAATTATTAATTCCAACCCATATTGCTAATTGGTTTTCTTTGGATTCATAATCCTTAGAGACAAAGGGATCATTAGCATAACCATATTCATTGTAAATTTTAATATAGAAATATGGGTTTTCCTTAACCATATATTCTCCCTCACCTTTTACTTTAAAATTTACAGGTTTAAGATTATAATATATCTTAATTTCAGCCATTTTGTCTTCTTCGAAACCAATCTCTATTTGACAATCAGGATACATCTTTTTAATGTTTTCAGAAATTATATCAATTTCTTTTTTTAATTGATCGTTAAACTTGTCAGGGATAATACATACAAAATTTCCATTTCTCTTTTTCATAATTATATAATTTTTAAATTTACGCTGCAAAGTAAATACATTTTTTTCAATTGTAAGATTGCTTGGAAAAAATATTTTTAAATTTTTTATTTGATTGAAATTTACGTTGCAAAGATAAGTAAAAATTTAAAACAAATTACGTCCTGATGAAAAAACTTAAAGTTCTAATAGAACATTTAAAAAATTGCAATTAATCGTATAATTTTTGAGAATAAAAAAACCTGATAACTTAAACAGAGTAGGTTATCAGGTTAAAAAAATAAAATAATTATTGCTTATGCTACGATAATAAAATTGAATTAACTAATCAATATAAATGTATTTTTACATATTTTTTAACTATATTAGTCAAAAATAAAATTGAAAATTATTTTGAGAATTATTATGAAAAACTTTTAATTGTATTTTATATAATTTTCTTATTTTAAATTTAAAAAATAATTTAGGTATTTTTAGCCTGTTTTAGACACGAAAACTATTTAGTTGATAAAATATATCACTTTAATATAAAAAGCCTCTGTATGGTCAGAAAAATGCCTAATTTAAAGTTTTTTTACTTAAAGGTTAATTATTATAAAAATCACTAATAGTTTTTATTCTTAAACCGGAATCTTCAATAAACCTTTTGTAATAATGTCAAGCAAGAGACTTACCTTGCAATCGACCTCGTCTTCACATTCATCATCCATTTCAGTTGAAAATCCGATAAGAGGTGGTTCTGATGGCTTATATTCATTATAATATTCTATGTAGTAATCATTTCCATGTTTGTAACTTCTCAATCTATAAACTTCAGCACAACAAAGATTGTCTGTTTTTGGTTTTTCTTTATTTGAATTTGTTTTCTTTAACTCTTCATTGTTAGGCTTTATTCTGATAAAAGCCGGAAGTATTATTCCAAGTTTTGCAGATGACCATGCTGGCACATCATTAACATTATATAAATCTTTATCCGTTGGTATTGTTAAACGATATGATTCCTTATTATCTGTTATACGCCATACCATATCCGCACTCATTGGATTTATACCTGCAGCAAATAAATTCTTTGATTGTTCAACACTTGTTACTATTTTACAATTATTCATATCTTTATTATTAATTTAACTTATTAAAAAATTCAGCCCCATCTAAAGAGATGTCTTTTTCTGTAATTAATGGTGTTTCTATTTCTCTAACATATATAAAACGTACATAATATTTACATCCATTAGTTATTAAATTCAAACCATCTCCTGATATTTTATCATAAATTTTATCAATTACCTTGCTTTCGACTTCTTTGATAAAATCAAACGGAACTTCATAATCTTCTATATACTTAATCTTATAAAACCATCTTTCATCTGATTCATTTGTTATCTTTTTAGGATTAAACAAATACAAAATTGAGTATCTAGGTAAACAATTAGAATATCTGTCAATTTTAAAACAATAAGCATTATTCTTTTTTATAGGATTAGTATGATTTAAATCGTCATCTATTATGGGCAATATTACTTTTTCAATATAATTAAAAGGTAGCCATGCATAATCTCCATCATGTAAAACAAATTCTGATTGTTCAGGTGTGATTTTTTTGTTTCTTGCTTCAGATATAATACGGTGTATCTGTCTTAGAAGTTCATTCCTAAATTCAAGCGGAATATCTTCACTAACATCTTCGTCTTTAAACAAAGGTGATAGTGTTGGTTGTCCTGAATCGGGCATTTTACCGAAAAAATACCTGTTTTTCTTAAAATCAATACCTAAATAACATTTTTTATCCATTTTTCAAAAACTATAAATCGTTACTTAAAATATATGTAAAAATTTTGAAACTAAAAAACAAAAAGTAATTTTTATTAATAATGGTCAAATATCATCATAGAATTTATAGAAAAATGCGAATTGGTTTTTGAAATAATTTCTGAAAAAAATTCTAAAAAATATTTTAAAAATAATTTAACCTATTTTATAGATTAATTACAAAACTCTTTAAAGAAAATATTTTATTTTTTATTTTAAAATTTTTAAAAGTAATACCCGAAAGAAGAAAATCATTTAACAGTAAAATGTTCTAATAGAACTTCAACTGTTTTAAAAAAATTTTTCAGGATATAAAAAATTCAATTATTTTTGCATCGTTAAATTTCATTAGTATAAATTTTTAAAACAAAACAAAATGACAGAGAAACAATTAAAAGAAAGAGTAAAATGGAGTTGGTGTATTTAATAGTTAAATAAATAATTAAACAAAACTTAATAATTTTAGTAAATAATTAATAGGTAGCAGTACTACCGAATTTACGCTTGTGGACTACCCAACTATGGATGAACCAAACATAATGTGATGCTAAAAAGTAGTGGTAGGTTGAAGCAAGAAGTTAATAAAGCATGAAGTTTAACTTTGTGTAAGTTTTAACATACTGCAAGAGAAAAAATTCTCTTGGGGAATATAACTACTAAACTACTAACATTAGGGAAAATGGAAAATTTCAAAAACATAGACTTGTCTGATTACAAGTGACCTAAATACGGAATCACAGATACACATCTTGAAAGATGCAAGGAAATTGCAATGGCGTTTGCACACGAACTTTACGGCAATTGGGACATCGTAAAACTTTGGGAAGACACATATCCGCTCTTCCTTGAACAAGATTTCGATGTCAAGAAGGTTGAGGAACTTGTGAAAAGAGACTCGGTAATTATTAGGAGGTACGGGTGGGCGCAATACGCTTGGGCGGGACTTCCACAGGGATGGTGGCATTTCATCGAGTACATAGCACAACATTACTAATCAAAGAAAGGGAAACAAAAAATGGAAAAATACAAGATTCTAATATGGAATTTTAGAGCAAAAAGACCAAGAAAGCCTCTGTTTTTCAAAACATCAAGTTCAATGTACAGCTACGGTAACTCGCTTGTAAATGATACAAAAGTGGAATACATCGAATATTTCGAGAAAAAAGATGAAGAATGGATAAAAATAAACTAAAACTCTCAATATAAAAATGTTTAAAAGTAAAATATAGTATTATTATAAATAACTTATTTTATTGAAATCCATTGTAAATTCAATGTAAAAATACAATATTCTAAAATATATAATAAAATATTTCTCATAAAAATAAAATAAAAATAAGTCATTATGAAAAGAGATA
>JAEEGL013885044.1_pt1 | contig 30906 bp, 25 predicted proteins | sample 9134231 | NCBI WGS metagenome assembly JAEEGL01 (sample SAMN16246548, study PRJNA631951) | gut metagenome | biome: gut microbiome; feature: rumen; material: fiber-attached | host: Bos | place: Iran: Karaj | collected 2018-10
AAATCAAGATTTTGATTATACACCTAACGATCTTTTAGGTATTGCCTATGCTAAGGCTATTGCTAAACATAATTATTCTATTAAATTAGAAACTATTAAAAGAACAAATGACTATCATGATATTATTTTAGATGATTCAAGAGTAAGTGCATCAAATATCAGAAAAAGAATAGAAGGTAACGAAGATGTATCAAAATATATGCCCCATGAATCAGATAATGTATTAATTAATATAGACCAAACCTTACTATTTAATTTAATCAAATATCAAATACTTGTTAGTGATAATCTAGATAATTACTTGGATGTGACTGAAGGACTAGACCATGTATTAAAAAACGCGATTATCAAATCTAAATCAATCGATGAATTAATCCAAAATGTCAAATCCAAAAGATATACCTATAACAAAATAAAAAGAATGTTAATTCATATTTTACTTGGAATAAAAAAAGAAGATGTTAAAGCAGAACTAGCTTATTTAACAATTCTAGGCTTTAGTACTGAAGGAAAAAATTATATAAAAAACATAAAAAAAGAATTACAAGCTTTTACACAAAAAGACTATAACTCTATTCAATATAAAACTGAAATGAAGGCATCTCAGATTTATGATTTAATCACAGCTAATAATACTACTCTATTTGAAAAAAGTAATAAGCCAATACAATTATAATGGTGTCCCCATGGAGAATCGAACTCCAGACCTTATGTTCCGGAAACATACGCTCTATCCAACTGAGCTATGGGGACAAATATATTTTAACACAAAAAAAGTGATTGATAAACTAATCAATCACTTTTATTTCGTTTATAATAGGTTGGTCTTCTTTTAAAACTGTACCATTTTTGTCAACGGGTTTAGCATCATTTGCTATTTTATCAACTATTTCCATTCCCTCAGTAACATGGCCAAATGCCGCATATTGACCATCTAAATTTTTTTCATCTTCTTGTACAATAAAGAACTGAGTTGATCCAGAATCATAAGCAGTAGCGCGTGCCATTGATATAACTCCCCTAACATGGCTTATATCATTTTCTACCCCATTTTTGGCAAATTCCCCTTTTATGGTTTTTTCATCACCACTAGAACTACTAGTTCCAGATTTAGATCCACCTTGAATCATAAATCCTTTTATAATTCTATGAAAAGTTAAACCATTATAGAAACCCGAGTTAGATAAATCAATAAAATTCTTTACTGTGATTGGGGCCTCATCAGCATCTAATTCTACTTTTATTACTACATAATCTTTAACATCAATCTCCACATGATGTTTACCAGACAATTGATCCTTCTTACCACATCCACTTATTACCAATAATAACAAGCTAATTATAATAATACTACAAAATTTTTTCATCAAAATAGCCCCACTATATCATGTATAGTAATATAAATCATTAATAACATTAATAAGGCAAATCCAATAGTGTGACACATATTCTCAAATTTTGAATTAACAGGGCTTCCTTTAATTTTTTCAATTATTAAGAATAATACTCTACCACCATCAAATGCTGGGAATGGCAAAATATTAACGACACCAACATTAATTGATAAGAACGCTGTAATATATAATAGATATTGAATTCCTGCAGATAGTGATTCTCCTACTACACTAAATATACCGACTGGGCCACTCAAATTATTAATTGATATTTTACCAGATATTAAACCATAAACTGTTAACGCCATCGAATTGACTATACTTTGGAATTTTACAAATGCATATTTAAAATGTTCAACTATATTAGTAGTCTTTTCACCTTCAATCGCAACCCCAAATAACTTAACATCCTTTTTTGTTTCTTCATCTTTTATTATACTTGGAGTAATTCCTTTTGTTTCTATAGTTCCATCTGCATGCTGAATCTCAAAATCATAAACATTATCAGCATCCTTCATAAACAAATAGATTTGAGCAACTTCCCAAGAAGAAACTTTATGATTGTTTATTTTTAATATTTTATCACCTGCAACAACGCCTGCTTTTTCCATTGGTGAATCCTTTACTACAGAATACACCACTGGTTTTAAAATACTTCCGCCCCAAATACAAGCAGTTGCGAATAAAACTAATATAGCGAAAATAAAGTTATTTACTACACCAGCTACCATTATAATGATTCTCTGATACCATGGCTTATTACACATAAACGCCTTTTTAGGAATTTTCTTGGTATCATCATCTTCATATACTTCACCGGCCATAGATACAAATCCGCCAATAGGAATGGCTCTAAGATTATAATCTATTTTATCTTTTCCCTTATGAGTATATATAACGGGTCCCATGCCGATTGAAAACTCATAAATATGCACTTTAAACTTTTTAGCCCATAGAAAGTGACCTAATTCATGAACAAGTATAATAACTCCTAATACTAAAATGAATACCAACAATTTCAAAATAAACATAATGTCCTCCTTATTATAAATACAACAATGAATATACTAGCAATACCCATATTAAAGAATCAGTTCTATCTAATATTCCCCCATGACCAGGTAATAAATTTGAAAAATCTTTAATACCATTTTCCCGTTTTATTTTGCTAAAGAATAAATCCCCTAATTGACCAGCTATACCAAGTATAATTGTTATTATAAACAGTTTGAAACTTATTTTAGAAAATGTAAAATGAGCAAAAAGTAATGCTATAAAACTGCCTACTACCAAGCCACCAATAGAACCTTCTATAGATTTATGGGGGCTCACTTTGGGTAATAATTTGTGTTTTCCAAATTTACTACCAATAAACAAAGCGAACATCTCATTAAATATACTAACTAATGCCAAGTAAACAAATATAAAAATATTGATTTCACGACTTACTATAGCACTTTTAGCACTGATACCTATTAATAATACCATGCCCAGAAGTTTAAATGCATCTTCTATAGAATAATTCTTATTATAAAATATAGAGGGCGTTAATAGTAATATACATGAAACTATAATACTGCTATAGGGTACTCCAACATAGAATAAATAACTATTAGTGTGACCAAATAAACTCTTATCACAAATAATCATTAAAATTAAACATAACATTGATATAAGTCTAATTACTAAAGGATATTGCTTTGATCCTTTTTTTAAATCCCAAAATTCCTTTAAACCTAATAAAGCAATTAGAGATACACCAAACTTAAACACGCTTCCGCCTATCAAAACAAAAGGTAAAATTACTAATGTCATGATAATCGCGGTAACAACTCTTTTCTTCATATTTCTCCTCATACTATAGTATATATTATTTTATTCTTTTTTTAAAGCAAAAAGTTATGTTTCACAACATAACTTTACAACGTGTCATTAAATCTTTCGATTTCATCCAAATGCTCTTCTACCAATCCGCGAAAACGTCTTTTAAATGATACAACTTTACGTTTTACTAATTCCGCCTCGCGTTCAATATTCTCAGCTCTAATTAAAGCTGAGTTAATTACCCTAGAGGCATTTCTTTTAGCATCTTCAATTATGCTTCTTGATTGTTCAAAAGCAGACTCTTTAATATTTTTTGTTGATTCTTCAGCAAGTGAAATTGCCTTATTTAAAGACATTTCCATTTGCTTATAGTGTTCCAGTTCTTTTTCTAATTCAAGTATCCTACTATCGCTTGATTTTAGGCGATTTAGCAAAGATTCATATTCCCTGGTAACCTCATTAACGAAATGGTTTACTTCTTCTTTATTATACCCTGGAAGACTGGTCTTAAATTTATCCATCGCCAAGCACTTCCTTTTATTACCATTCTAGTTCGTCATCTACATTTTTTTTGTCATTATCTTTGTTATCTTCAGTTATTTTTCCTTGAACATTAACATTATTAGGAGTGCATAAATATATGCCAACACCTATCTTTTGCATTGAGCCACCAATAGCGTATATGACGCCACTTAAAAAATCAATAATTCTTTTTGCTTGCTCACTAGTCACCCTTTTAAGATTTACCACAACACTATTACGATGTTTTAAATGTTCGGCAATTTGTTGAGATTCTGAATACGCTCTAGGTTCTAATAATATCATTTTATTACCAGTTTTATCTGCCTCTTTTATAGCGTCTTCTTCACTCATTTCATAATATCCATCTTCTACACTAGAAATATCATCCACTTCATTGTTAGAAAACAATTTTTTAAAACTAAAGGCCATACACATTCCTCCTATTATTACTCTTCTATTCTATCAAAAAAAAGGTTAAAAAACAACCCACATATTTAAAAACTAAAACTTTAACTTACTTTTTTTACCAATTCCCCCAATTTTTTAACTTTTGAATCTTTAATTTTGACATATTTTAAATAACAATCGCCACACATTGGGACATACGTTATGTCAGAGATGGCACCATCGATTAACACAACATCACCACTTAGCGAATAATTGTTATTAACTCGTCTTGCATTAAAAACCGCTTTTTTGCCACATCTACATAAAGAAGCACTTCCAATTTCTTCAATATCATCCGCAATCGCAAATAATTTTGCTACACCTGGTGAAAAAATATCTCCCATAAAATTGCTCTTTAACCCATATGTGATAACAGGAATATTTATTAAATGGGCTATAGTCCATAAATCTTCAATTTGCGATTCAGAAAAAAATTCAACTTCGTCTACCAAAATAGCCTTTGAAGTATAGTAAATTTTATAATTTTTTTCATTTAGTAACGACTCATTTTCTTTTAAAAGAATATCAACTGGTTTAGATAATCCAACTCTCGAAACAATAGAATCTTTACCCTTTGTATCAACTTTGGCTTTAATTATTGTTGTCTTAAATCCATTTTCTTCATAATTGTGAGCTGTTTGCAAAATACTAATGGTTTTACCACCATTCATTGCACTATACTTAAATACTAAATTGGCCATACTATCACCTATCTTAAGAATATCTTAAATAAAAAAGTAAAACAAGTATATATACACTTGTTTTACTTAAAATTAAGTTACATTGGTACCTTTAGTAAAATCTGTGCTGCCAGTTTTTGGATAAAAGCCACCATTAACAGTATCACATAAGCCGCCAGCCGAATCACTAATGCGATAGCAAGGAACAAAGTTAGCAATAATGGAATCACCTTTACTAATCTTCAAGCGATATAGTTTATAAATAGAATAATTTGATGGAGATCCAGTTCTATTAAAAGCATAAACAAAAATTGGATACGATTGACTAGCTAAAGTCGTACTTATAGTGGAATAAGCCACCTCATCAACCATCTTTTTTCTATTATTCATAAAATTAAGCGAAGCTGTATGTCTGGTATTAGCAACCGAGGCAGTCCCATAAAAATTGTTTGTATTAAACCCAATGTATATTGAATTGGAATTTGCAATCCAATACCTTGTATCAGTACTATCCCCACGAGTTCCAACTAGAATTCGATCACTCGATACATTAGTCATATCATAGTCTAAATACATGCCAGTAGAGTCATCAGGAATAATATTGGTATTTATATACTGACTTCCAGTACTTAAAATATACGATATTTCTTGGTAATCATCAGGTAGAATTGGGGAATTATCTATATATAAGACAGCTCTAAAGCCTTTTCCAGCATTAGCATTTTGGTTACTATTTAAGTTTACAAATGTTACTGTTGCTTCCCATGTGTCTGTTGTTGTTGAACCTGCTGATGCAGTTATTGGTTGCTTTAATGAACTTCCTCCTGATACAGTTGGTATATCTATTCCTCCCTTTTTAGTTGTTATGTCCATATTATTTATTACAGCAACATTATTCTTTTTTACATTCAAAACTAATTCTGGCGTTGTGCCATTTGTATAGACAAAGGTATTCTCGCTTATAATTAAAAAAACACGATAATAATGAGTTGATGAAGCATCATTTCTCGCTGTTAGTGTTACTGTACTTGTTGTTGACCCACTTCTATTTCCTGATCCTGAACCAAAGTTACTTTGATTAGCTGTAATAGTTATATCACTTCCTGGTGTAAACACTAGATTATCTAGTGAATTTGCTATTGTCTTTATATTACTTAAGCCATTTCCTGCGATTGATCCTTGGAAATACGCATACGATGCTCCTAGCACGCCTAAAACGATTACTATTATTGTAATCATCGTTACTATTACTAAATTTTTTCTTTTATCATTTATCATACTACATATTTATTTTAACAAATTTACCATTAAAAAAGCAACACTTATGGTTGCCTTTAACAATTATTTTTGCATATTTCTTATTGAGGAGTTAATCTCTTCAAACGCAGTATCAATTACTTTGCCGGCCTTACGTCTTGTTTTTTTATTCATCATGATATATGCGCCGCTTACCAAAGCTGCAATTCCTAACACACTCGGAACCATCATAGACATTTTTTTCATTTAATCACCTATTACTAGTATGGTTAAAACAATTGCGATTATTCATGTAAGAACAAGTCCTCTAATGTTTCTTTCAAAGTGGTTTTTCTTTCCTTAGCGTAATTATTTTGAATACCCCTAGAAAAAACTAATGGATCTCCAAGTAATATCAAAGATTTCTTAGCTCTTGAAACCGCTGTATATATGAGTTTATTATACAGCATATAAAAATTCTCTTTAGCTATGACCATAACAACATGGTCAAATTCACTACCTTGAGATTTATGAACGCTTATGGCATAAGCATGTTTAATGTTTACCAAATCTTTACGTGTATAGTCTACTAGATTGCCATCAAAATTTATCGTAACAAGCTCTTTTCGTCTTGGCTTTGTTACTATACTTATTCCCTCAATATAACCAATATCACCATTATAAACGTTATTATCAGGATCATTTACTAACTGCAATACCTTATCGCCTTCTCGATAAGTAACATCACCATGCTTGATCTCATCTCGATCTTCTTTAGGTGGGTTAAAAAGATTTTGCATTATAACATTTAAATAATCAATGCCGTTTTCTCCTTTATAAATTGGGGCTAGAATTTGCAAATTAGATTCATCTATCCCTTTATTTTTAGCCATTTTTACAATATCCACTAAATTAGTTAAAATCGAAGCAGAATCTGCATTAATAAAATTATAATCATCTTTTTTAGTTAAAAACTCTTCTTGCAAATCTAAATCTTTTATTTCTTTTGCTAAATACGGAATATAAGAATTATCACTTTGCCTATAAATTTTTGTAAGAGGGATATAGGTAAATAAATCTGAATCAATTAAATCATTTAATACCAATCCGGGCCCTACGCTAGGAAGTTGAAAAGCATCGCCCACTAAAATAATTTGGACATCGTTTGTTAAAGCTCGCAAAAGCGAGGCAAACAAGGAGACATCCACCATACTAACCTCATCAACCACAATTAATTTATGCATGGTTTTATTATCCTCGTTATACACAAATTCGTTAGATTCTTTATACCATTTTAAATAACGATGGATTGTATATGCAGGAAGTAATGTTGATTGGCTTAATTTTTTGGCAGCTCTTCCAGTTGGTGCCAGTAAAGCAATACTTTCAATTACCTCAATGGGAGTCAAACGCTTAGTTTCAATGTATAGCTTCACTATTGCGTTAATTATAGTAGTTTTTCCAGTTCCGGGGCCACCGGAAATAATTGAAACACTATTATTTAGTGCCTGTTTAATTGCTTTAATTTGGACATCATCATATGTTATACCAATCATTTCTTGTAACTTTTCTATCTTTTCTTCAAAATGTTTGATTGGACTTATTTCCTTTGTAGAAATAAATTTTAAATGCTTGGCAATATCTTTTTCAGCATAGTAAAACTCATTTAAATATATTTTTGAATCAACTACTACAATTTCTTTATCCCGTTTTAAATCTGCCAATACATTTAATAAAGCTTCCTCGGCAACTACTAAATTATAAAACGCTTTTAATCCTTGTGTCAGTTCTTCTTTATCAGTATAAGTATTGCCGGTTTGAAAGGCTATCTCCATTAAAGCTTGTAAAATACAAGCATAGATACGCTCATGGGTATCGGGATCATTATTTTGCAAATAAATACGATCCAACTTGGGAAAATCAATTATACTTTTTAAAGAATAAAAATCATCGTTAATTATATACTCAGTATCTTCCTTATATTTGTTTATTATTTTAGAAGCATCCTCGGTTGAAAATCCCATTTCTTGTAGTTTTAAAATGATATCATCACATTTATCATATTCAACCAGAGATCTATAAATCTTTTGGGCTCTTTTTTCAGTCATGCCCGGTATTACCAAAAGATTTTCCTGATTTTCTTTGATAATATTTATGGATTCTTCACCATACATTTCTACGATTTTTTTTGCTGTCGTCTCACCACATCCATCTATAAAGGCTGTTAAAAATTCAATTATGCCTTCCTTGGTAGTTGGTTTAACATATTCATATCTTGTAATGTTAAACTGCTTTTTATTATACTTTTCGTTTAAAATATAATCACCATCTAATTGAACAAGTTGATCTATTTTTAAATCTACGATATTACCGGTTACTGTAATAATCTTTTCATTAGAGTCAAAGTCCTCGATAATGTTTTTAACATGAAAAAGTGCGACAACATAAGAATTGTCTTCACTTTGATAAATAATTTTTGATATTTTGCCCTCTATTTTACTCATAATAATCCTTTTGTATCTTCACTGATTCAATATCATTTATACCAAATGTACTATGGTATTTTACTCGTAGCATGTTTGAGGTATGACCAATCGCATAATCAGACTTCTTTTCCTCAATTAACACATCTAAATTAGAGTTTATAAATAATTCTCGATATTCTTTTTCTAAAGTATTTGACAATTCAATTAATCTCTTTGCTCGTTCCTTTTTTGTTTTTTCGTCAACCTGCATAGGCATATTGGCAGCAGCAGTTCCCTTCCTAACCGAATAAGGGAAAACATGAATTTTACTAAATGCTATTTTCTTACAAAAATCTAGTGTATCATTAAATAATTCGTCTGTTTCATAAGGATGACCTACTAAACAATCAGTTGATATTGATATATTAGGCCTAATTGATCGAATTTTACCAATAACATCTGCAAAATAATCTAAATCATATTTTCTATTCATCCTTTTTAATATCTCATTAGATCCAGCCTGTAATGGTATGTGCAAATGGTCACATAACTTAGAATTATTCTTTAATAAATGATAAAATTTATCATTATTTATCTCAGTAATTTCAATTGAAGATAACCGAATTCTTTTTAACCCTGCTATCTTAGACAACGCATCAATTAAGTCACACAAATCATGACCATTTGATTCATAAGATCCGGTGTGTATACCTGTTAACACAATTTCTTTGTGACCATTTTGAACTAACTCGTTAGCTTCTTCAATTGTCTTATTATAATCTTTACAACGCAAATTACCTCTTAAATACGGAATAATACAATATGAGCAATAATTATTACAACCATCCTGAATTTTAATGTATGCCCTAACATGATTAAACCGATTAATTGTCATATCTTCAAATATACTATGTTGCATATCACAAATGGAGTTATATTTTATTTGATTCTCTTTATAGTTTCTTATTAATTCAACGATATTGCTTTTCTCTTTATTACCAAGAACAATATCTGCATCAATTTTTTTAAATCTTTCAGCATCGTTTTGAACTGAACAACCACATACAACAATAATTGCAGTGGGATTTTCCCTTTTTAATCTTCTAAAAAGCTTCAAACTTTTTGTGTCCGCTATATTAGTAACACTACATGTATTTAAAATAACAACCTCTGGAGATTCATCATTTTCGATGTAACCAGCAGAAAGCATTTTTTCTCTCATAACTTCAGATTCGTAAGCATTGACTTTACAACCCAAAGTAACAATTTTAAACTTCATAATAAATCTCCTTTGCAGTAATATCATACAACATTTTAAAATAAAGGTCTATTAAATGCTTGGGTTTTAGAACATTTTATTATATAATTATTAATAGATGATAATATGAAGAAGGAAGTTGGATTATATATACCGGCATTTATCAGTATAGCACTTACTATTTTATTGGTTTTAGTTTTTACAAATGAATTGAAACTTAAGAAAGAGCAAAACAAAGATCCGGAAAAATCATATTTACTAGATATTGAAAAAGAAGAGAATTGTAGTGGGATAAATGTATATACAAATGATATTTCGACCTATTGTATCAAAGAAATATATTATAATGGCGAAGAAAAAATAAGCCTTAGAAGTGCTTTAAATGAAAGAATAACTATTACGGAGATTATTGAAAAACTTAGTTTGGTTAAAGAAGAAAATAATTATAAATTATATGAGGATAAAGACAACATAGGTAATACATATTTTAGATTATTAAATTGTAATAACAAATATATCATTGGTAATGGGGATTTATATTACAAAGAAGAATATTGCAAATAAAAAGGAGTTACTATGGAAAAGAATATTTTTAGGGAGTATGACATAAGAGGTGTGTACCCTACTCAACTAAATGAAGAAACCGCATTCATTATTGGGCAAGGATTTGGTTCATATATTCAAGAAAAATATAGCCAAAAAGCTTGCGTCGTATCACACGACAATCGTTTATCAGGCAATTCTTTAACATTAAGTCTAATCGAAGGTATTATTTCTACTGGATGTAATGTAATAGATTATGGGTTAACCACTACACCAATGAATTTTTACGCAAGACATATCAACAATCTATTTGGTATTATGATCACTGCATCTCATAATCCAAAAGATGACAATGGTTTTAAGTTTTCTTTTGATTATATTTCAAACGCTAAAGGAAAACAAATCTATGATTTTAGAGATTACATCTTTAATGGCAATTTCTTGCAAGGAAACGGAACAATTACACAATTAGATATGACAAACGATTATATTGACTTTATTAAGTCAGGAATATCTATGGGTGAAAAAAGACGTAAAGTAATTATAGATTGTGGTAATGGAGCTACCACAACTATTACTAGAAAAATTTTCGAACAATTTAATATTGACTTTGAAATAATAAATGAAGAAAATGATGGGACTTTTCCAAATCATCACCCCGATCCAGCAGTTGCAGAAAACATGAAGCAACTTCAAGCTGCCGTTATTGAAAGACATGCTGATTTAGGAGTTGCCTATGATGGCGATGGCGATCGGATTGGATTAGTAAAAGAAAATGGTGAGCTTCTTAGTACAGAAGAATTCATGATAATGGTTATTCGTGATATCATTGATAAAGTTGATAATAAAACTTTTCTATATGACGTTAAGTGCTCAAAAGCTTTAGAAGATGAAATAATTAAGCTTGGTGGTACTCCTTATATGTTTAGAACAGGGGCCAGTTACACTCAAGCTGAAACCCACGAAAAAAACTTGGCCTTTGGAGCTGAGTTTTCTGGGCACTCATTCTTTAGAGATCGGATATTTGATATAGGTTCTGCAATATATGCATCACTTCGTATTTGTGAAATATTATCCAAAACCGATAAAACCGTTTCTGAATTATGTGGAAATATTAACAAATATTATACTTCCGCAGAAAAAAAGATACCAACAAACGATGATATTAAATTCGGCGTAATAGAAAAAATTAAGCTTTTCTGTCAAAAACATAATTTCGATATAATCGACATCGATGGCGTAAGAATTAAATTTGTTAATGGCTGGGTACTAATTAGAGCAAGTAATACTGGTCCAAATTTAATATTTAGAGCTGAAGCTTCTACTGAAGAAGATTTAGCACACCTAGAAACATACTTTGAAAAACTAATTAATGATTATAATAAATAAAAAACAGTTCCTTAATGGAACTGTTATTTTATTATTGATTCTAATGCTAGAGTAATCATATCATTAAGTGCTTTTTGTCTATCTTCAGGAGAAACTATTTCCTGAGTCCACTTTGAATCCACGACTGTAACAATAGCTGTAGCATGCCGCTGCATGGAATTAGCTATATGAATTAAAGCAAAGGCTTCCATTTCTTCACCAAAAATATCATATTCTTTTGGCACTTTGGCTAATAATCTATTGTAATCAACATATGGGCCAAATACATCCATAGTATTTAACATTCCCACGTTTAATAATTCTGATAGTCCTAGTTCTTCAGCAGTTGCAATAATGGTTTTATTTAATTCGGCATCCGCATCAACTACATGACCTTCAAATCCATTATAAGATTCTGCAAAATTTGATGATGAAAATGCTTTATTACATAAAATCATTTCTTTAATATCGGCTTCTTTACTTACGGCCCCACAAGTTCCTATACGAATAATCTTTTGAACATTAAAGAAGTGGAACAATTCAAAAGCATAAATACTCATGCTTGGCATTCCCATACCTGAACCCATAACAGTTACTTTAACTCCCTTATAAGTTCCCGTAAAACCCAACATGTTGCGAAGACTCGTAACCAATTTGGCATCATCCAAGAAATTCTCCGCAATATATTTTGCTCTTAGTGGATCTCCTGGCATGATTACAATTGGGGCAATATCGTCTTGATTTTCAACTTTAATGTGTATTGGATTTGGTCCGATAAACATAATAATCACTTCCTATTTTTCTACTATTAGTATATCAAGAACTATTAAAAAATTATATAAAATAGTTTGTAATTTGACATTTATTTTAAAAAAAGAATAAGAAATAATCTTATTCTTTTAAACCATTAACAATTACTTGTTCCATCACAAACTTCTTGATTAGTAAAGAATTGTTTGAAATTTGCTTCTTGATCTTCTAAAACTTCTTTAGTTAGTTCATCAAAAGCACCAGCTAGCTTATCACTTCTTAGAGATACATAACGTTTACATACTCCATTTTCAAAATAGAAATGGTCGCCACCCATGGTCCTTTTTTCTCCTACGTTATAGTCTTTACCATCTTTAGTAACAACATACTCCTGAGCAAAATCTTTTACGTAGTCAAGAATAGTTAGATACTCTTCAGTAGCATCTTGGGTTTTTACTAATTTAGCTTTCTTACCAGTAGTATCAACTTCATATAAATCTCTTAAGATTTCTTTATGATTATCATCCCAAAAGTCTATATAATAGATATCTTTGATGTCATTATTCATAGCAACTTCAATCATCTTTTCAAGACCTGACCTACACCATGGGCATAATGGATCGCCAACATATAGATAGAACGTTTCTTTATTTTCTAATTTTTCTACTACTTCCTTCGGCGTAATCTTTACATAAGGATTATCTTCACTAATGCTTAAAGATCTATACTTTAAATCCCCTCTTGCAGTTTTATCATTCACTGCTTCATATTCACTTTTAAAATCTAATGCACTTTGTCTATGTTGTTCTTTTTTGCAACCTGTCATAACTAACGCTAAACAAACAAGCGCAATAACAAATATTTTCTTTTTCATACTTCTCTCCTTACAAACAAAGTATATCAATTATTATAACCTATTCCTATAACTTTGGAGTTGAATAAGACTCAACTATTAGTTGAGTCAATGTATCAATTCTAAAACTTATTGGGTTATTCTTCCTAGAATTCTTATATTTTACTTTCTTTCTAATATTGTAACACTTTCTAAATGATATGTATAACTAAACATGTCTAATATAGTTACTTTTTTGGCATTATAGTTATCTAATAGTTTTAAATCTCTTACTAAAGTGTTTGGATCACATGATACGTAAATAATTTTTTGGGGATTAGTATTCTTAATCCATGCCATTGTCTTTTTATCTATTCCCGACCTAGGTGGGTCTACTACTACACAAGTTGGCTTAATATCTGTTTTTATTCCATTCGATAAGTCCCCTAGTAAAAATTCAGCATTATTGATTTTATTTAATTTGGCATTCTTTACTGCGTTTATTACAGCATTTTTTATAACCTCAATACCAATAACTTTTTGAGCTTTTTTTGCTTCAACTAAAGATAGCGCACCTACTCCAGAGTATAAATCAAAAACTATGTCGTTTTTATCAATACTCTTTTCTATCTCTTTAAATAGCAAAGATGCTACATAAGGATTAACTTGAAAAAAAGAATTATATGATACCTCATAGGTAACATCATTAATTACTTCATTAAAGAAACCCTCACCATAAACAACTTTATCATCTATTATAATACCTTTCAGTTTTAATTCTTGAGCAAATATCTCTGGTACTTTAATATTCTTTTCTTTAGTATCAATTATTAATAATATCTCATTTAAATAATTACATCTAATTGTTAAATTGGCATTTTGAAGATTAAGCAATGGTAATAATTTTATTACACGATTAATTTCTTCTTTTGCGAGTAAACATTCATTAATACAAACTATATTATGACTGTCTTCTTCATAAAAACCAATTTGGCAATCTTGAATTTTAATGGATAATTTATTTCGATAATGAAAAGGGCTAGGATTAGAAATGATACCAACATTATGAATGTCAATCTTATTTCGTTTAAACAAGTTCTCTATTTTTTCTTTTTTAAATATTAGAGTTTTGTCATAATCTAGGTTTTGTAAAGCACAACCACCACATTTATCATAAAACGGGCATTTAGCCTCGATTCGATCAGAACTTGGTTTAATTACTTTTGTAAGCTTTCCAGAGTAATACTTAGAATGTTCATCGGTAATTGCAAACTCGATTTCATCTTCGGGAACACATTTAGGAATAAAGGTTATTTTATCATTAAAATAAACTATACCTCGTCCAAAATCATCTAATTTTTCCACAACATTTCTCATATTTAAATTATATCAAAAAAAAGTAGAATTCTCTACTTTTAGGGTTCTAACATTGTCAAAGAAACTTTCACTTTTTCTAGTTCAATTTTATCAATATATACATCGACGATATCTCCAACACTTAACACTTCACTTGGATGTTTAATATAGTTTTTACTAATTTTAGATATATGGACTAATGCATCATTTTTAATACCTATGTCAATAAAAGCACCAAAGTCCACCACATTACGAACTGTTCCTTGTAATTTATCTCCAACATGTAAATCTTCAATATGCGTAACATCGCTTTTTAAAATTGGCTTTTCTAATTCATCCCTAGGATCTCTTTTGGGCTTTTTTAAAGCATCAACAATATCGTTAAGAGTATATTCGTCAGTATCAAACTCCTGCGGATTTATAGATATATTATTAATCTTTTCAGAACCAATATCTTTAATAGTTAATGAATATTTCTTTAATATTTCTTCGGCGATATTATATGATTCAGGGTGAATAAAAGTTTCATCTAATAGATTATCACCATCATTAATTCTTAAAAAACCAATAGCTTGTTCATACACTTTCGGACTTAATATTTCTTTTAATTCATTACGAGATTTTATCTTTTTAACTTTTTCTCGATAATCTATAAGTTTTTCCGCTATTTTAGCGGTAATCCCAGATACGTACTTAAACAAACTCACTGAAGCTGTATTAACATCAACACCAACTTGATTTACACAACTTAACACCACAAAGTCTAATGATTCTTTTAAACTTTTATCACTAACATCGTGTTGATATAATCCGACCCCAATAGATTCCGGATCAATTTTTACTAGTTCCGCAAGAGGGTCCTGCAAACGTCTACCTATTGAAACAGCACTTCTTTCTTCAACATGATAGTTTGGAAATTCTGCTATGGCTAATTTAGACGCTGAATAAACTGATGCCCCAGCTTCGCTCACAATAATATATTCAACTTTTTTAGCCATTTTCTTAATTGATTCAGCAATAAAGGCTTCAGACTCTCTTGATGCCGTGCCATTTCCTATGGCGATAATATCGACATTATACTTATTTACTAAATCATTTACTACTTTAAACGCACCCACTTTATCATTAACTGGCTCATGAGGAAATATCTTGGATATTTCTAATACTTTACCTGTTTTATCTAAAACGGCAAGTTTACACCCAGTTCTATAGTCTGGATCTAAGCCCAAGACAACTTTTTCTTTAATAGGGGGTTGCATTAATAAATGTCTTAGATTATCACTAAAATTATCTATGGCTACTGTTTCAGCTTTTTCAGTAAGCTCATTCCTTACTTCTCTTTCCACTGAAGGATATATAAGTCTTTTATAAGAATCGGTGGTCGCATCTTCAACCAACTCTTTAACAAACGATTTATTATTACGAACTACTTTACTAAATAGGAATTCTAAGATTTCTTCTTTTTTATACTCTAAAGATACACTAATAACCCCTTCTTTTTCTGCTCGATTAATTGCTAATGTACGATATGGTTTAGCATATTTTAATTCCGATTTAAAATCATAATACATTTCATAAATCTTTTTTTCATCTTGGGCATCTTTTTTTATTTTAGTGACAACACAAGCATTATTAAATAACCACGAACGAATATATTTACGATAATAAGCATTATCACTGACCCATTCCGCAATTATATATTTAGCGCCTGTTATAGCTTCTTCAACCGTTTTTACTTTGTCATTAATAAACTTACTTGCCATTTGTTCAATACTACCATCTAAAGGAAATGACATTATCATTTTGGCTAATGGTTCAAGGCCATTGTTAATTGCATCAGTTGCCTTAGTTTTTTTCTTTTCTTTAAATGGTCTATATATGTCTTCCAGTTCAACTAATTTGGTAGCATTATTTATACTACATCTTATTTCCTCAGTTAATAATCCCTTTTCATCAATTAAACGTAAATAGTCTTCTTTCTTTTTATTAAGGTTTACAGCGTACTCATACTCATCAGAAATACTTCTTATTTGCGTTTCATCTAACCCATGTGTAGCTTCTTTACGATACCTAGCAATAAATGGTACTGTATTACCATCAGCCAACAAACTTAATGTTGCTTCCACATATTTTTCATTTATACCTAATTTTTGACTAACTTTAACAACTAATTCTTTATTCATAAACTCACTTTCCATACTAATTAATTATAAAATACTTACCATAAAGAAACAATAAATGAGACATTTTCTTGACATAAAAAAAGGACTTGCGTCCTTAATTAACCATAAATCTTATTTCGAATTTTGAATCAACTAATTCTAAATCATTAATAACTCGATCGCCAAAGTTGACTTTTATTATGTCAATATCTTTTATGTCATCAAAAGTATAGGTAATCGAATATTTATTATATTCTTCACCATCTAGTTGAACTTTTTTATTAGAAGCTACCGTATTTGAAAAATCATTGTATATCGTGGATACTTTAAAGTTTTCTTTTAACATATCCGTTGGATTATATTCGTTATCACGTAGGGGCTTTTCATATATGTTAAACGTTAATTTAATATCCGCAGTGTGATCTACATGATTTACATATGCGACATAATTTTTAACGGTTTTTGACTGAGTAATAATATCATTATTAATCACTTTACCGTTGACAAGAATTTCATATTTATAACTATAATTTACATTCTCTTCTTTACACCCCGTTATTAAAAACGATAAAACTGCAACAAAAAGAATACCTAATATCACATTTCTTTTCATACCCGCTCCTATAATTAGCACTGACAATTGTATGCCAATACTTATACATTTATTATACATAGGATTTACGGATATAGTCAACTATTTACAATATTATTTACGGTGTGTTTGTAAAGAAAACGTTATACCATTTTAGAAAACAATAGACATTCCAAATTTTTCTGTAGTTATCTCGTTTTCTATTTTTATGGTCATTTAAAAGCTTTAGCAATAATTTATTATTAAATAACTCCTTCGATATATCAGAATTAAACTCTTTTTCAATAATCTTATAAACGTCATCTTCTCTCATCCATTCTCTAATTGGAACTGGGAACCCCAATTTTTTCTTTTTATAAGCTTGAGTCGGAATAACGCTTTTTGATGCCTCTCTTAAAGCCACTTTGGTGTTTTCCTTGGTAACCTTGTAATCAAATGGCAGTGATGATGCTAAACGGAATACCTCTTTATCAATAAAAGGCACCCTACCTTCAATACTCGATGCCATAGTCATACGATCGGCCTTCAAAAGGATGTCTTTCATAAGCCAAAACTTAATGTCTACAGCCTGCATTTTATCTATATTAGAATAATCTTTAAACTCTTCGTACACATCTTTCGTCACATCAATGGCTTTTAAACTATACTTTTTATTTAATAGTTTTTTAGCGGATTTATATGTAAAATTACGATTGACTCCAATATAAGAATTCTCTAGTTTTTCTCCCCTTCTTACCAAGAAATTAAAACCTCTTACTTCTGGAAACAAAGAGGCAATTTTGCCTATAAAGTGTCTTATAAAATAAGGAATCTTGTTATAAAAATTATAATCTACTTCTTCACGATAATAATTATATCCACCGAAGAATTCGTCGGCTCCTTCACCAGATAATACAACCTTTACATCTTTACTAGCTAATTCAGCCACAAAATATAATGATATTGCGGCAGGATCGCTTGTTGGCTCATCTAAATGATAGATTATTTTTTCAATATTATCCATGTATTCTTGTTTGGTTATCTTTTTTGAAGTGTTTTTAAGATGTAAATGGTTAGCTAAATCTTTAGCATAATCAATTTCATTATATTTAGGTATATCATACCCAACTGTATATGTTTTATCGGGTTTAGCCAAAGAAACTATATAAGATGAATCAATTCCACTCGATAAGAATGAGCCAACTTCAACATCACTTATTAAATGTCTTTCAACAGATTCTTGCATTTGCTCGCTTATTTGTTGAACTGTCTCATCATAAGCTTTTTTATCTTCTTTAAAATCTAATTTAAAATATCTAGATTTAGTAATGCTATGATTTTTAAAAATAAGATAGTATCCAGCATCTAAGCGATAAACACCTTTAAAAAATGTTTCAGTTGTTGGTACAAAACTAAACTCCAAATAGGTTTCTAGTATATCTTCGTTAAATTCCTTATTAAAACTAGGAACATCTAAAAAGGCTTTTATTTCAGAGGCAAACATAAATGTTCCATTCATATAAGCATAATATAGAGGCTTTATGCCAAAGTGATCACGAGCTAAAAATAAAGTCTCGTTTTTCTTATCATATATAGCAAACGCAAACATTCCTCTTAAATGTTTTGGAAGTTCACTTCCCCATGCTTCATAACCATGAACCAATACTTCTGTGTCACTTTTAGTTTTAAATTTATGACCAAGTTCTTTTAACTCAGCTTTTAATTCACGGTAATTATATATTTCTCCATTATATACCACCACTATATTCTTGTCTTCGTTATAAATTGGTTGAGAGCCACCCTCAATATCAATAATTGATAATCTTCTATGGCCTAAAGCAATATTTTTATCAACATAAAAGCCTTCCCCATCGGGTCCTCGATGGGCAAGACGATCACTCATTTTTTTTATAATCTTTTTTTTGTCTTTATCTTGGGTTACAATACCTGCAATACCACACATATTAATCTCCTAATGCTTTTCGATAATAATCCTCAGTTAAGATTAGTTTACTCATATTAATTCTATTAGATACTTTATAATTAGTTTTTTTAACATAGTCCTCATCTACTTCTACTCCTTCTTTCGGAACAAAATTTCCGGTTGAAGCAAAGTAAGTACCATAGTCGCTTACCCAAGAACGATTACCAAACATTGCTAAACCAGGTTCAGTACTCAAAATGTCTTTACCAATAATCAATCTTGAATCATATGGTAAGCCAAAGGCATTATAGATTGTTGGCAAAACATCAATTTGACTTCCAACTTTACTTATTTCTATTGTATCCATTTGACTATTCCAGAAAATAAAATTACTATGATTTATTTCCACGACAGAATCTTTTTTATATGTTGATACCTCATTTACTTCATCGACATTCAAGAAGTATGGATAATGGTCTCCTACAAGGGCAATTACGGTATCATCAAGTTTGTCTATTTCTTCAAGTTTATCAATTAAATCCTTTAATGCTCTATCTAGTTCAATATTAGCTGCCAAATACACCTTTACTTTTTCAGAATATGGTAAATCTTTTACGTATTCCTTATTTTTAGATGCTATAGCGTGTCCGCCAAAAGAATAATCTCCATGACCACTAACTGTTGCGTAAAAGACCATAAATGGTTTTTCAGAATCAGCATAGTCATCAAAAGTAACGTCAATCATTTCGATGTCACTTTCTGGCCATTGACGGCAATTCATATTCTTTTCTAATCCATTAAAGCAACCTTTAAAATTGTCAAATCCTAAGGCTTTTAAATACTTATTTCTGTTTTGAAAAGTATAGGAATGGTTATGATATGCAAAAGTACTATAACCAGCTTCTTTAAATAATCTAGCAATTCCCATTGGGAAAGCATTATTGCCATTTTTCCATGGAGTTACAAAACCACTGGCAGCATATAAACCAGTTAATTCTTGGAATTCGCCCCCAATAGTGCTACTAATTGTTGGTGTATAAAAATTATTAAACACAAAGCCAGAATGAGTAAGTTTATATAAAGTCGGTGTTAGTTCTTCACTTACAGTAATTTCATTAAAACTTTCAGCCATAAACAATATTAAATTTTTATCTTTAAAATATCCCGTGTATTCATTTTGCAATGTTCCAGGTTCTGCCGCAAAATATTGAGCCATATTCTTTTGTGTTGCATTACCTTTATTTTGCAACTCTTCAAAGTTAATATCTAAATTATTAAAAGCATACTTAGTACTCTCAGGTGGAAGCTCCTGTCCTGATGAATAATTAATTATTTCAATATTCTCTTCAAAATGTGTAACTGTTTTAACAATATCCAAATTCAAAGTATCTAATACACCTAATTTTTCAACAGATAAAGTAATATCATGATAATTAAAATACAATTTATATGGTGAATACTCTGCATTTTTATTAATAAATAAAGAACCAAAGAATAGTCCAAAAGAAATCAAGGTAGTAAGCAGTACTAATAAAATCTTTTTACCCTTCATTCGTTCTTGATTAATCGATTTTCCAAATACAAATGAAAGTATAAAAGGTAATAAGAATAGTATAATCCAAATAATGTTTTTAATTATTACGTTAATAATGTCCGAACCAAATTCAAGCGTTTGTCCAGCAGCTCCAAATAATGAAAATGAAAAGAAGATGCCAAATAAGTTAAAGACACATTCTTGTAATGCATAAAACAATCCCGCAAATAATAGAATAAAGCGATATAAAAAAGCATTTAGTTTTTTACCAAAAATAGAACTAATTAAAAAACATAGTAACGATAAAAATAATGTGAATAAAACAATGTTAATTAACGATAAGCTAAACACACTTTTAAAAACCGCTATTTTAAATACAATTTCTAAAAACAGAAAACTAACAAATAAAAATAATAACTTAAAAAGTCTTTTCACTTATTACACCTCACGATTAGTATATCATACTTTTATAAATTACGGATGAACAAATTACCTATATTGGCATTATGAATGCCAAGGATTATTCTTCGCAGGATCAGTAGGATCCCAGTTACGATTAGGACTAGATTCTGGAATAATAATATTAGCAGGTTTTGTTACTCCTTTTGGCAAATCCCCATCATATATTTTAACAGTCATGCCTGCCGGACAATTATCAAATATCCATTTTACATCTTTCACAGCCATTCTGACGCAGCCTTTAGAAGCTGGGGTACCTAGTTTATTGAATTCCTCCCATTCTAAAGTACTAGGGTCTTCTTTATAATAAGGAACAGAATGAAATAAAATCCCATTTATTATTCGAGTTGAGTATTGACCATATACTCCTCCTACCAAAGTTCCCCATCTATATCCTTTGCTAGTAGTAAAAGTTCCAAGTGGAGTTTTATTGTTTAAACCAACTGAGGCTAAGAATACTTTTTCAACCTTAGTATACTCATTATTCTCATCTAAACCATAGACCACTACAACATTTTGATTTCGTATAACCTCAGTATAATATGGATTTTTATTTACTTTTTTCTCAATAACTTTAATAGTGATATCTTTTTTAGAACTATTACCCTCAATATCACTAGTTTCAATATGTACCTTATAACTACCAGTTTTAGATAGATCCACCTCACCAGTAATTACACATTGTACCTCATCATCAACATCATCTATACATTTAACATTGTCTTGGATTTTATATGAACTATCCTTATAAACTGTTGCATCCTTTGCATTTATCACTGGCCCTTTTTTATCAATAATTAGGGAATAATCATATTTATCCACTAGTATCCACGATAATTTAGATACATAGTTTTCGTGTTCCATGTATGTCTTTCTTTTTAAAAAAACAATACTTTCATCTTCTTGGGTTATGTCTTTCTTATTTTTAACTAGAAAGTCATTCAAATCTTTCATATTATTTAACTCAGTTATAATTAAATTAACATCATCTATGTCTTTAGAATTATCTACCTTTTGTACATATTCATTGTATTTTAACATATTATCTTGGTCTAATTCTTTAGAATAATCTGAGGATTGAATGCTATTGATACGTTTTTCAATTTCTGTAAAAACAGTTATTAGATTTTGCGTCTTTTTATCACACTCAGTTGTATTTATAAAACAGTCTTTTATTTCTTCACTTTTTTTGGCTTGCTGTATGTTATCATGAATATCTATTAAGTCTAACGCATATTTCTCAAAAGCCTCTTCAGATGATAAATACTTCGATGATGAAGTAGATTTGCTAAACTCATTTTTAACCTCGTCTAGGTTAACTAAATCATTAGCTAAGTAATCGTTAATGAAATTAATCTCTTCACTCAATCCGGTATTCTTCGGTATTAAAAAGATCACTCCACCAATAACCATCAATAATGCTATTACACAAAAAACAACTTTTTTCATACTTACATCAGTTATATTATAATAAAAAAAGTGGATTATTTCCACTTTTAAACACCTTTATATTAAATATTTAATTTTTTTAATTCAGAAATAATTAAACCAGTTGAGGTACTAATAAATTGTTCAATATTTCTCATAGAAAACACAAATTCTTTATTTGTTTTAATCTGGTTAAATATATACTTAGTTTTATCAATTAACATTTGCAATTTATCAGTCGGTATTTCAGTTATTACCGTATCTATTTTGGGTAAAGGGGTATAAAAAAGACTTAAGTCCAAGTTATACTTCTCAACCACCCTTTCGTTTAGAGTGCTATAATCATTATAAATATAAAGTGAAAGCATGTGTTCATTTAATGTTACTGTACTACCATCTAATTTTCTAATAACATTACCACCTTCATTTACTAATTCCGAAATAAAATATTTAAACCAAAAATAATCTGTTAACAAATGAACATAATAACCTAATACAAAATCATTATTCTTTAAGTAATCTTTATACTTAACTAAGAAAAAATTTAGATTAGGAGTTTCTTCATCGGGTTTTTGAAAATGTGAAGTATGTTTTTCTCCTGTCACAATCTTGCCTAGATCTGGAGCAATTGAGCCTAAATAATATTCTTTCGATGACCTTTCAATTTGTTTTCCTACTTCTTTTGCTACAGCTAAATGAATTAACGTTGAGGCCATATTATCCTACCTACTTCTTTTTACAAAATTATATGAATCGCGACACATATCTTCTACATTTTTTTCTGCTTTAAAGCCTAACTCCTCAACTGCTTTAGAAGAATCCGCATAACACTCGGCAATATCGCCTGGTCTTCTAGGAGCAATCTTATATGGTACATCAATATTATTAACTCTTTTAAACGTATTGACTAACTCAAGCACACTAACTCCATGTCCAGTTCCTAAGTTATAAATATATAACCCCTTTCCTTCTTTATTTAGTTTCTCTAAGGCCAAAATGTGACCTTTAGCTAAATCAACTACGTGAATATAATCCCTTACTCCAGTACCATCTGGGGTATTATAATCGTTACCGAAAATACTTAGACAAGGAAGTTCTTTATTAGCAACTTTTGCAATATATGGCATTAAATTAGCGGGTATTCCCTTAGGATCTTCACCAATTAAACCACTTTCATGGGCACCTATAGGATTAAAATATCTAAGTATTGCTATATCCCAAGATTCATCTGATGTGTATAAATCATTAAGAATCTTCTCAACAAATAATTTACTGGTTCCATACGGATTTGTTGTTCCACCTATTTCATCAGTTTCTTTAATAGGTACGTGCTTTGGATTGCCATAAACCGTTGCACTAGATGAAAATACTAATTTCTTAACGTTGTTTAATTTCATTATTTTTAACAAGTTTAATATTGTTGATACATTGTTAGAGTAATACTCAACAGGTTTTGCAACCGATTCGCCAACTGCTTTATAAGCTGCAAAATCAATAACACTATCAATATTTTCCTTTGTAAATATTTCTTTTAAAAAATCTTCATCTATCATATCACCTTGATAGAAAGGTGGCTTTTTGCCCGTTATTTCTTCAATTCTATCTAAAACTTCTATTTTAGAATTACTAAGATTGTCTAAAATAACAACTTCATAATTATTATTTAATAATTCAACTACCGTATGTGAACCTATATACCCTAAACCTCCAGTAACTAATACTTTCATAAGACCTCCCAAAAATATCTACTTATATTTTACCATTCCCATACCAAAAGCACAATATAACCAATTAAAAAAGTTACAACTAGTATACTGTTCTTAAAACAAAAAAGGAAACGTTTTATTGTTTCCTAAGCGTCCTAGATTTACCTTTTTTATAAACTAAAATTATATCATTTAGTATAGTGTATAAATCTTCTATATATAAATCTAATATTTCCAATATTTGCTTTGCTTTAGCACCATTCTTTATTAAATCGAATATTTCTTGTTGTTCAAAAGAAAAACTATTATAGTTAATTACTATTCCTTCTTTTACATAATCCAGTATTCGCTCGATACAGATATTGCATCGTTTTGGAGTGTAGAAATATTTTTTTCTTTTATGCGTTAAATATTCCTTCGCTTTTTCCGGGTTATTTGCAAATATTAGCAGTGAATCCGCATTTTCATTTAGAAGTATCTTGGTTAAAGCTTTATCTACTACTTTTCTAACGCCTTCACGTGTAAAACCATAAATCTTACCAATTTCCTTTAATGTTCTAGGCTTATCATCAAAAAGACCGTAATGTAAAGCAACAAATTTCATTTCTTTGGTAGTCAGTTCAGTAGAGTTTAGTATCCTTTGAAGTTCCTGTTTTAGACCTTCTTTAAAAACCAACTCGTCAAGCCTTGTATCATCGCTAGAAACCATTGTTCCATACTCAGTATCAGTACCATCTACAATTTTATTTAAACTAACAAGTTCATGACCAAAGTTGTGGAAAGCCGTGATATCATATTTAGAAACTCCTAATATTTCAACCAATTCCTCATCAGTCGGATACCTACCAAGATTGTTGGAAATACTATATATCATCGAATCTATTTTATTAAATCTTATATGTTCATGCCATGGCAACGAAACCCCGATATGCATCTTGGCAAAATAACGAGAAGCATAGAGTCTCATCCAATATGAAGCATAGGTACTAAAACGAGTATTTTTAGTAACATCATAACTATCCACAGCTTTAATAATACCAACATTACACTCTTGAATTAAATCTTCTATTGCGAAATTACTGCTAGCAAGCGCTCTTGCATAAGAATAAGCCATTCTCAAGTTAAATAGAATCATTTGTTTTCTAGCTTTTTCGTCTTTATTAGCCACTCGAACTGCCAATTCATTTTCTTGTTCAATAGTTAAAATTGGAATTCGAGAAATCGCTTTTCCGTAAGTGTTAACACTATAATTTAAACTATTTAAAATCCTATCTAAATCAATATTCTCATCTTGAATAGATAAAAAGGAATCATAGATTTCTGTTATAAAATCATATTTAGTCTCTAATTTAATAAGCTCATAACAAAAACGTACATTATTAAATAAAAGAGAGTTATTTCTTAATAAAAACCGCCATTCTGGAGGGGTTAATCCTATAAAGTTAGTCTTTTGCCAATCTAATAATTTATCAATGTTATTACGGGAAATAAAGGCACGTTTAGTATCATCAACATCATTTACAAGTACAAATTGATCAGAAATATACTCATTTGTTTTTGCTATTCTTTCAGTATTTACCTTTTTTTGCATTATTACCTCTTTTTTACTAAAAACAAAAACAACTAATTATAGTTATTTTCGTTTTTCTTTCTAGATAATTTATTAACTACTATTTGATTTTCATAAATACTATAAATATCAATTAGACAAGATCTTAACGTTCTTAAATTCATTTCCATCGCAGTACTTAATCTTTTAGAATTATAACAATATCCATTAAATCCCATAAATAATGAAATCATCTTGATATATGCTGGACAATAATAATTTATTAAAGAATCCAAATTAATATCCTTAAGTTTATTTCTTAAAACATCAATTAACGCATCTATGCTCTCATAATTTAAGCGTTCTTTTGCAAATTCCCATTTCCTTTGCATTAGATTCTCTTTTGCAGTCACTGGTGATTCCGTATATACAGCTAAATTCATTGTTTTTCTATATTGAATTAGTTTCTTTATAGCAGTCTCATATATTTGGGATACACGAGAATCTGTCAAATTAAACTTATCCGCTATTGCTTCTAAAGTTCTTGAATACCCCTCTTTAAAACCAACTTTTAATAAAACTATTTCTTTTTCTCTTTCAGTAAGTACAGTATCTAATATTTCTTGAATATCATTTTCTAAACTTTTTTGCATTGTTATTTGCTCAGGTGTAGGTTCATCAGATGCAATAAGATCTGATAATAAATCTTCATCATCAATAGAAGTATCAAGGCTTAGAATACTATCACCAACATATGCATGTTCTGAGAAAGTACGTTTTCCAATTAATTCCTCGATTTCACTATTTGTAGGAATTCTACCTAATTTAACAGCTAATTCTTCTTTAGTCTGTTCCATTTTGTCTTTATACATATCTAACCAATATGGAATTCTGATACTCTTATATTTTTGAGATAGTGCTTTACATATATTACGATTAATCGCTGGGCTAGCATAAAAATAGAATCTAATACCTTTGTTAACATCATAATTATCTACAGCATTAATCAATCCTAGATTACCTTCTTGAATAATATCAAAAATAGAAACTCCTTCAGTTTGATAGTGCTCCGCATAAGGAATAACTAATTTTAAATTGCGTAGAATAAAAGCTTCCCTTGCTTTTTTGTCGCCCTTTAATAATCTAGTTCCTAATTCCAATTCTTCTTTTTTGCTCATATTTGGCATTGAAGTAACTGTTTTTTTATAAACATCATAATTATCGTCTGATGCTAACAACATTTCGAATAAATCGTTTAATTCATACTTATCATTTGAAGATGCATAGTGTTTATATGCCTTTAGAAACATATAGAATGTTCCATTATTAAAATTAATTCCTGATAAGGAAAAAAGACTCGGATTCTTATCAACAATTAGTTTCATAGATGTTTTAATAATAATATTATTATTTAAAATATCCTTAGCATCTTCCATAGTTAACACATATCCCATGTGTTTAAAATAGTGTGATAAATTATCAATAATTCTAAATGCCTCTTGATCATTACTTGGCATAGTTAAAAAGTTGTCAATATAAACATTGATAGCATCACACGCAGTCTTATTAATATTTTCCATAATATTCCCCTCCAACGAGTGCATTTTATTATAACACATAATTAAAAAAATACAATAAAAATCGAACATTTGACTTATATTGTATTTTAATAACTATTATATAATATGAAGTTTTTTAATTAAATACTACTGAACTAGGAGCAATAGAAGTGCCTACAGAAATATTATTATTACCTGAAATGGTGGAAATATCCGGCAAAGAGATAGATGTCTCAGTTGGAGAAGCCAAAATATACTGTAATTCCATATGATGGGTACTTAGCCAGGTCTTAAATGTTGCAGCAGAATTTGCTATACTACTAGGAGCAGTAATCATAAATGCAGCTGAACTATCACCATACCCTAAAATAGTAGGTATCGTCCTATTTGTATAAGTTGTACTCTTTTGAGTAGTATCATAAGGTAAATAATTACACTTAAACTCATCATTTAATGAGTTATCGTGAAGAGTATCTCCAGATATAGTTCTTAGTGGTGCATTACCCATATACGCACTAATATAACTAGTATTATTATTTACTCTAACGCTCCACGACTCAGTTCCACTAAAAGTATGAGCGCCTGTATATCTTACAACTTTTTGATTAGCATAATCTATATAATCGATATAGTTTCCTATTTTTCGTAAAGGCTCATCAAGAGATATGTTTGTCGTTGTATTAATATAAGGCTCGTAAGAAGTAGCAGTATTATTCTCTTCAATTTGTATATTTTTTATTTTCATAGTACTCATAACACCGGCACTGTTTTTTAAATATCGATTGGTGTAAACTAAAATCCGATAATTTGCCGCAGCATCATGTAATTCTGCTGGGGTTGTAAAAGTCTTTTCAACGTGAACTTGTTGGCCTGCAGTTAAATACTGTTGTATTAGCAGAGAAACATTGGTATATCCGGAAACTCCACTATAAAGATAAAACCCAGCCTGACCTGAATACTGAGAATCATAATCTGGAACTGATACGCATTCTAAATCATAAGAAATTGTATAAGTAGTAGATGGCAATAAGGCCTCCTTAATATACGCATTATTAAACGCAACAGCTGCCCAAAGAGAAACATTAGACTCACTCTTTATTCCCGCCTGTGTTGATTGACTTTTATCTAGCAAATTTTTTCCTTTTACAGTAATAGGAATTATATATTTTCCTGTCGAAGAATCATAATCCCCTACACTTCTTAGTTGGATAGGATTATCTATAGAAGGAGTTCCTAATTGTTCTGTATTACCATAGATTTTATAATCAGATAGTTTAGTAGAACTACTTGCTATGGTTGTTCCCTCATCCCCTCTATTAAATACTAAATTACCCTTAAATCCTTTTCCAGCATTAGCATTTTGGTTGCTATTTAAATTAACAAACGTTACTGTCGCTACCCATGTATCCGTTGTAATAGCGCCAGGTGATGCATTTATTATTTGAGTGAAATTATTACTCCCACTTGTTATAGGAATTTGAACTATCCCATTCTTAGTTGTAATATCCATATTGCTAATAATAGTCGTACCGTTTCTTGTTACTGTTAAAGTTAATTCTGGGGTGGTGCCACTTGTGTATTGAAATGTATTTTCATTTATTACAAAACTTACAGCATAATTATAACTAGCATGATTGGAATTATTAGCCGCTAATATAACTTGTGAAGTAGTGCTACCCGTTAAGTTGCCTTGGCCACTCGCAAAATTATTTTGATTTGCAGTAATATTTACATCATCACCGATATTAAAAACTAAGTTATCTAATGTATTAGCAAATGCTTTAACATTACTTAGACCATTACTCGCTATGGAACCTTGAAAATAAGCATATGATGCTCCTAACACGCCTAAAACGACTACAATTATTGTAATCGGTGTTACTGCTACTAAATTTTTTCTTTTACCGCTTATCATATTACATACTTATTTTAGCAAATATACCATTAAAAATGCAACTTATTTATACAACCCATCTTATTAATAATATAACAAAAAACAATCCCTAAGGATTGTTTTCATATACAATGGTCGAGAAGACAGGATTCGAACCTGCGACCCTCTGGTCCCAAACCAGATGCACTACCAAGCTGTGCTACTTCTCGAATGTAATATATGGTGCGCCCAGAGGGAGTCGAACCCCCAACCTTTAGATCCGTAGTCTAACGCTCTATCCAGTTGAGCTATGGGTGCATTTCCCACGCGCATTAACATTATATTATAATTCATAGGAAAAAGCAACAAAAAATTCGGTGAGAAACATTAGACTCCAACACTCATATTATTCTTTTTCATATAATACTTTCTAATACAATCAACTGGGAATGCCGTTAATGCTAAAATAATCACCAGTAATAATTCCGATGCATTTAAACCATATGTTCTAAATAAATCACCCCCAAAATAAATAATGTAGATTTGGACAATTGTAATAAATGAGAAAATAATTAAAAACACTCTATTTTTAAATATGTTGGCAAATACGTTTATTCTTGAAGTCCTCGCATTAAATGCATTAACTATACCAATAAATATAAACATAGCAAAATAAGCCGTCATTAAATAATAATCGTTTAGATCATACCTAATAATATGGTGAAATAAAGGCAATTTTAAAAATAGTATACATAGTATTGATGAATATAATCCACTTATTATAATTTCACTATACATATACTTATTCATAATCTTTTCGTTAGTATTCTTTGGAGGTTCTTCCATGTATTCATTAAGGGGTGGTTCAAAAGAAAACGCTAGTCCAGAAAATGTATCCATTATCATATTTAGCCAAAGCATTTGCACAATTGTAATGGGATTTTGAATACCGATGAGGGTTCCAACTATAGAAGTAATCAAAGCACAAGCATTAACACCAAATTGATAAATAATAAACTTACGAATACTTTTATAAATAGTTCTACCATATAATACCGCTTTACTAATTGATAGTATATTATCATCTAGGATAATAATATCGCTTGCCTCCTTAGCAACTTCTGTTCCACTACCCATGGCAAAACCAACATCCGCCTTTTTAAGTGCTGGCGCATCATTTACTCCGTCTCCTGTCATGCCCACTACCAATCCCATATCTTTTATTATAGAAACTAATCTACTCTTATCTTGAGGCATGCTTCTTGCTATAACTTTGATATTACTTAGTTTATTTCTAACTTCTTCATCACTTAAAAGATTGAAAGTATCACTTTCTAATACAATATCATAAGTGCTAGATAATAACCCCACTTCCTTTGCTATAGCAACCGCGGTATCCTTATTATCCCCCGTTAACATTATTGCTTTAATCCCAGCACTTTTTATTAGTTTTAAACCTTCTTGGG
>JAEEGL017319863.1_pt1 | contig 30904 bp, 29 predicted proteins | sample 9134231 | NCBI WGS metagenome assembly JAEEGL01 (sample SAMN16246548, study PRJNA631951) | gut metagenome | biome: gut microbiome; feature: rumen; material: fiber-attached | host: Bos | place: Iran: Karaj | collected 2018-10
CAGTTTGTACATGCCATAGTTCCACCAGATGAATATTGGCCCGCAGAACATTTTACACATTCACCGTTACTTAATCCATCTCCCGCCGAGCAAGATGTTGCCTTCCATGTTTTTGAGTCGCATGCTGTTCTTCCAGCTTTGTTTACGCAAGATGTATAGGATGTGTTTGCAGATCCGGTTGCACAATTTTTACCATCTGTAATACTTATACATGATCCCTGTCCAGCTGATGGTTGATATGTCCCCGGACCACAATTTGTGCAAGTTGTTGCAGAACCATCCCCTCTTGTTCCGGCAGGACATGCACGACACATAACCACAGTATCGTATTGTGCATAAACAGCACTACTTATTAACATAAAACTTGATGTTGATAAAAATTTTCTTAACTTCATGTCTTCATCTCCCTTTTTTTTAAAAGATACCAATAAACTAAGGTAAACGTAACACCCTATTCATAAACAATAATGTTGTGCTGAAAAAAAATGTCCGTCCCCTCCATCTACATAACATAATAATATGTCACCGTAGCAATTAAAAGAAATAATTCAAAAAACAAATTATTTCCACATACCCTACATTATATACAATATTTTTAAAAATATCAATATTTTTATTTATATTTTTTATTTGCTTTTATTCCTAATACCTGATATAAAAATAAAAGTTATTGAAAAATAACTGTGATAAGAACAAAAAGAAAGGAATTTATCATGAAAAAAATAGCTATATTGGCAGCAGTTGTTGCTCTTTCAGCTTGCACTGGAACACGTGGTAAAATTGGCGGACAAAAGGTTTGCACAAACGATTACCTTCTTGGTGTAATTTCTATTTCTGAACTTGTTAGCCCTTGCAAATAATAAAGGCTAATAAAAGTCGAAACATAAAAACACTCCTTTGGGGTGTTTTTTTATTGCTTTTTCAGTTATTATTTTGCAAAATATAAAACAGGAGAATGAAAATGAAAAAATTTTACATCAGTATATTGTTCATAACTTTATCGACTTCTGTATTCGCAAAAATAGAGGTTAAACAAGAAATAAAAACCGAAAAGGCAACCTATTCTTGCTATAATAAAAATTGCGAAAGAATTGACGGTGAAGAAGAGGAAAATGTAAAATTTTCTTATATTTCTACAACAACTTCAAACTCTGGAAAATCTGTTGCAAAAAGAAAATATTATTGTGTAACAAATAAAGACGGAGCAAAGTGTCGGGCTATTTAAATTTATAATTAAATAATTTTACATTTTTTAATTCCGAAAAAATTTCATCCTCTTTTTCATAGGATCCAATAGTCCAAGGCCTTTTTCCAATATATTTTCTTAATATCCTATATTTAACAAATGATGAATTTATAAAAAATTCAGCACCTTTTGCATATTTAAAAAATCTTTTATCAAAAACAGGTTTTTTACAATTAAAATAAGCCTTAGTTTTATCAAAACTTGTAAATAAAATATTATTTTCAAAACAAGCTTTTTTGTATTTTTCATAAGAATCAATGAATGCAATTTTTACACCATTTATATCATAATTTTTTACATTTGTATTTTTAACTTTTTTATTTCCAATACTAACATCCCAATTATCAACTAACATAGCCGAAGGTTTATATTTTGAAAGATTTATAATATCCAAATTTTTACTATTTACTGCAAATATATTTGAATACTCATTACCAAAAACATTTGGTGTCGGTGTAAATATATAAATGAATACACCTATTAAAATAGATACAAGTCCCCATCTTTTCCATTTCCTTTCCCAAAGTAAAAACCAAATTAATCCAAACACAATTAAAAGTAAAGCTAATGTTCCCATAGTTTTTACATCAATAGATGCATAAGGTAATACAGCAATTTTACCAGCAAAATAATTAATAAGTTTAACTCCAAATTCAACTACTTTAAGGAAAAATACATCTCCACCAAAAGGCATAAATAAAAATGAAAATAATATAGCTGGCATTACAATAAATGAAAATATAGGTATAGCAAAAAAATTACCTAATACACTATAAATTTGTATAGTATTAAAGTTGTAAATAACAAAAGGTATTATTGCAATTCCTATTAACAAAGCAGTTAAACTGTTTGCAAAAAACATATTGGATATTTTTAAAACAGTTTTTTTAATAATTCCAATTTTATCATCATATTTTATAAATAATTTATCTTTTAATGTATAAAGTTTTATTAATGCAACAACAGCAATAAATGACATTTGAAATCCAGCATTTAATAATGCTTCAGGAGAAAATAATAATATCAAAATCGCACTTATCGCAACAAATCTTAAAGATATAGGATTTCTATCAAGAATAACAGCTAATAATGCCAAACTGGACATTATAAAAGCTCTTTCTGTAGGAAGCCTAGCTCCGCTTATAAATAGATAAAAAATACTGAACAGAAAAGCAATAACAGCTGCTATTTTTTTTGTATTGTATCTGTTAGAAATAAATACAGAAAAAGCAAGTAAAAACCTGGTCAAAAAGAAAACAAATCCAACAATCAAAGTCATATGAAAGCCAGAAATCGCAAGCAAATGTGAAATACCTGCATTTTTATATTCTTCAGAAATATCTTTTGATATTGAATATCTTTCTCCTGTCATCATCGACATAATAACACCGGACGTATCAGAAGAAGTTTTTGTTTTAATTATATTATTTATTCTGTTTCTAAAATTTAAAAAATCAAAAAACTTTTGTTCAAAAAATGAATTTTTATATTGGTTTTCTGAATAAATCCATGGATTAAAACTTCTACCACCAGCAGATATTTTTTTAAAATATGAATACCTTGCAAAATTAAATCCTCCCCAAACATTTGGTTCAAACGGAGGTATCAAGGTTGCATCAAATTCAATGGTTTTTCCTATATCTGGCAATCCAAAATCTTTTGAAAATTTTATCCTAATATTATTAAATTTTATATTTTCATTTCCCTTAATTTTTATATTATCAAATGTCAACCTATAATCATTTTCGAAATCTTCAGATGCTATCACTCTAGCAACAATATTTTGATTTTTTAATTTTTTCTGTAACAGTTTTGTATCCAATAAATTTGTTCTAAATTTTATAACAAAAAGTCCAAAAATAATAAAAAACAAAACAAAATTACCAAAATAAATAATATTCCAAATAATATTTAACGAAGATTCAGATATATGATTTTTAAGAAATTTTATTATCTTCCTAATATTTTTTTTAACTGATTTAATAAATACCTTTTTTAAATATGAAATATAATTGAATAAAGGATTATACCAAATTTTCTTAAAAATTTTATCTATAAATCTAACAAAAGATTTTGTTGTTTTAATAAGCAGTTTAAATTCTTTACGACCGGAACTTTTCTTTGATTTAGAAGTTTTTATAACATTTTTAGAATACGAAACAAGTTTTGTTTTTTTTAATTTATTAAACAAAGGACTAAATAAAAACTTAATACCTTTTATAATAGATTTCATCAAAGAATTATCATAAAAAAATGCAAAATATTTTAAATAGTATGAATATTCAAATAAGGAAACTATCCAACTACCTACTAAAATAAACAAAGTAATATGTCCAATAATAGGTAAAAGTAAGGTAAATAATAAAATTTTTAAAATTTTTTTAAAAATATATTTAAAGGTTGAAAATGCCACCAAAAATTTGTAATGTTTAAACCTATCTGACGAATTTCCTAAATTTATAAAAAATAAAATCAATGAAGTTATTATAAAAGCAAGATATATAATCCATGATCTAGGTTCAATCTCTAAATGAAAATAAAATCCTATACCAATTCCTATAAATACAGGAATAAACAAGGGAAAATTATGGATTTCCTCTTTTAAATTATTACTGATATATTCAAAAATTTTTCCAAACATAAGTATTTCCATATAAATTTCAAGCATAATAATAAAATCTTTATTAAATAAAATCAAATATTTTTAAGAAAATATTAAAAAAATCTTGAAATGAAAAATTTGTGTGATATAATCCTATCATCTTTTCCGAAACGGGGAGTAGCTCAGTCTGGTAGAGTACTAGTTTTGGGAACTAGGTGCCGCAAGTTCAAATCTTGTCTCCCCGACCATTCGAAAATAATTAAAAGGAGAAAAAATAAAAATGTCTAAATTAATATTAGTTCGCCATGGCGAAAGTGTTTGGAATAAAGAAAATCTTTTCACTGGTTGGACCGATGTTTCCCTTTCTGAAAATGGAATTGAAGAAGCAAAAAAAGCAGGTTCCTTGTTAAAAGGTGAAAAAATTGATGTGTGTTTTACATCTGTGCTCACTCGCACACTTGAAACTACAAAAAATATTTTAGAAGCTGCCGGAATTACAAACGTTCCACAAATTCACGATTGGCATCTTAATGAACGTCATTATGGCGCATTACAAGGATTGAATAAAGCTGAAACTGCTGAGAAATATGGTGCTGATCAAGTAAAAATTTGGCGTCGTTCCTATGATGTAAGACCACCTTTACTTGATAAAGAAGATAAAAGGAATCCTGCATTTGATGAAAAATATAAGGATTTAAAGCCAGAAGAACTTCCATTAGCAGAAAGTTTACTTGATACTGTTAATCGTGTTGTTCCTTATTATGAAAAGGAAATTTTGCCACGTCTTCAAAATGGTGAAAATGTTCTTGTCGTTGCACACGGTAACTCACTTCGTGCATTGGAAATGTATATTTCAAAATATACACCAGAAGAAATTGTTGAATTAAACATTCCTACTGCATCACCATTTGTATATGAATTTGATAAAAATATGAATGTAAGTAATTCTTACTATATCAAATAATAAAAACATAAAAATAATCCCCAGTTGAAAAGCTGGGGATTTTATTTTTTTTAATCTTTTATTTACGGTTCATAGATTCTTTAAGTCTTGCAATATTCATCCGTCTCATATTATTTTTTGATCTTATATCATTCAAAACATTCACATGAAGAACCGTATTATCAAATGGAACTTTTCCCTTCTTTTCGTTCATCAAAGAAAGCTTTGCCATAGTTTCTATTTCTAATTGTTCACCTTTTGTTAATTCGGTAAAATAGAATGACTTTCTAAGTTCTGCCAAAAAACCTTCTGAAAATTCTTCAGGAATATAAGACTTTGAAATAACACCCCTTAAAAAATTCATACATTCATCAGGAAGAAGTTGATATTTATTTTCAAGAATATATTTATGAGCACTTCTAAAATAAAAATCTGTTGATTGTTTTTTATCATCACTACTTATATAACCAAGAGTTAATCGAAGTTTTAAAACATCAATCAGTTCAGAATAAAACTTTTTCCATGTGATATCAGAAATAGAGTATTCATTTCCATAAGGACTTAACAAGGAACTTTTTTTATCAAAATATCCACTTTCTTTATTATATCTAAAAAAGAAATCCAGTCCATTTACCATAGATACTTTTTTAACCAACTTTTGTCCTATTTTTTTATAAGACATACTTGCGACAATATCCCCTTTTGAGGTATTATCAAAAACATACAAAAGCAATTCTCCACCAATTGTTCTTCCGTGTTTTGATTCTAATTTAACAGGATTCTTTCCTTTCACAGATTCATATGACATAAACAACTGTTGTTTATCAACTATTGTTTTAGGTAAATCAAATTCAAATTTTTTATTCATTTTTCTACCTCTTATAATTTCGACAGTCACAAAGTGCCTTAGTTACAGTTAAAGAATCAATACTATTCAAAAGATTTTCTCTCACTTGTTTATTATCATTATGTGGGATTATTTGAATACTGTTAGGATGTTCAGAGTTGTATTTGGTAATCACATCATCCACATACATACTACAACTTAATGCATTAAAAACTGTATTAAAAGCCTCAGGAGAAATATCATCATCAGGCAAAGATTTAAAATTTCTTGTTTTTTCAAACAAAAAATGAGTTTTAGAATACACATCATTAAAACAATCCAAAGTTGTAATAACCTCACAAATAATATAATCTTCATCCATACCAATTTCAAAAGCAGGAATTGGTATACAAACATAAAATTTAAAATCCATATAATTACTATTTTTTAAACGAGATTTTATTGATAAAAAATCATATTTTTGTTTTTGTTTTTCATCAACCTTTAAAGAAAATGAATTAGAAATAGCAACATTTGTAGAAGGCAACTCCCCCATATTTTTACAATTATTTTTAAGTTGTTCAACCGCTACCTTCATCGCTTCATCAACTTTTTTTTCGACTTCAGCATTTGTAATCGAAGGATATTTCATCATTATATTTTTTTCAAACCTTTTTCTTATGGAACTTAATACATCTTTATCCAAAGACAAAGGATTAAAATCTTTCTTTGTAAAGAAAAATGTTTTCGTGTATTTAAGGAAATCTAACAAATCCTCTACGGTTTTTAATGTAACCGTAGCCCTTAATATATCCAAAATATCAGAAGGACTTTCTATATCAGTTTCATTTAATTTTTCATCAACTCTTTTTCTATCCTTCATAGGACCAATGAATAAATTACAAGATTTTCCGCTTAATTTTTCAAATTTCTTTTTAAATAAATTTATACTATATTCAAACAATAAAGAAGCATAATCAGCATAATCATACAACCCATCAACAGAAATATTTTCTGGTTGCATAGGTTTTTTAATATCACTATATTTATACTCTATTTTTACTGCCATTTTTACCTCTAATTCACATTAAGTATAATATATTATTCCGATTTTGTCAAGTATTTTGTCAAATATATTTTAGTTATTCATCAATTCTAATTTCTTTGTATATTCAAATAGTTGTAACAGTTTTTTTATTTTTTTCCACCTTTCTGTATTGTTTTTAAAATCATATTTTATAATATTTTTAGCATCCTGAGTTGCTGTTAAAAAAAGTTTATAATCTTCATCCAAATCAGCAATTCTAAAATCAATCATACCACTTTGCCTTACACCCAAAACATCTCCTGCGCCACGAAGTTTTAAATCTTTTTCTGCAATTTTAAATCCATCTGTTGTTTCTTTCATCACAGAAAGCCTTTCTTTTGCAATTTTTGTTATTTTATTAGAATGAAGCAAAATACAAAAAGATTTTTCTGCCCCACGACCAATTCTTCCACGAAGTTGGTGAAGTGATGAAAGCCCAAATCTCTCACTATGCTCTATCACCATCAAAGTTGCCTCCGGAACATTAACACCAACCTCAATAACCGTAGTTGCAAGTAAAATTTTAGTTTTGCCAGCTTTATCAGCAAAGTCTTTCATAATTTTATCTTTTTCTTCTGGTTTTATTTTGCCGTGAACCATATTAACAATATTACCAAAACATTCCTTTAAATTTTGAAACCTAGATACCACATCCGACAAATCTAACTTTTTACTTTCCTCTATCAAAGGACATACCCAGTAAAGTTTTTTTATTTCTCCATTTTCCAATTTTTTCTTTATCATTTCCATCAATTCCGGTATCTTACTCATATTTAATATAGTAGTTTGAACATCTTTTCTGTTTGGTGGCATTTCATCAATCTCAGATAAATCCATATCTCCAAACGAAGTCATTGCCAAAGTCCTTGGTATTGGCGTCGCTGTCATCGTAAGGATATTTGCTTTATCATTTTTTCCCTTATCACTCAAAGCTAATCTTTGATATACACCAAATTTATGCTGTTCATCAATCACTGCTAAACCCAAACTTTTAAACTCAACATTTTCCTGAAATAAGGCATGAGTTCCAATAACGATATCCACATCGCCATCACGAATTAAAGAAAGTTTTTTCTGTTTTTGACTTCCCTTATCTTTTCCTGTCAAAAGCAAGATTTTAACCTTATCATCAATTTTTGATTTTTTAAGAAGTTTTGTTAAAGTTTCAAAATGTTGTTCAGCTAATATTTCTGTTGGAGCCATCAAAGCACCTTGCTTATTATTTTCCACCGCCACCAACAAAGATAAAATTGCAATGATAGTTTTACCACTTCCGACATCGCCTTGAAGAAGTCGTAACATTCTATAATCAGACATTAAATCATTTTTAATTTCGTTCCAAACTCGTAATTGTGCATTTGTAAGATTAAAACCTAAATTATTTAAAACAGCATTCACCAAAGTATTGTTTGAAATCAATTTTGCACCTTTTTCTTGCTTAAATTGTTCCCTTGATAAAGTCAAAGAAAGCTGATTTGCCAATATTTCATCATAAGCCAACCTTTTTTTTGCTTTTATCATAATATTCTCATCTTTTACAGGATTATGAAGGATTTTTAAGGCATCATTAAAAGAAATTTCAGGTTCGACTTGCCATTCTTCAACCTTTGGCATACCTGACAAAACAATTGAAATTAAATGTCTTATCATTTTATTTGTAATACCATAAGTTAAAGAATACAAAGGTTCTAATCCAGCAACTTTTGAAAAATTTTCAACAGGTACAATATAATCCGGATGCAACATAACACGTCCACCATCAAATTCTTCTATTTTACCACTGACACAAACTTCTTTACCAACAGGAAGTTGTCGTTGAAGATAGCTTCCAGTATTAAAAAAAATCAAAGTTAAAAAACCAGAATCATCACTACACAAAACCTTATATGGAAGTTTTTTTCCTTTAACATAAGGCGCAGGAAAATGCTTCAAAACATTAATTTTAAGTGTCGCGATTTTACCAATTTCAGCCTTTATAACAGAAGAAACCGAAGATCTATCAATAACACCTATTGGTAAATAAAAAAGTATATCTTTATATTTCGTATTGGGAAGAAGTCTTTCTAAATTGGTAAAGAACTTTTCACCAACGCCTTTTATATTCATTAAAGACTTAAAAAAATATTCCATACCACAAAACCTCTGTGATATGATACCAAATTTTAAAGTTTTAGTCAAGATTAAGAATTACATAAAATTATACGGATCAATATCAACCTTCAATTTTATAGAAGATGGTATATCCACCATAGAAAGCCATTTTTTAAGGATGTTTTGAATATTTATTTTCTTATCAACTACTATTAAAAATCTTTTTCTATAATAATTTTTAAGATAAGATAAAGGAGAATCTATCGGACCATATACTTGTATTCCATCAAGTCCAATAGGCATTTTTTGTTTCAATACAAAACAAAACTTTTCTAAAACCTCTTTATTTTTTGATGAAAGGATAAAAGCCCCCAACTTTGTAAACGGTGGCATCTTTGCAATCTCTCTATCTTTAAGTTCCTGTTTTACAAACGCATCTCTATCATTATTTTTAATTGCCAACATCACCGGATTTTCAGGATTATATGTTTGTATCATAACTTGACCTTTTTTCTTTTCACGCCCTGCACGTCCAGAAACCTGTGTCAAAAGTTGAAAAGTATTTTCATTAGCCCTTAAATCCGAAGATGAAAAACTCATATCTCCATCAACAACGCCGACCAAAGTCAAATTCGGAAAATGATGTCCTTTTACAAGTATTTGTGTTCCAATAATTATATCAACATCATTATTTGAAATTTTTGCAATCATTTCATTAAGTCTGGTTTGAGAAGTAATTAAATCCGAAGATATTGTTTCAACATTTGCCTCTGGAAATCTTCTTTTTACTTCCTCTTCTATCCTTTCAATACCAGGCCCACATAAAGCCCAAACATCCTCTTTTTCACATTTAGGACAAATCTTTGGTAATTTCATTGAATACCCACAATGATGACAACAACATCTTGTATTATCCTTGTTATGTGCAGTCAAATACACATTACAGTTTGGACACTGAAGTCTGTGACCACATTCACTACATAAAACCAAAGGAGCATAACCACGCCTGTTTATATAAAGCATAATCTGCTCTTTTGCATCAAGCTTTTCTTGTATCTGTTTAACAAGCACTGATGATAACCAAGATTTACCAAATTCAGATTTTTCAGGTTGATTTTGCCTCATATCAATCAAATCCACATCTGGCATAACAGCAACACCAAACCTCGACGTAAGTTTTACACAATTATATTTACCCAACCTTACATTTTGCATTGTTTCAATTGATGGTGTTGCAGATGCAAGAATAATAGGAATTTTATCAATAAAAGCCTTTAAAACTGCCATATCTCGACCTTGATAAATAACACCATCTTCTTGTTTATAAGATGAATCATGTTCCTCATCAAGGACGATAAGGTTCAAATTTTTATATGGCAAAAATAAAGCCGAACGTGTTCCAACAATAACTCTTGCCTCACCATTTATAATTGCCTTCCAATTATTTCTACGTTGAGCTTTTGTAACACTACTATGCCATAGAACAGGTTGTATTCCAAATCTTTCCTCAAATTTAGAAAGAAATTGCCCCGTTAATGAAATTTCAGGAAGCAAAATTAAAATTTGAGAATTTTCTTTTTTCAATGCTTCATTTATTACATTAAAATATACTTCTGTTTTTCCACTTCCTGTAATTCCATCAAGCAAAGTCACCGAAAAACCATCACCCAACTTTTCTGACAGAAATTTTGATGCGTTTTTTTGTTCATCAGATAAATTAGGAGAAATATAAGAAGGAATATAATTTACTTTTCTTTTTTGAGGAATAACAGTTTCGGTTAAAAAATCAAAACCGATAACCATTTTTAAAATATTTCCGGCAGGTGTTAGATTATATTCAGCAACCCTCTTTATAAATTCAACTTGGTTTGGTAATAATTTGTAATTTTTAAATTTTGAAATAACAGTTTTCACCTTTGAAATATCATAATCAAGAGGTTCTGTTTTTGCACTATATACAATACCAATTTCTTCCTTATTTCTAAATGGAACCTTAACCAAATCACCAATATAAAGCTCTAAATTTTCAGGAACAATATAATCATAAGCATCGCTTGAAAGCGGAAGTAATACTTTAATTATACTACCACTAAAAAAATTAGTATTTTCCATTAGTTATCTTTCCTTTTTAAAAGTGATGCATCGCCATAAGAATAAAATCTATAATTATTTTTCTTTGCAAATTCATATGCTTTTTTCATTTCATCCATACCTGCAAAAGCACTAACCAACATAAATAATGTCGACTTTGGTAAATGAAAATTTGTCATTAAATAATCCACTGATTTAAAGGTATAAGGAGGGGTAATAAATATATCTGTTTCCTGTGCAAATGGATGTATCCAACCATCACTATCCACAGCCGATTCTAAAGACCTTAAAACAGTGGTTCCAACCCCTACAATTTTCTTACCCACCTTTTTTGCTTCATTTATTTTATCAGCTACTTCTTTTGAAATTACCACATGCTCTGAATGCATTTTATGATCTTTTGTATCCTCCACTTTCACAGGTTGAAAAGTACCAGCCCCTACATGCAAAGTAAGTTCCACCATATCAATTCCCTTTTTACGCAATTTTTTTAAAAGCTCATCTGTAAAATGAAGTCCTGCAGTAGGAGCTGCCACTGCCCCTTCTTCTTTAGCATACACAGTTTGATATCGTTCAAAATCTGCCTTTGTTGCCTCTCGTTTAAGATAAGGTGGTAAAGGCAATGTTCCAATTTTATTGAGTAATTCAAAAAATTCGTGTGTATCCTTATTAAATTCAAGTTCCACACCACTTTCCCCTTGCTTTGATTTAACCTTACTAACCAAAACTCCATCACCAAAAACTATTTCATCATTAACATTTAATTTTTTTGAATTCCTAATGAACGCCAACCAAGTATTAAGCTTAATATTTTTATGAAGTGTTACTTCAAAATGTTTTTCCTTACAGACACCAAAAATTCGTGCAGGAATAACCTTAGTATTATTAAACACCATCAAAGTATTTTCCGGTAATATATCAACTAAATCTTTTACTTGCTTAGTTTCAAGTTCTGGTACAAGCAATAATTTTGCCTCATCCCTTTTTACCAAAGGTTCCTTTGCAATAAAATTTTCTGGAAGATCAAAATCAAATAAATCAACACGCATATAAAAACTCCTTTATAGAAAGAAGATATTCTATAAAAAAAACAGTGTCAAGATAAACCGAAAAACATAAATACGTATTAATTTTTTAATATTTTATCAATTGCCCTTGCAAAGGAATATGCCATCTTTTCCCTATACCATTTTTGGTTAAGTTTCTTTTCCTCTTCTTTATTAGAAAGGAACCCAGCCTCTATTAACACAGACGGCACAGAAGAACGAAGAACGATAAACGGAGCTTCTCTATGAGGTTGATAAATACAGGAAACCTCTTGTTTTACCTGACTTACTATTTCTGTCGCAAATTCAACTGAAGCAATTTTAACCTGAGTTTGAAGCAAATCACCCAAAATATTCTTTGTAATATTATCATATCCTTCAAAAGAACCTATTCCCAATAAATCAGCAGCATTTTCCTTTTCTGCTATTTTTCTTGCCTCATCATCGGTTGCTTTTTCATTTAATGTATAAATAGAAAATCCATGAGTTTGTTTATTTGGACTACTGTTAAGATGTATAGAAACAAAAATAGAAGCATTTTCCTTCTCGGCTATTTTTGCCCTGTCCTGTAATGGGATAAAAGTATCATCCTCACGGGTTAAAACCACTTTATAATCAGGATTTTTTGATAAAATATCTCTTAATTGTTTTGCAAAATGAAGAGCTATCACCTTTTCATAAGTTCCAGCCACACCAATAGTTCCTGGATCCTTTCCACCATGCCCAGCATCAATAACAATGACTTTTTTATCATTTTTCTTGGTTGCAACATTTTGTTTTACAGGTTTTTGTGTTCTTGTAGTTATAACAGTTTTTGCAGTAGTCACAGTAGTGTTAGTATTTGATTTTACAGGCTCTTGATCAACGATATTTTCTGTTTTTGTTCCTAATAATTTAGAAAATTCATCTTTTGAAATAGATTCAATATCAATAACCAGTCTATAATTCTTATTTCTGCTTAATGGTTTTAAAATAAAATGATTTTTAACTTTAGCATAAGAAGATAAATCAAGAACAACACGGGAAACATTAGAATTTAGTTTTCCAACACGAACATCACTAACAAAACCTGATTTTAATGATTCCTTTTTTACATTACTTAAATCTATATTCAAAACATCAATAACAATACGCTTTGGATTATCAAGATAAAGTATTTTATATTCTGTATCACCAGTCATTTCCATAACAAATCGTGAAATATTCATAGGTTGAATACCGGTTCTTAACACGATACCCTTATTATTTGCCAAAAGTTCACTTGACAACATAAAAAAAGTTAAAAATAAAAATATTTTCCATATTTTAGTTAAAAAACCCAATGTAAAATCCTCAAATTCAAGTTTTACAACATATAAAATTATATATCATAAAATAAAAATTAAAAGTAAAATAATAAAAAACTTGTAAAATTTTGTTTTTAAAAGTATAATATTACAAGTTAAATAAAAATAAAGAAATTGGTTTATTATGATAAAAATAATTTTAAAATTTCTAAAAAATATAAACAAAGCATTAAATGGCGATGCTTTGCCTCTATGTTTTAATTTATTTAACTTTGAAAATGCCTTTGTTTGCGAATATGCAACAGGACACCGCTTAAACTCAAAAAATTTTGTTAATAAAAAACATATAAAACATTGGAGATTTAAAGAAAATGACAAAGAAAATATTAATAGATGCTACACATTCCGAGGAAACTCGTGTAGCTATTACAGAGAATAATATATTAGAAGATTTTGAAGTAGAATCAATAACTAAGAAGGAAATTAAGGGTAATATATATCTTGCAAAAGTGATTCGTGTTGAACCTTCACTTCAGTCTGCATTTGTTGAATATGGTGGTATCAAACATGGATTTTTACCATTTTCAGAAATTCACCCTGACTATTTCCAAATTCCAATAGAAGATAAAAAGGCTCTTCTTATAAATTCATCCGATGAAGAGGAAGAAGAAGAAAATATTCAGGATACAGGAGTTGAAACTTTCTCTGAAGATGAGGATGAAATTGCAGAAAGACAAGCCGAAGAAAAACGCAAACTTCTTCTTAAAGAATACAAAATTCAAGAAGTTATAAAATCTGGCCAAATACTTCTTATCCAGGTGGAAAAAGAAGAACGTGGAAACAAGGGGGCTGCGATAACAACCTACATTTCTTTGGCTGGTCGTTATTGTGTTCTTATGCCAAACAGCAATAAACGCGTAAAATATGGCGTATCTCGTAAAATTCCATATGGTGAAGAAAGAAAAGAGCTTAAAAGCATTTTAAAAGATTTACCTATTGCTGAGGGGATGACTGTTATTGCAAGAACTGCTGGATGTAACAGAACATACCGGGATATCCTTGGCGATTACAATTATTTAATCAGTCTTTGGAATAATATAAGGAAAACAACACTTGCATCTACTGCACCTGCACTTATACATGAAGAAGGCGATTTACTCCACAGAACAATTCGTGATATGTATAAACCTGATGTGGATGAAATTCTTATCGAAGGTGATGAAGGTTATAAGCAAGCTATTGAATTTGCAAAACAAATTGGCTTTGATGAAATTAAAAAGATAAAAAAATATAATGAAAAGGCTCCTCTTTTCATTGAAAATAAGATTGAGGCCCAACTTGAAGCTGTTCAAAATCCTATCGTAAAGCTTCCAAGTGGTGGTTATTTGGTAATCAACCCAACCGAAGCATTAACTGCAATTGATGTTAACTCTGGTCGTGCAACAAAAGAAAGAAACATTGAAGAAACAGCTCTTAAAACAAATATAGAGTCTGCGATTGAAATTGGCCGTCAACTTCGTCTTCGCGATATGGGCGGTTTAGTTGTTGTTGATTTTATTGATATGACAGATCCAAAACACAATCAAACTGTTGAACAAAAAATGCGTGAAGCATTGAAAAAGGACCGCGCAAAGGTTCAAATGGCAAAACTTTCACAATTTGGCCTTATGGAAATTTCACGTCAACGTCTTCGCCCAAGTTTTTTGGAGGTTGGACATAAGGTTTGCCCTCACTGCCTTGGCACAGGTTTTGTTCCATCTGTTCAAACTGCATCAATCAACCTTCTAAGACATATAGAAGAAGAGCTTTTGAAAAAAGCATCAAAACGTATATATGTTGCAGTTTCATCAGACGTTGCTCTTTATACACTTAATCAAAAACGCGATGATTTACTTGAATTAGAAGAAAGATATGACACCAGCATCATTATAAATGGTGATGATAATATCTTAAACGAAAAGTCATTCGTTCTTGAAAAAATGGATTTAGACAGGAAACTTGGAACATATTTCCGTGAAAAGGAACCTGCAAATACAAAATTCAGAAACGACAGCAAAAAACAAAAAAATACTGAACTTATAAAGAAAAGTTCAGCAAATAAAATGCAAAAAACTAAAAAGAAGAAAAAAGGTTTCTTTGCAAAATTGTTTGGTTAAAAAAACACCCCGCCATCCCGACGGGGTTTTTGATTTAAAAGAAAACGATTATCTTTGATTCAAATACTTATCTTCGAAAAGTTGTTTTGCTTTGTGATAAGATTCGCTTTTTTCCAAATACTTATTACTAGGAATATCTCCAACAACATTACATTTATTATTTTTATCTATAATTCCAATAAGTTTTCTATCTACTAGCTTACCAGATTTATTCTTTGATTCAAATAAAATTGCTTTGTTATTTTCTTCTGCAATGGCAAAAGGTATTTTTTCGCCTTCTATAATAATATCTTTATTTTTATCATAAACGCCATTATTATCAATATCCAAAACAAATTCATAATCATATTTTGTTTCAATAGGTTTAGTAAAAACAGTATATCCGTTTCCTGAAACATCTTGTTGTGAAAGTTTTGCTAAAATAGTAGCTTCACTTATAGTATAAGCGTAATTATCAACTGACTTTTCTGCACTTTTATCAATCCATTTATATATTCCAAATACTGTAGCTGCAAACATACCTAACAACAATATACTACCAGGAACAGTATCAGTAAAAAAATCACTTATATCAGAAAAATCAATATGTGGTTCATGTAATTCTTCAAGAAAAGTTTTTCTTCTCATTTTAAACTCCTTATTTTTAATAAATAGTTTAGACCATCTTTCGAATCATTTAATTGTTAATATTAAACAAAAAATAAAAAATGTCAATATATTTTAATCAAAAAGTTATTAAAGATTTTTATCCTATTGATTTTTCATTATAATTTATTTATTCTGCACTATACAAAAAGGAGGTATAAATGTCAACTTTTAATAAAATTTTGATAAATAACATAGAAAACTATTCCATTTCAAAAGAAGATTATTGCCAAATTATAACTTTGTTATCCGAACTAAAAGAAATAGAAAACAAGCGTAAAAAATTACAAAAAGAAAAAATTTTTCTATCAAATGAAGTATTTTTTATCCAATGCAAAAAAACAAATAAAATTTACGATTCTGCCGAAAAAGAATTAAATTCCTATATAAATAAAATTTACAATATTGATGAAATACAGTTATTCGAAAAATCCTTAGAAACAAAAAAAGAAATCTTAAAAATTATTCAAAAATATCCATCTTCTACTTTATCAAAATCTTCTATATTAAAATATGAAAAGGCTATAAAACAGCTTATAAAAAAACAAAAAATTATTGAAAATGAAATAAATGAAAGCAAAAAAGAATTACTTTTCCTAAAAAACAATATATACAGAAAACGAAGCATTGAACGATACATAAACAACCTTACTAGATTCGAAATACCAAAAATAAAAAAGAAAATCTTAAAACAACAATTTTATATAGATATTTTTTCAAAAAACAAAGGCAGGTAATCGCTCACCTGCCCCAATTCCATTTATAAGAAATAAATTATGCAACTATTGTATCAAGTTCTTCCTCTGAAACATTGTTAAGTTCCTGAGTTTCATCTTGAAAAACATTTTCACCCATAATTTCATTTTCAATAAACTCTAACTCTTTATTATTGTCTTCTGTATCCTTAAAAGCTAAATTACGACGAAATCCAAGAAGAACATCATCCTTTATCTTTGAAATATTAAGTTTATCCTCTTCAATTTCACGGAGAGAGATAACAGTATTTTTATCATCATCCTTATCAATCATTGCAGGTGAACCATTGTAAAGTTCCTTTGCTCGTTGAGAAGCGACAATCACCAACTCAAATCTGTCATTAACTTTATCAATACAATTTTCAACAGTAACTCTTGCCATTTAAAAAACTCCTATTATAATAGTTGTAGAAACAATTTACATTAAACATAAAATCTTTGCAAGATTTTTTTTATTTTTTTTAAAGGAAATTATTATGCCTAAGGTAAAAGTAATAACTTTTGGTTGCAGATTGAACATTTTTGAATCTGAATTAATCCGCAAAAACATTGAAAATGCTGGATTAAAAAACATAATTGTAATTCATACCTGTGCTGTCACTGCCGAAGCAGAACGTCAGGCAAAACAACAACTTCATAAAATAGTAAAGGAAAATCCAAAGGCAAAAATCATTCTTACGGGCTGTTCTGCACAAAATTCATGGCAAAATTTCAAAAATGAAAAGAATATCTTTGCGATACTTGGAAATAAAGAAAAATTAATCCCAGATTATTACAAAAAATTAAAAAAATTAACAATGAAAAACGCTCCTTACATATTTGTTGGTGAGATTTTAAAGAATCCACCACAAATGATAAACATAAAATCAAAAGATGAGCTTTTTAAATTTGATGGAAAAACAAAAGCCTTTGTTCAAATACAACAAGGTTGCAACAATCGTTGCGCATACTGTATTGTTCCATTTGTCCGTGGTAAAAATCAAAGTTTTTCCGAACAAAGCATCCTTAATCAATGCAAATCATTTCTAAAAGAAGGATATAAAGAAATTATTTTAACAGGTGTCGATATTTCTGCATATGGAAGCGATACAAAGGATAAATCTTTATTTGGGTTAGTAAAGAAAATCTTAGATACATTTCCAAAACTTGAACGTCTTCGATTATCATCACTTGACCCAGCAAAAAGCTATGATCAAATATTAGGACTTATGAAACTGGATAAAAGACTTATGCCACATTTTCATCTTTCAATTCAATCTGGTGATGATAAAGTTTTATCAGACATGCGTCGTCGCCATAACAGTGACGATATAATAACACTTTGCAAAAAGATTCATAAAACATCAAAAAATATTGCAATAGGTGCTGATGTTATTGTTGGTTTTCCTGGCGAAACCAAAAAAGAATTTGAAAATACATATAAACTAATCAAAAAATGTAAAATTACACATCTTCACGTTTTTCCTTATTCAATAAGGCCAGGCACAACAGCCGCAAAAATGCAAAATCAAATTCCGACAGAAATAAAAAAGAAACGTGCACAAAAACTTCGTTCACTTGGTGAAAAATTAAAAATAAAGTTCATCAAAAAACAAAAGGGAAAACCTACAACTATTCTTATTGAAAAGGATAATCAAGGTTATACCGAAAACTATATATTTGTAAAAGTTATTGGTGAAAAAATAAAACCAAATACTATTATTCCAGCAAAAATTTCAAAAATAGAAAAAGACAAAACCGTAATTGCAAAAAGGACAGATTTAAAACGCTAAATAATACTTTTTCCATCAACTAAAATTGATTTTGCTTTTTTTGTATAATCCCCATTATTTTCATGCAAAACGATTGGAGGATAGATAACCGCTGGCGATTTTGATGACTTTACCGCCCTAATAATCACCCTATTTGCAACTTCACCTTTTTTTGAATAAAGTAGAATTACTTCGATTTTTCCCATACCATTTTGCTTTAACGAAAACATAATATCATCAATACGTTCTGCCTTATGTATCATTACAAAATTTCCACCAGTCCTAAGACGTTTTATACACATTTTTATCCACTCAGTTAAATCAAGCCCTTGCTCACTATGAGCCTTAGCCTTAATTTTATCAGGTGAAGTATGTCCCTTGTGATAAGGAGGATTAGTTATAACAATATCAAATTCTTTTTCTTTAAAATCTTTTGAAGGTTTTAAGATATCTTCTTTTTTCAAAATCCATCTATCTTGAAAATTATTAATTTCACGGCTTTGCTTCGCTATATCAAGCATTTCATCTTGAACATCAATCCCCATAACCGAAACATTTTTAAATCTTAAAAGAAGGCTAAGAGAAACTCCACCACCACCAACACCGACATCAAGTATTTTAACAGTTTTTTTTGTAATTTTCTCATCGACAAACGAAGCTAATAACACCGCATCCGAAGAAACTTTCACTCCTCGTTCAAATTGAACAATTTTAACCTTTCCACCAAGCAATGTATCAATTTCCGTTTTCATATCTTTGCCTCTTGCAATTAAAACTTTTATATTATATCATAAGTTTATATTTTATAAAGGAGAAAAATATGTTTACTGATGATAATCCATTTTATACAGTCAGTTTTGTAGAAAACGAAGATAAAGAAACCTCTTTAAATACAGAAGATACTGCGGACACAGATCCTTCTGAGTTAGTTAATAATAATTCCGAAAATATAATGGAAAATCCTGTTTTAAATACAGAAGAAGCAAATGCAAACGAACTTCAAAGGAATAATGTTCAACAACCAGAAAAAGAAGAAGTAAAATCTACTGGTGTTTCAACATATACAGAAATTCCAAACATAAATAATGAAAACATAAAATGTAATACAAATATGACTTGGGTTGACAGATTCAATCTTTGGCTTGTATTTGCATTTTTTGTATGGGTTATAGTTTCATTCAAAAAAAAGAAATTTACAAAATTAATTGAAAAAACAACTGAAAAACTTTCAAAATATTCTGTATTTTCGAATTTTACATTACTTTTATTATCATTCAGTTTATTTTTATACCCTAAATTACTAGGTACAGGCATTTCTGGAAAACTTGATTTATTCACAATGATTGAATTTGCATCAATAATTATAATTAATGCAATAACATTTACATTTTTATCATTCAAGTTTTTAAGAAAAAAAGAAATCTTATTTAAAAAGCCAAAAACATTTTCTGGCATAAGTTTTCTTGAAAAAAGCCTTCTTACTTTTTCATTAACAGGCCTTTTGTTTTTCTTTTTTACTGAATCACAAATTGCATTATGTTTGTTATATTTCTTTATAATCCTTTCATCATTATTTTTATTCATACAAAAAGATAATAATGAAATAGAAGTATATAATAATCTTTATCTTGCTTCTATAAGTATTCAAATTTCAATTTTGAGTGCTCTTTCTGGACTTTACATAATAATGTTAATTGGATCATTATTAACTGGATATTATTATCCAGAAACAAGACAAGCTATTCTAACCATTAAAAATTCAAAGGAGGAATAAATGCAATTTCCAAATATATCTCCTGTTGCAATATCTATTTTGGGTTTAGAAATAAGATGGTATGCATTATCGTATATATTTGGTTTTATTTTAGCATTTTACTACATTAAACATATTTTACAAGGAAGTACAAATAACAAATTTTCATACACAGAACTTGATGATTTATTTACTAATGCTATTTTCGGAGTAATCATTGGTGGAAGACTTGGATATACATTATTTTATAATTTTAATTATTACATATCCAATCCGATAAATATTATTAAAATATGGGAAGGAGGAATGTCCTTTCATGGTGGATTTATTGGCTGTATAATAAGTATACTTTATTGGTGTAAAAAACATAAAAAATCTTTTCTTTATATAGCTGATATAATTTCAATGTCTGCTCCTATTGGCTTATTTTTAGGCCGTATAGCAAATTTTATAAATGGTGAACTTTACGGCCGTATAACCACATCAAAAATAGGCATAATTTTTCCAGCATCCGACGGTTTTCCAAGACATCCAAGCCAACTTTACGAGGCAACAACAGAAGGTCTTATCTTATTTATAATTTTATTTTTCCTACATAAAATAAAGGCAATAAGAAATCGTTATGGAATAACAGCATTCAGTTTTATTGGTCTTTATAGTATTGCAAGAATTACAGTTGAAAATTTTCGTGAACCAGATGCACAAATAGGTTTCTTAAAATTCGGTATCACTATGGGACAACTTTTAACAATACCTATGCTTTTAATATCTGCTTCTGTAATATTTTATTTATCAAGAAAGAAAGAGGTTATTGAAGAATATGCATCATCCCCACTTCTTGAAACAAACAAAATAAAAACAAGATTCTTCACAAGACAAAATGGTATATCAAATGGCATTTTCAAATCTGCAAATTGCAAATACGAAACATCTGATAAAAAGGTAAATGTAAAAACTAATCGTATCCGATTACTTAAAACTCTTGGAATAGATGCAAATACATCCCTTATCACGTTAAATCAACAACATACAAACAAGGTTGTTTACATAAACTCTTCTGTAAAGGATACTGCAAAATACCTTAATACAAAAGCTGACGGAATAATAACAAATCAAGAAAATCTTGCAATAGGTATACTTACAGCAGATTGTGTTCCCTTACTTCTTTCTGATGAAAAAAATAATCTTATTGGTGCAATTCATTGTGGCTGGCAAGGTATATATAAAAATATTATTCATACAGCTATACAAAAAATGATTTCTTTAGGCTCTAATCCAAAGGAAATAAAGGCTGCGCTTGGACCATCTTTAAAACAAAAATCATACGAAGTTGATAAAGATTTTATGGAAAAAATTGTTGCACAAAATAATAAATTTAAAACTTTGTTTATTCCTTATAAAAATAAATATCTTTTTAATTGTTCAAAATATTGTGAATTAAAGCTAAAATTTGAAGGGATAAAGAATATTGAAATTTTACCATTCGATACATACAAAAATGAGGATTTATTCTTCAGTTACAGAAGAAGTATAATAAAAAAAGAATACGCAAACAACACTCCGACAGATGAAGGTCGTCAGCTTTCAATCATTGTAAAGAAAACTATTTAGATTTTTCAATTTTAGATGTATCTATGTGGCCCTTTACTTTTCCCAAAAAGCGATAAGTATCATTTTTTTTGAAATAAAACCCTTCACTTTCTACTTCTCCAAAATTTGTAATCGCACGAATTTTTTCATCTCCAGAAACAGTCATATCCTTAAGATGGACATCAGCTTTATTTGTATAGACTTTATTATTATCACTATCAGACAACAAAATATCACCATACATAGAAAATATATTATTTGACTTTTTATATTCCCCATCATCCGTAGAAATATCAATCCAACTACCATCTTTTAAAAATATTTTACTTTTAATTTTTGAAAAATGCATAGTTTGATTTTCTTTATCTTCATTAAAATTTTGAATGTTTACAGAAAACAAAGTTTCATTTTCCCCTTGTCCATAAAAATCAGCATTATCCATTTTAAAAGATATTTTATCAGTTGTTTCCAATTTTGGCATAGATATTTTAATATTTTTAATTTTATCATCAATTACTGGCGATAAAACAATCATTCCAACAAACAAAGCAATAAAACTCGGTAAAGCAATTTTTAAAAGAAAAACCACACGACTATGTAAAGTCATATTCTTATACAAAATACGAAAAGCTCTCTTATAAATTTTTGTTTTTTTTAAAATTTTCAATTACACCAATCCTGCTTTTAATAAATCATGGAAACTAATAATACCAACAGGTTTATTATCATTATCAATGACAAACAAAACCTGTATTTTACTTTCATTAATTTTTAACAAAGCTTCCGCTGCTAAACTATCAGCACCAACAGTCTTAGGAGATTTTCCCATAACTTCAGATATTTTTTTATCGATAAGGTTTATACCTTCAGAAAGTTTTCTTCTTATATCACCATCGGTAAATATACCAATAAGACGTCCACCATTATCAACGACACCAACACAACCAAATCTTACTTTCCTACTCATGACATCAAAAACTTCCTTCATAGAAGAATTTTCATCTACCAAAGGAAGTTCATCACCAAAATGCATAAGTTCATTAACCCTTAAAAGTGATGCCCCAAGTTTTCCATGTGGATGCCAAAATTTATACATATCAGATGTAAACCCCTTTGCCTTTTCAAGAGCAACAATCAAAACATTTGCCATAGTTGTCAAAAGAATAATTGAAATAGTAGGGGCCTTTCCAATTAAACAAGCCTCCGGCAAATCTGGAATTGTCAAATTTATATCTGCATTAGAACCAAGCATACTGTTTGGATTTGCACAAATAGCAACCAATTTTATACCAAATCTGCGAGTATAATTTATAACATCACTCATTTCCTTTGTTTCACCACTATTGGAAATAGCAATAACCAAATCATTATCAGCGATAATCCCCATATCGCCATGAGAAGCCTCAACACAATGAAGGTAAACAGCACGCGTTCCAGTTGATGTCAAAGTAGTTGCCAATCTTTTACCAACATCACCTGATTTTCCAAGTCCAGTAACAATTACCTTTCCAGTAAGATCATTTTTAATATAATTTACAACTTTTAAAAAAGCATCATAAGGAAAACTATCTTTCAAAGATGTAATTGCATTTAATTCTTGCTTTAAAACATCATTTACTAAATCTTTAATTTCTGAATCGACCATTTAAAAATCCTTTTTATTAACGAACAAGGAATACTTCTACAGTATTATCCTTTGGTGTATTACTTTCTTCATCTTCCAAAACCATAATCATTATTTGAGATGTAGGCACATCTTTTTCAAGAAGAACTTTTCTTGCATTCAAAAGTCTTGAGAAAGCAAGATTTCTTCCAGAAGTTTCGGAATAATAAGAAATAATTTTAACTATAACATCAGAATTTGCCTTCAATGCAGGTATCATATTTACAATCTTCTTTTCATCAGATTTCTTTAACTCTTCTGCTTTTTCAGCAAACTTAATAATAAATTTTGGTTTTTCAGAATTTGTTTCAATAGTTGGCTTTTTTACCTCTTCTTTTTTAGGAGTAATAACAGCAGGTTCTGCCTCTTCAATAACAGAATTTGCAAGTTTTTCTGCGACTTTCAAAAGTTTTTTGGCTTCTTCGATATTTTTATCAGTTTGAGAAGGTGTTGTATCTTCTAAAACAACAGGTGCATCCTCTTTCTTTTCTGATGGATTTTCAGGAATATCTATAACAGGATTTTTTCTTTCTACTTCAACTATTGGTTTTTCTTCAGTTTTTATAACTTCATCCTTCTTATCTTCTACAATAACAGAAGTAGCAGTTTCAACCTTTACTTCTTCCTTTACAGGAGCAACGACAACAGGTTCAACAACAACTTCCTCATTAATAACAATAGGAGAAACTTTTTTATAAATTGTGTATTTTGGACCACCAGCTTCCAATCCCCAATTTAAACTCATAGGATTTTTCAATTTTACAGGTGTCATAAGTTCAAAATTCAAACGCTTGTTTGAATTTTTATTTTCTTTCGCTGCAACAGATAAACTTGATGACAAAACAGCAGTTAAAAATAATAAAAATTTTTTCATAATAAACTCTCCTTTTAACTATTTTTTAATTATACAACTTTTTATTTCTGATTGTAAATAACTATTTCCACAAACAATCATATCAGCAGAAAAGACATCTTCTGTTTCCTTACAATCCTTATCAAATGCACGAATAATACCGCCAGCTTCCTTTATAATCAAAAGTCCAGCAGCCAAATCAAATACATTTTTCTCAAATCCGACAAATACATCAATCATACCAGCAGCAACATATCCTAATGAAAGACCAACAGAACCAAAATCCAAAATTCTTGCAGTAGAAAATCTTACAAATCTTCCTGCCTCAACAATGCTTGCATCAACAAGTTCGCGTCTTGGAGAAATTCTTATTCTTCGTGTCATTCTTGACTCAGATACAAAAGTTCCCGCCCCCTTTTCTGCATAATACATTTTATCAAGCACAGGATTATATATAACAGATGCGATAAGATTCTTTTGCTCCTGAATAGCAACAGAAATAGTAAAAAATGGAATACCGCGAATATAATTTTCAAAACCATCAGAAATATTTACAATAAATCTGTGTGAAATATCAGTTCCCTTTATTTCTTGATTTTCAGAAAGAATTCCATATTTTGGTCTTGCCTCCAAAAGATTTTCAACCAAAATTTTTTCAATTTTTGTCTTTGAAGCATTTGCAAAATTTTCAGCACCATTTATTGAAGATTGGAGTTGTTCAATTTCCCCGAAATCTCTTAACATAAACCTTGAAACCTTTTGACACACACTTACTAAGATATGAAGATTTGCAGATAAATTTTCCATTTTGAACTACTCCTATTTACGATTTTTATCTTTAAACTAAGGAAAATTATAGAATATCTTTTTGAATTTGCAAGAATTTTTTAATAAAATTTATAAAAATTCAAACAAGTGTTTGATTTACATTTTAACAAAAGAGTAGGAAGAATTTAATTTTATAAACAAGGTTATCTGACTTCACGTGATTTTTTTAAACCAAAAATAAATTTTTTTATCTTTTCTTTAAAAGGAACTGGTTTACAATCCTCTAAAAGCATAACAAAATAATCATTTAAATACTGGCAAAAACTATCTGTAAGACGTTGTTTTATTTCGACATCTTCCACCCATTTATTTGAAAGATTTATCAATTTTTTATAACGAAAATCAGAAGCACGCATATTTTCTATCTTTTTTAATTCTTCAAGATAAAATTTTCCAGTAGTCATATCATTCAAAGTTAAAGACATATTAAACTCCCTTCATCTACAAAATATTTTTAATAAACCTAATTCTTTTTTAAAATTCTTTACATCAAGTTCATATTCAATTTTTTTCAATTGCCCAAAAACAATTCCTGTAATCGATTGTCTAACATACCCCCAATTACCAATTTTAAGTAATGCATCATTCTCTATTTCACAAATTATATTATTTAACAATACCTTCTTTCGTTGTAAAGATTTTTTTGAATTCATAACAGAATAAGTCTTCCCAAAATAATAATATTTTAAGGAATTAACAATCATAGCATTTTCAGATAAATCGTATTCTATATCAACTCTCATAAATAACTCCTATTCATCTCCTATTTTAAGAGCCTGAATAAATGCTTCTTGTGGTATCTCCACAGAACCAAAGGTTCTCATACGTTTTTTACCCTTCTTTTGTTTATCAAGAAGTTTACGCTTTCTGGAAACATCCCCACCATAGCATTTTGCAAGAACATCTTTTCTATACGCTGAAATAGTCTCCCTTGCAATCACTTTCCCTCCAATAGCAGCCTGTATAGGAATTTTAAACATATGCCGAGGAATCAACCCTTTTAATTTCTCACAAATTGCCCTACCTCGTTTTTCAACTTCGGTTTTATGAGCAATAAAAGATAATGCCTCAACCGGTTCTTCGTTTATAAGAATAGAAACTTTTGCAAGTTCAGCTTCCTGATACTCACAAAGTTCATAATCAAAACTTGCATATCCTGAACTAATAGATTTAAGTCGGTCATAAAAATCAAACACAATTTCATTAAGTGGAAGTTTATATATAACCATAGCCCTACTTCCGACATAGGTAAGATTTTCCTGAATACCACGTCTATCAGTGCAAAGTTTTATAATAGCACCCAAATATTCATCCGGTGTCATAATAGTTGCACGCACCAAAGGTTCTTCCATACTTTTAATTTTTGAAGGTTCCGGCATATCCGCAGGTGTAGTCAAAGTAATATCTTCTCCATTTGTAAGATGAAGTTTATATGCCACCGATGGTGCCGTTGTAATAATATCAAGATTAAATTCGCGTTCCAACCTTTCCTCAATAATTTCCATATGAAGAAGTCCCAAAAATCCACATCTAAAACCAAATCCAAGTGCAGGTGAATTTTCAATTTCATAAACAAAACTTGCATCATTAAGTTCCAATTTTGCCACTGCATCTTTAAGCAAAGGATAATCCGAAGCATCAACCGGAAATATTGATGAAAACACAACTGGTATTGATGGCTTAAATCCAGGAAGAGGCTCAACCGCAGGTGTTTTTTCCAAAGTCAAAGTATCACCAACCCTACAATCAGAAAGTTGTTTAATACCACTTATAATATACCCAACTTCACCAGAATACAATGCATCAACTTGTTGCATTTTAGGAGTAAACACACCAATTTGTTCTGCCTTGTAAGTAGCATTATTGGACATCATTCGTATTTCATCACCCTTATGAATAACACCACTTACAATACGAACCAACATAACAACACCAAGATAGATGTCATACCAACTGTCCACAATTAAAGCCTTTAATGGCGAATCATCATCATCCTTTGGTGGTGGTAATCTTTTAACAATAGCTTCCAATACCTCATCAATACCAAATCCAGTTTTAGCAGAAATAAGCAAAGACTGAGAAGCATCAATTCCAATAACATCTTCTATCTGTTGTTTTACACGTTCAGGCTCTGCCGAAGGCAAATCAACCTTATTAAGCACAACTTCTATCTGTAAATTCGCATCAATAGCCTTATATACATTTGCCAAAGTTTGTGCCTCAACCCCTTGTGAAGCATCAACAACCAACAATGCACCTTCACAAGCAGAAAGGGAACGAGAAACCTCATACGAAAAATCCACATGCCCCGGTGTATCAATAAGGTTAAGTTGATACATTTTACCATCACTTGCCTTATAATTAAGACGACAAGTTTGAGATTTAATTGTAATACCCCTTTCCCTTTCAATATCCATATTATCAAGGATTTGATCCTTCATTTCCCTATCACTAACAGCACCACATTTTTGAATAAGTCTGTCCGCTAATGTTGACTTACCATGATCAATGTGCGCCACAATGGAAAAATTACGAATATTTTCTTTTGGGGTTTTCATAATATTTTTCACCTTATTTAAATTTATCGTCTAAACTATCATAAATAATAAATTTTTCAAGAAAAAAGAGAAAAAACTCTTTACAATTTTTAAATAAGGAATTATCATCAACTTGTTTTATAAACAAAAACAAAAAAGGAGAAAGAAATATGAATACATTAAAACTAATAATAGGTTTATTACTAACAGTTGCTTTTGTTCTTTACACAAAGAAAATTGCATCAAAAACTTTTAGCAAAAAATCAAAAACAATACTTGCAACAATTGTTGCTCCTATCGTTATTTTGTTTTTAGCTATTTATACAACTGCTGAATCTGTTGTAAGAATTGCTTTAATCAGCAATCCTGAAATGTTAATTGATGCAAGCAGAGAATTAGAAGCAAAACAAAGAGAAAAAGAAATGGAAGCTGCAAAACAAGCTCTTAAAAACATTTCTAAAGAAGATTCTAAATACGCTCCTATCGTTGGAAATCCTGATGGTAAAGTAGTTGTTTACGAATTCTATGATTACAACTGTGGTTTCTGCAAACGTGGAAATTCTGCATTAGAAGAAGTTCTTGCTAATGAAAAAGATGTGAAAGTTGTTTTAAAATCATTCCCAATTTTCCCACCTTCACAAATTCCAGGACGTGCTATCATAGCTGCTCAAATGCAAGGTAAAGCTGCTGAATTGCATCATGCATTGTTCACAACAAATTTAGTTCCTGAACATAATGATAAGGCTTCTGAAAAAGATGTTAATGAACAAATCAAAGCTATCGTATTCGGTGCTGCTAAAAAGGCTGGTCTTGATGTTGAAAAACTAAAGAAAGATATGGAAAATCCAGCTGTTGAAGAAGAAATCATCAGAACACGTGAACTTGCTACAAAACTTGGTATCCAAGGAACACCAGCATTCATCATCGGTGATCAATTCTTCCGTGGATTTATAGAAGCACCTGTTATGATTGAAGCAATAAAAAAAGCAAAATAATAGTGTTTCAATAAATTTTATAAGACCTCTTAAATAAGGGGTCTTTTTTTTATCTTGACTTATTTATTTGATAATGCTAATATTTTCACGATTTCCAGATATTATGAATATGGGAATTGAATTGCGGTAAACGGTGAGTTTTCACTCTTTATCGACATTTTGCTATATATAAACAAAAAACTGAAAGGAAAAAATATGTCAGTAAAAATTAGATTATCAAGAAAAGGAACTAAAAAACGTCCATTCTATCATATCGTTATTGCAAACAGCCGTAACGCTCGTGATGGAAGTTTTATTGAAAAGGTTGGAACATATAATCCAATGCTTCCACGTGAAGATGAAAAACGTGTAACATTAGTAACAGACAGAATTAAGTATTGGCTTTCACAAGGTGCTCAAACAAGTGATAAAGTAGCAAGATTCTTAAGTGATGCTGGTTTAACTGGAAAATATGTTGTTAATACAAAACAAACTAAAAAACCTCTTCCAAAAGCAAAAGCACAAGAAAGAGCAAAAGCATTAGCAGAAAAACTTGCCGCTGCTGAAGAAGCAAAGAAACAAGCAGAAGAAGCAGCAAAAGCTGAATTCGAAGCAAAACAGGAAGCTCCTATAGAGGAAACTCCTAAAGCAGAAGAAACTGCACCAGAAGCTCATAAAACAGAGGAAACACCTGCTGCTTAATAAGTTGGTAAAGGTCTAAAAATGACATCAGATAAAGTTTTAATTGGAAAAATCGTAAATGCACATGGCATAAAAGGAGATGTAAAAATTAAATCTTTTACAACAATCCCTGCTGACCTATGCAAATACAATCCATTATTAAGATTTGATGATACAGAACTTAAAATTAAATTAAGAAGTCCTGCAAATTCTGATGTAATAATTGCACATATTGAAGGTGTTGATAACAGAACACTTGCCGAAACATTAAAAGGAACAGAAATATACACTCCAAAATCATCAATAATTGATGAAGAAGATGGAGAAATACTTCTTTCTGATTTGATTGGTTTTAAGGTATTGGATAAGAACCCTTCTGAAATAGGAACAGTTGCCAATATACTTAATTACGGTGCTGGTGATATACTTGAAATACAATTGTATGGAAAGGGAAAAACTGCACTTTTGTCTTACAATAACAACTCAATAATTGAACAAAACAATAATCAAAGGTTTTTAAAAATTGACACAGAACACTTATTGGAAAGCTAATATTTTAACCTTGTTTCCTGAGGTATTTTCAGCATTGGATTATTCCATATGCAAACGTGCTATTGAAAAGGAAATTTTAAGGTTAAACCTTGTCAATATAAGGGACTTTGCAACTGACAATTATAAAACAGTTGATGACGCTCCTTATGGTGGTGGTGCTGGTCAGGTAATAAAACCCGATGTTTTAGGTCGTGCAATTGAAAGTGTATATAACAAAGATAACCCTAAAGGTTCAATAATATATCTTTCTCCACGTGGTAAAGTATTCGACCAAAGAATTGCCGAAACTTTATCTTGTGAAAATGAAACAACTTTCATATGTGGACATTATGAAGGTATTGATGAACGAGTTATCGAATATTACAATATTCAAGAAATAAGTCTTGGCGACTTTGTCCTCTCCGGTGGTGAATATGCACTTCTTCCTATAATAGATAGCATAACAAGATTATTACCTAATGTTCTTGGATCAAGCGCATCTTTAGAAGAAGAAAGTTTCAGTCCTGCACTAAATGGACTTCTTGAATATCCTCATTATACACGTCCAGAAATTTGGAATGGTATTTCCGTCCCTGAAGTTTTGAAATCTGGACACCATAAAAACATAAATGAATGGAGATATCAAAAATCCATCGAAATAACAAAGAAAAATAGGCCTGATTTACTAACAAAAGATATTGAATTTTAAAAAACAATAAAGTAATATAACAACATATAAAAGAAAGGTAAAAAAATGAACTTACTAAAACTTATTGAAAAGAAAAATATTGAAAAATTATCAACTCACAAAATACCAAACTTCAAGGCTGGTGATACTGTAAAAGTTCATACAAAAGTTATTGAAGGTAAAAACGAAAGAATACAGATGTTCGAAGGTGTTTGTATTGCAAGAAAAAATGATGGTATAAACTCATCATTCACAGTTCGTAAAATCTCATTTGGTGAAGG
>JAEEGL010361519.1_pt1 | contig 30903 bp, 25 predicted proteins | sample 9134231 | NCBI WGS metagenome assembly JAEEGL01 (sample SAMN16246548, study PRJNA631951) | gut metagenome | biome: gut microbiome; feature: rumen; material: fiber-attached | host: Bos | place: Iran: Karaj | collected 2018-10
GTATCAGGTCGCGCGTGGGCTGCTCGGTGATGGCCCCCACGACATCGGCAACGCGGCAGGAGTGGCGTTGCTGCATGCGGTGCACCATGCGGTCGAAGGGCTTGTAGAAGCCGGGGTAGCGCCACACGATGAGGTCGTGCATGGTAACCACGCGCTTGATGGAGTGGGGAATGCCATGGGGCAACTCGTGGCTGAGGCCATGGAAAATCTTCACTTTGTCGCCTTTGAGGTGCACCGCCACTCCGAAACGCCGCCATATGTCGGGGAAATAGCGATCTATATGGGTGGGTTTGCGGGTTGAAATGTTGGCGTAACTGGTAAAATATTTTGCATATTCGCCATCCATATGTGGCGAATAGAGGAAGGCACGGATGTCTTGATGCTCCTGTGCCAACCCACAGACAAGTATACGGCTATAGTTACCTAAACCCGTACTATTCTGAAATGCACGCTTTGCGTCGTATCCAATTACCATAATGCAATCCTAATTTGAAAATGCAAAAATACAAAAAAAAAATGTATCTTTGCATTTTCAATTGAAAAAAAAATATGACTGCCTTAACTGCTGTAATCATTACTGGAAACGAGGAGCGCAACATTGAGCGATGCCTCAAATCGCTGCAAGGAGTTGCGGACGAGGTGGTGGTGGTGGACTCAGGGTCGACGGACCGCACGGAGACCATCTGCCGCCAATATGGAGTGCGGTTTGTAAGCCACGCATGGGCAGGCTATTCCGGCCAGAAGAACTATGCCGACAGCCTTGCCACTCACCCTTGGACGCTAAGCCTCGATGCCGATGAGGCCCTCTCCCCCACCCTGCGCGATGCCCTCATGCGGCTCAAACAGGAGGGGCCTGCCGCGGGAACGGTATACAGCGTCAACCGCCTTACTAATTTCTGTGGCCACTGGATCCACCACTGCGGATGGTACCCTGACCGCAAGGTGCGCCTGTGGGCCACAGGCACAGCCCACTGGGAGGGCGACATACACGAGGAGCTGCGCTTTGAGGGGACGCCACAGACGGCACACCTTGAAGGCGACCTGCTGCACTATTCCTACTACGAGATTGACGACCTGGCCCGCCGACAGCCACGCTACTACCGCCTCGGGGCCGCCGAGGCTCACGCCCAAGGGCGCCGCGCCGGTATGGGGGCAGTGGTGCTGAAGCCCCTGTGGACCTTTGTGCGCGACTACCTGCTGCGCGGTGGCTTCCGCGACGGCAAAGCGGGATACATACTGTGCCGCATGAATGCACACTACACTTTTATGAAATACACCACCCTGACCGAGATGCAGGACAAACCAACCCAGCCCCCTGCCGGGGACAAACAACACAACTCATCATGCCCGAAATAAACGATAGCAACCGAGACCTTTTCAGCGGCTACAGCCGCGAACAGAAAGAACGGCTGTACCAAGCCGCCGCCGAGCTGTTCAGCGAGAACAAGCGTGCCCTCTTTGACCGCTTGGTGCTGAACCGCACGCGCCACATCTGCGTGGTGCTGGAGGATATTTTCCAATCACACAACGCCAGCGCGGTGCTGCGCAGCTGCGACTGTTTCGGGGTGCAGGACATACACGTCGTGGAGGAACGCAACCACTATGCCCCGAACTCCGACGTGTCAATGGGGTCGGACAAGTGGGTGGACTACTACAAACACCCGGACATTCTGCAGACCTACGACGAGCTGCGGGCGCGGGGCTACCGCATTGTGGCCACCCTGCCCCATGAGAACGACACCCTCATCACCCAGTTGGACATAACGCAGCCCACAGCCTTAGTGTTCGGCACGGAGCTGACAGGCCTCACCCCCGAGGCCATTGCCCACGCCGACGGGTATGTCAAGGTGCCGATGTATGGCTTCACGGAGAGTTTCAATATCAGCGTATGCGCGGCATTGTCGCTCTTCTGCCTAACGGAGAAGATGCGCTCCGACCCCGCCATCGACTGGCAACTGGATGCCGACGAGCAGATCACCCTTAAACTTTACTGGGCCATGCAGGTAATCCGCGACGGACGCCACGTGATGGACCACCTGCGGCAGACCCTTATGGGCAGCTGACAACAGCTGTCAGTGCCCGCCGGCAGAGAGCCTCGCTCCATAAGGCACGCAAACACCACATCCCGACTATGAAGATATTGATAGACCTCAGCATACTGCGACACCCCTACTGCGGGCTGGGCCAGATAGCCCTCAACTATGGCCGGTGGTACGCCACCCACGCCGAGTCGATGGACGGGCAGGTGCGCGTCACCCTGTTGGTGCCGCGTGGGTACATCGGTGCCTTTGGCGACGGCGTGGACTACATCGAGGCCAAGGACATCTACAGGCTGATGCCGCAGTTGATGCCCCGCTACGATTTATGGCACTCCATCCATCAGCTCACTCCGTTCCGCCCCCGCAAAGGGACGCCCCGCATACTGACCATACACGACCTCAACTTCCTCTACGAAAAGCACGGGGCCAAGCAGCAACGCTACCTGCGCCGACTGCAAAGGGAGTGCGACAGCGCAAGCACAGTGTGCTTCATATCGCAGTTTGCCCGCAGCACCGCACTGCAGCACCTCAAACTCGACGGGAAGGAGTTGCACACGGTCTATAACGGGGTGGAGCAGACCACCGCAGGACCGCAGGAGCGACCAGCTGCCGTCGACCCTGAGAAGCCGTTCCTGCTGTGTATCGGGGTGGTGAAGGCCAAGAAGAATGTGCACTGCCTGCTGCCGGCAATGGACAGGCTGCCGGCATACACCCTCATTATAGCAGGCAACGACAGCGACCCCTACGCGCAAGCACTGCGGAGCGGGCTGGCTGAGCACCCCAATGTGCAGATGCTGGGTATTGTCAGCGACGCTGAACGGCGGTGGCTCTATGCCCACTGCACAGCACTGCTGATGCCGTCGCTGAGCGAGGGGTTTGGACTGCCCGTTATAGAAGCCATGCAGTGGGGCAAGCCAGTCTTCGCCTCGCGCTGCACCAGTCTGCCCGAGATAGGGGGCGCACACGCACACTACTTCGACAACTTCAACCCCGAGCATATTGCCAACACCATAGCCGACGGCATCGAAAGCCACACCGACGCCGATGCCGAAGCCGCAGCTGAGTATGCCGCCACCTTCGGCTATGAGACCCACATGGAGCGCTATTGGCTGCTGTACCGCCAATTGCTGGGCACCTCAGTCGGGAACAAAACAGCGGAAAAGAAAAATATTTTTTGAATAAAGTAGGAGAAATAACAAAAAAGTAGTATCTTTGTAGGCTGAATAAAGAAGAATACAAACATTTTAATTATCACAATATGAAAAAAATACTCTTACTTGCAGCACTCATAGCAATGAGTCAGACAATGGTATTTGCCCAGAAAGAGCTCTCTATTAAGGAGGCGGGCGTACCCGTAAGATTTGTCAAGGACTTCCAAAACCAGAACAAAGAAGCCAAGGATGTGTCGTGGACTGTCACTGATGACAGCGTCTACTACATGGCCACCTTCACCAATGCCGACGGCGACCGTCAGGCTCAACGATTCTCGAACCATGGCACCGAGACACGCTACTTTATCGATGAGCAGTACTATCCCCACGCCATCAAGGACACCGTTGCCCACCGCTTCCCCTCACACAAAATCAGCTGCATCTACATTCGTAACCTGAAAGGCAAGATGACCTATCAGGCCCGCATCGCCCGCAAGACTGGATTCCTCTTCTGGAAGAAAGAAACTGACGTAAAAACCGTGTCGTTCGAGACTGACGGCAAGATGATTGAGGTCGTCGACGAGAAGTAATACCCCCCTCATCACCAGAAAAAGTGGCATAACCTGACGGTTATGCCACTTTTTCTGTCATTGCACGCATCGGGCCGCAAAAAGCGTGGATTTGCAGGTACATGAGGCTGGAACACCCAGGGATGCTGAGTTTTGCCTGAACATTTAGAAGGCAAGGCATCAGCATTATACATCCGTAAAAAAGGAAATATGACGAGCATACCATTGTTGATTGAAAAAAAAATTGTATATTTGCACCCAAAAAACAACAAGTTAGTAAACGGTCATCACGCCGGGTTGACGGGTTCGGCCCGGCGGGACGTCTTGACTTAGATAAACCGAACCCGACACAAAAATACAACTATATGAAGAATGTCATCTTATCATTTTTTTTCGGCCTAATGTGTTCAAGCATTCAGGTTAGTGCCCAGAATAGCATCTACGGAGAAATAAACTCACCGTACTGCGCCAATACCATTATCCGGGACTGGGGAAACCAATTCATCATCTACGGAGAAAACCATCTCAGCGATGGATTCTTTCACTTGCTAACCGATACCGCCCATGCATCAACCGTATTGGCAATAGATTTGCCAACCGGACTACATGTCAAAGACTTCAAAATTCTGGACGGCCAAGTGTTCTTTGTCGGAGAATTTAACCGCAAAGCAGCATGTGGTAATTTTAATATATCAGGAGTGTTCTATGGGGGAAACATTATTTCATACTACATTCTAGAGAATTTTGTAGCAGATAGTCTGAGTGGAAATGTAGTTTATAGATCAACCTCCTTAAACCGTATGGAAGTCTATATGGCTGGACAAGAGCCTCACATTGTTGCCATTGGCGACCAGGTTGCGGGCAGTAGTCCAACCTCAGCTGTTTTTCATATTCCTGGCCTGTTTCCAAATCACTATAACTGCCTGTCCTCTTCACCCCTACTTGGTGAAGGTATTTTTTTTGACCTTGCTTTAACCGACAACTTCATAGTATCTGTAGCGCACAAAGGCACACAAACAAACTTACTACATAGTGGGTACATTATGATGAGGGCTTTCAAACGCACTTCCGACCCATTGAACAGCATAACAGGACAGGTGAGAAACGACTCAGACGGATATATAATCACTAATGGCACCATGTCCGCATCGGGAATCTCGGGCGATAACTTTGCTATCTCTTACTGCCATCCATCTACAACAAACGCCGAACACGAATTTGGCATCTTAACTGTCAACCCAAGTGGCGTCATATCTCCTGTTTCATTCAAACGCACCAACATAAGTTTAAGTAATGCATCATACTACTCTTTTTCCGACATGGCATACAATAACTCAAAAAACTATTTAATCGATGTCGGCAATATATATTCCAACAACACCTTAAACATCTACTCCTCAACCTCTTCCAACTATCAACACCTGTATAATCCCAACTTTGAAATTTCATCTGCTTGCTCGCGGTCTGATGATTACTGCGCCGCATGCGGCAATAATAATAATGGAACAATAGGATTCCTGCTGCAAGTTCTGCCTGTATCCAACTCCTGTGCCACAATCTCAAATGAATCTTACTTCAGCACGTATCCTTTATTACGCAATTATAGCGGAATAAGGGTTCACCACAATGAAATAAGAAATAATATACATATACCCACTGTCGTACCCTACCAATTCACAGTTTTCTGCAACGTTCCAAAATAAAATTATATATTAGAAATCAAAAAAAACACCAATAACATATTAAATATCAATACACCATGAAAAAGACTCTGCTCAGTATCATTATGACGATTGGAATCCTGTCGTCAAACGCACAGGTGATGGAACCGTTCTTTCCGCGCGACAGCAACCTTTTCTACCAATGGTGGTATGAGGACTTGCTGGCCGACAGCATCAGTTTATATTTCGATAATACCGGAGGAATGAATCCTACTGCTACATACTCTTTAAACTTATGGACAGGAGATTATCACATGAGTTGCGCGGAGGCTGCCCATTATATGTACACTGACACCGCATTGCAAATATTGGGCATACGGGTGGTTAGTGGGATGGACGATTGGGGGTTCGATGATTATTTGGCAAATAATCCTATACCAGAAAGATTATATACTACTCTCTATGAGATAGAAGGTGACAGTATGGTTGCCGTTGCAAGGAGGCACATCTACAGAGACGCACCGCGCCGCAGCCAGAAGATGCCAATTGACTTATTCAACAACCACTACCATGGCTCTGCTGATCCCATATGGATAGACACCCTCTGCGACGACCCCTATGTACACAGAGGGGCGAAGCTGGCCTATAGGGAATATTTCTTTGACGAGCCCGTGACGGTGAACGACTCATTCTATGTCGCAATAGACCTTAGATCCGAGAACTATGTAATCCCCACTGATGTTTCATTATTAACATTATTCAGTAAAATAGGGGACTCATGCGACTATTGGATTGACGACCCCTTCCCACTACACCATTACAAATACAAACTCGCATATCAGGCCTCTGGCTACGACACCAGGACGGTGTTCTTGGACTGGCGCGACACGGATATTCACTGCTATCCACTCCTGTTCCCCATCGTGGGGCACGGCACCCCTTTCTACCGCTGTACCCCTGTGGAGCACTTGCACGTAAGCCAGCAGAAAGAGGCCACTTTCTTTTTCGAATGGAGCGACAGCGCGGCATCGCATTTGGGATGGGAATTCACCTATGTGCCCGACGGCCAGTCGCCCGACGCGGGCACCATTGTGAGTTGCGACAGCGCGGAGGCCTCCGCTACAGTGACCCAAGGGGTACGCTACCGCGCCTTTGTGCGCCCGCGCTGCACAGGCAACCGCTATGGCGACTGGGGGGACGGCATCCCGTTCATCTACAATGATGGGACTACGGTAATAACTCCCGTGCAGGTGCGCGTCTCGGTACAGCCCAACCCCACCTCCTCGGTCGTCGAGGTGCGCTCCGAGGCGGAGATGACCTCCATCGGGGTGTTTGACAGCCGCGGCATAAGGGTGATGGAAACCCCAGCCAACGGAACCGAGGCACGGTTAGACCTCTCCACACTCCCCGACGGAGCCTATCTGCTACACATCCACACAGCAAAAGGCACTGCAACAAGACAGGTGGTCAAGTCCTGAACCTGCCACCAAGCAGCCACCCCGCCGGGTTGACGGGTTCGGCCCGGCGGGACGACTTGACTTACATGAATTGAACCCGACATTTTGAATATTACCATTAGGGGAATTCTATAAATCACCTCGGAGAGGTGAGACTCTTCATAACACCGTAAAAGCCGTAGGACGCAGTGCAATGATAGTCAAGATGTAACCAAACTGCGTCACGAAGTGAAGAAGTGCCAGTGGCACTTCGATAGCGTCTGCGGAGAAGAAAAAACGACAATGAAAACAAATAAATAGAACCCACCATAAAACATAAAGTAAGAATTGCAGAATAGAAAGAATAAACTCACCTAAACAATAGGCGCGTGTAGAATGTAGGAGACGGATTTCCAAAAATATATCCAAAAGGAAGTAGCCAACCGCGCCAGCACTCCCCTTTTTGAAAGGGGCAGGGGGTATGAAAAAAGTGAGTCGTGCGATAGACACGGCTCACTTAATTATTGTGAAGCTGGGGTTGTTGCAGCAGGACTCTTGTTTTCTCTGCATCAGGGCATCTTCACCTTTTTTGAAGAAGCAACCTGGGGCACAACAAGAGTCTTACTCGACATTGAGGAGGTAGTATGACTTCTTGCCTTTCTGGACAAGGATGCTGCCACAGGAGAGGACATCGGCAGCAGTGAGAAGGCAATCCTCACCCACCTTGGCCTTGTTGACGGAGATGGAGTTCTGCTTCAGTTCACGACGGATTTCGCCTTTGGAGGCGAACATGCCCGTTTCAGCAGCGAGGTCGATTAGACTGACACCTTGGTCGATGGTGGAACGGGAAACGGAGAACTGAGGCACGCCCTCGAAGACGGAAAGCATTGTGGCGCGGTCGAGGCTGTTGAGCTGCTCAGTAGTACCCTTGCCAAAAAGGAGCTCGGAGGCCGACACGGCCATGTCGTAGTCACGCTGGGAGTGGACCCTGCAAGTGATGTCCTTTGCCAAGGCACGCTGCAGAACACGGCGCTCGGGAGCTTCGGCATGCTGACGCTCGCACTCCTCGATCTCTTCACGGCTGAGGAGGGTGAAGATGCGGATGTAGCGTGCGGCATCGACATCGGAGCAGTTGAGCCAGAACTGGTAGAACTTATAGGGGCTGGTCTTGGTGGGATCCAACCAGACATTGCCACCTTCGGTCTTGCCGAACTTGGTGCCGTCGGCCTTGGTGATGAGCGGGCAGGTGAGGGCAAAGGCCTCGCCCCCTTCCATGCGGCGGATAAGCTCGGTGCCGGTGGTGATGTTGCCCCACTGGTCGGAGCCACCCATCTGCAGGCGACAGCCCTTGGTGCGGTAGAGGGTGAGGAAGTCGTAGCCCTGCAGCAGCTGGTAGCTGAACTCGGTGAACGAGATGCCGGTCTCCATGCGCTTCTTCACGCTGTCCTTGGTCATCATGTAGTTGACGGTGATATGCTTGCCCACGTCGCGTATGAAGTCCAGAAAGAGGTAGTCCTTCATCCAGTCGTAGTTGTTGCATATCTCGGCACCATTGACGCTGTTGTCGAAGTCGAGGAAACGTGCCAGCTGCTTCTTGATGCACTGCACGTTGTGCTGTATTTCCTCCACCGTCAGCAGCTTGCGCTCCTGAGCCTTGAAGCTAGGGTCGCCAATCATACCCGTGGCGCCGCCCACCAGAGCCAGCGGCTTGTGGCCTGCCATCTGCAGGTGTTTCAGCAGCATGATGCTCACCAGGTGTCCAATATGCAGCGAGTCGGCAGTGGGGTCTATGCCCACGTATGCCGTAGTCATCTCTTTCTTCAGTTGTTCCTCGGTGCCGGGCATGATGTCGTGTATCATGCCTCGCCATTTCAGTTCTTCTACAAGGTTAGTATTCATCTATAGTGATAATATTTAAGTATACCTATTTATAAAAGAAGAGGTGCTGCTCTGTCGGGCGGCACCTCTCCTGTGCTTATTTGGCGTGCCCGATTAGCGAACCATCATCTTGGTGGCCGACGTGTGGCCTCCTATGATGACGTTGACGAGGTACATGCCCTTGGCCATACCTTCGGTGCTGACAGTGTAGACCTGCTCGCCTTCCGACACATGGCCGAGGCTGCGGCTGGCCACGCAACGGCCGTTGATGTCGTAGATGCGCAGCATGGCGCTGCCGGCTTCGTCGGTAGTGATCGTCAGGTTGGCGTCACCCATGACGGGGTTGGGGAAGATGCTCAGGCTAGTGTTGCCGTTGCTCTCCACCGTGGGTATACCGTAGTGATAGTAGGCGGTGTCGAAGATGGCGTCGGTGCGGTCGGTCACATAGGTCATGTCCATGAAGATACCACGGCCGTAGGTACCGAAGTAGATGGCGCCCGGCCATTTGGTCTTCGGGAAGAGGTAATACTCGGGGTTGATGCCGTTATGGCCGATGTGGTGACGGGCCTTGAGGGCGGCTTTCTGCTGCACCATGCTGGTGACAGGCAGACCGCGCAGGTGGTCGTACTGGCTCCAGCTGCCGGCCTTGTCAATCCACACGCCGTTGGCGGTACCCACGTAGAGGTCGCCCGTGGAGGCTTCCACCATGGCACAGTAGGCGGGCAGCGAGCTCTGGCCGCTGATGGGGCGCTGGCTGATGGTCCAGTCACCCTGCGGGTTGCTCACCTCGGCCACGTTGGCGTAGTCATCGTTATAACCTTCGAAAGTAATGATGATACGTTCCACGCCGGTAGTTGTGTCTACGAGCATAGAGCTGATTGCACGGTCAATCCAATAGTTGCTGTCAAGGTCAAGGAACATAGTGTCCGCCACCAAACGTGTCACAGAAGAGCTGGAATAGGGGAAACACTGGCTCTGTCTTGCCACCTCGAACGAAGTCTTGGAGTAATCGATGCTGTCGAAGCCCTTGACACGCACAATCATTGACTTGTTGGCGGCGGTATCGTTCACTGCGATATAAGCCATGCGGCCATCGGCGCTCATCACAGCGGCACGGGGAATATTGTACTTGCTCTCCTGAAGGGCGTTGTTCACAATATAGATACCCGTCCACAACTGCTGGCCTTCCCATGTATCGTTGTCGGGCAACTCAGACATCCACACCTTGGAGAAGTCGGTGGAACGCCACGACATCCATACCGTCCAGCAGGTCTTACGGGCTGCATCGCTGCCGATCATAAGCATACGCGACTGCATGGGGTTCTTCACCTTTATGACGGTCGGGGTGATAATCTCAAGTGTATCAGACGAAGATATCACCTGATTCACGGTACCGGCGGTGGTGTCGAAAGTGAAACCATATTCGAAAGGATAATAACCCTGAGCACGGCTCATCACAGTCATGCTGTCGCCTGCCAGAATCTGGAAGCTTGAGTTGTTGAACCACATCGTATCCAGGATGCCGTCGCCGTTGATGTCGCGGCGCACATAGCCGAGGGTGTCGATTCTGACAGTTATAGAATCGTTGAAGATAGTGTCGTGGTCAGTCTCCCAAAGCGACATGAACGATACCGCCTGGCCGTTGACCATGGAGCTGCTCATGAAGCGCTGTCCCTCGGTCCAGGTCTGCGTCTGGTTGTAGTCCATATAGTCGGCATAGGCGCGACCAAACTGGTTGTCGTTGGAAGAGACGAAGATGGTGCGCGAAGTTGTGGGTTTGTAGCGCTGGAACATAGAAGCAGCCACCATGCCGCCGTTGTCCTTCCAGGTGATGATGGCGTCGTGGTTCATGTTGCCATGGGTGCCGTCGTCATACCATTCCACATCGGGCTGGCCACCGTTGTAGGCTGCGCGGGCCTCGATGAGAGGACAGGCGCCGTTGTGGGCACCGCTGATGACCGATGCGTCGGGGGCCACGGCGATGCTGTTGGTCTGCATGGCGTTAAGGCCGCGGTTGAGCTCTTCATACATGGTCATGTTGTGATAGGAACGGAAGACACCGCCGTCGGTGGCGATGTAGTACACATTCATGTAGGTACCGTTCACCATGCGCGGGGCGCAGATGATCTGGTGGATGCCGGAGTGCACGAAAGAGGGGTTACGAAACACCGAAGCCATATAGTTGCCGTAGTTGAGCTCCTGTTCGCAGTAGGACTCCTTGGTCCACTGATAGTAGGAACCTGGGACATAGCTGTGGCCGCTCCATATCGACGAACCGCCCACGAAGACGTGTGTGGGGTCGTTCTCATCGACGAAGATTGTACCGCAGTGGCGGCCGTCGCCGCTGACCACGGCCTTGTCGTTGATGGCTGACATGGAGTACACACGCACCGTGCTGGTGGTGATGGGCTGCCAGGTCTGCAGGTCGCGGGTGAGGTAAACGGCGTCCATCATGCCCATGCCGTTGATGGTCATAACATAGATGTAAGTGGGATCAGAGGGTGCGACAGCGATCTTTAGGGCCGTGTTGGGGGTTCCGAAAGCATCGTTGCTGCTCGACATATTGTCAGCCCTCAGGTTGTAGGCCTTAAGGTTGCCGATTTTATACAGCTGGCTGCCAACGCTGAAGAAGGCTATCTTAAGTTGGCGGACAACAACAAACTGATCGATGCTGCCACCGAGGTCGGCACAATCGACAACACGGTCGTCGACAGTCACCTCGATGTCAGACCAGCTCTGATTGTTGGTTTTATGGATACGGTAAAGGCCGCCTTTGGTGACGGCGAACAGGTAAATACCGTCGTTGCCCTCGATAAGGTCAATCTTGCGCACAGAGGCAAAGTCGTCGTTCACGCTCGTGGGCACAGTACCAGGGATGACATTGAACTGGCATGTGGCTGGATTATAGCAGAAGATGCCGCAACCCATTACCGACATGGGTGCGTAGGTGCTGCCCACCGTGTACTCGTCGCTGCCGGTGCCAATGAAGATAGTGTTGTCGCTGCACTGCGTCAGGCAGCTTATCGGCATGGCCACATCCTTGCCGTCGACGCGCCAAGGCACCCAGTGCCATATATCATGGTTGTTGGCCAGCGAGGTGCTCATGCCGCGATAGGTGTAGAGACTCTGAAGGGTCGTCTGGTTGTCAGACCTGACGAAGAGACCGCCGGTAGCGGAACCGGCATAGATGGTTGTGCCGTCCAAACGGTCGGCGAGAAGACTGGTGACATGTCCGCCGACGTTGATGGGGCCAATCTCAACGAAATTGGTGTCCTGCTGGGCACGCACACTGCCCCCCATCAAAGCCAAAACGCCTGCAAACAAGCCGAGAAGTACTTTGTTCCTTTTCATAAGATATTATTAATTAGTTAATTATTCTACTTTGTACAAAAACTTTCAATGCACAAAGATACACATTTTTTTTTATATATAACAACCTATTGTCATTTTTTTTCTTTTTTTTCTTCACCCCCGCCCTCTTCCACCCCACCTCCCCTACGGAGCCGGTACGGCAGTTCTTCAGTACTTCAACGATATTTCTTCAGTAGTTCTTCAGTAAAACACTGAAATACTACTGAAGAAATGCCGAAGGATCGCCGAGGGAACGTCGAAGGGGCTACAAAAAGGCTACAAAAAGGCTACAAAAAGGCTACAAAAAGGCTACAAAAAGGCTACGAAAAGGCTACAAGGGCTATGAGGTTAAATGATGTTAAAAATCGAGGTCGGGTGGTCCCTATGGGTATGCACTTCCCTTGTGGTATTTCAAAAAGAATGTTAAATATACAATAAAAAACAAAAAAAAGAGTTTAATGGAAATCTGGATATAGACGAAAAAAGAGAAACAATAATAGATACACAATATGGAATCTGTAAACATTCAAGAACTTAACGAACGCATAGAGCGCGAGAGCGCTTTTGTGGGCGCACTGGAGATGGAGCTTGGCAAGCAGATTGTGGGCCAAAAGCACATGGTGGAGGGCCTGCTGATAGGCTTGCTGAGCAACGGTCATGTGCTGCTCGAGGGTGTGCCGGGTCTGGCCAAGACGCTGGCCATCACGACGCTTGCTAAAGCCATCGACGCCAAGTTCAGCCGCATCCAGTTCACACCCGACCTGCTGCCTGCCGACCTCATAGGTACGCTCATCTACAGCCAGAAGAGCGAGAGCTTCATGGTGAAGAAGGGCCCGATATTCAGCCACTTCATACTGGCCGACGAAATTAACCGCGCCCCCGCCAAGGTGCAGAGCGCGCTGCTGGAGGCCATGCAGGAACGCCAAGTGACCATCGGCGAGCAGACCTACCCGCTCGAGGAGCCGTTCCTGGTGCTGGCCACACAGAACCCCATAGAGCAGGAGGGCACCTACCCGCTGCCCGAGGCTCAGGTAGACCGCTTCATGCTGAAGGTGGTCATCGGCTACCCCAAGAAGGCCGAGGAGCGACAGATACTGCACCAGCAAGTTAACGAGGGCGGCAAAGGCAAGGCCGCGGGCGGAACGGCGATACTGAAGCCTGCCGACATACTGAAGGCCCGCGAGGTGGTGCGCGAAGTGTATATGGACGAGAAGATAGAGAACTACATCACCGACATCGTGTTCGCCACCCGCTACCCGGGGCAATACGGCCTCGACAAGCTGCAGCCTCTGATAAGCTACGGTGCGTCGCCGCGCGGCAGCATCAGCCTGGCCAGCGCCGCCAAAGCCTATGCTTTCATGAAACGTCGCGGATACGTGATACCCGAGGACGTGCGCGCCGTGGCCATGGACGTGCTGCGCCACCGTGTGGGCCTGACCTACGAGGCCGAGGCCGAGAACGTGACGAGCGAAGAGGTGGTGAGCGAAGTGCTGAACAGAGTTGATGTGCCTTAATTCAGTTAAGAGTTAAGAGTTATGGATGAATCCATAATCAAGAAGGTCCGCAAGATTGAGATAAAGGCGAGGGGGTTGAGCCAGCAGATGTTCAGCGGCGAATACCACTCGGCCTTCAAGGGGCGCGGCATGGCTTTCAGCGAGGTGCGCGAATACCAGTACGGCGATGACGTGCGCAACATCGACTGGAACGTCACCGCACGTCTGGCACACCCCTATGTGAAGATATTCGAGGAGGAACGCGAGCTGACGGTGATGTTGCTGGTGGACGTGAGCGGCTCGGGACGTTTCGGCACACAGAGCCAGTTCAAGGAAGAGCTGGCCGCCGAGGTGGCCGCCACGCTGGCCTTCAGCGCTATAGCCAACAACGACAAGGTGGGTGTGATACTCTTCAGCGACCGCATAGAGAAGTTCATACCGCCGAAGAAGGGCCGTCAACACATACTGCGCATCATACGCGAGCTCATCACCTTCCGCCCCGAGAGCAACGGAACCGACATAGCACAGGCGCTTGGGTACTTCAACAACATCGTAAAGCGGCGTTGCACGGCGTTCCTGCTGAGCGACTTCTTCGACCGCGGCTACGATGACGCGCTGAAGATTGCCGCCGGCAAACACGACATCGTGGCGCTACGGCTTGTCGACCGCCGCGAAGAGCACCTGGAGGACCTTGGGCTTGTGAAGTTTTACGACCCCGAGAGCACGGAGACGCTGTGGGTGGACACCGGTAGCGCATCGGTGCGCCGTGTGGTCGACGCCCGCGCCAAGCAGCAGGCCGAACAGACGGAGCGCACCATGCGCCACTACGGCATAGACATGGCCACACTGTACACGGGCGAGGACTTCGTGAAGCCGCTGCGTACACTCTTAAGCAGGAGAAGTTAATGAAGAAGACAATAGCAATAATAGCAATGGGGCTTATGAGCCTGGCAGGCGTGGCGCGCGGCCAGGCGGTGGCGACCCTGGAGGCCGACACCATAGCCCTCGGCGACCAGACGACGCTCACCATACGCAACGCCCTCAACTACCCGTCGACGGACATGCTGAGCCAGAACGGTATCGTGGCTCTGCGGCAGGCGTTCGACAGCACGGCGCGCACTCAGACCACCGTCGTCACATGCTTCGAGCCCGGCGAGCACTACATACGCCTCGGTGCCGACGACTCGCTGTTACTTGTGGTCACCGACGTGGAGATTGACAGCGCCACCGCCGAGTTGCGCGACATAGCGCCCATAGAGCGCGTGCCATACACCTTCTGGGAGGTATTCCGCTGGGTGCTGCTAGGCCTGGGAGTGGCGGCGTTGGCCTTCGGCCTGTGGTGGCTGCTGACACACCGCAAAGAGGTGCAGCAGGCACTGACGAAGAGCGAACCCGTAGACACGCGAACGCCGGAAGAACGCGCCCTGCAGACCTTGGAGGCATTGCGGCAGGAACGGCTGTGGCAAAGCGGCCGCACAAAGGAATACCACACACGCCTCACCGACGCTGTGCGCCAGTTCATCGAGGAAAGTACAGGTATCCGCGCCACCGAGATGACCAGCGACGAGACCGTTGCGGAAGTGGGAAGCGGAAAGTGGAATGTGGAGAGCGGGCTGCTGCGCGACATGTTCACCACTGCCGACCTGGTGAAGTTCGCCAAGAGCGAGCCACAAGCCCACGAGCACGAGCGCTCGATGGACGAAGCCGTGGCGTTCGTCAAACAGCTGTGGGCGCAGGTGAAGCCCACCGAGGAGAAGAAAGAAGAGGAGGCACAGAATGGGTAACATCACCTTTGCACAGCCGTGGATGCTGCTAGGTTTGGCGCTGGTGCCGCTGCTGGCGGCATACTACATCTGGCGCTACCGCAAACAGGACGCCGCCGTGCAGCACTCTGACATTGCCGTCTTCGCCGGCGTGGAGAAAACGCTGCGCGTACGGCTACGCTGGCTGCCCTACGCGCTGCAGACACTGGCCATAGGCGCCATGGTGGTGGCTATGGCAAGACCGCAGAGCCAGCTTAGCCGACAGGAGATGAAGGTGGAGGGCATAGACATAGTGATGGCCATGGACATCTCGGGCAGCATGCTGGCCGAGGACTTCAGGCCCAACCGCCTGGAAGCCGCCAAGAAGGTGGCTGCGGACTTCATCGAGGGCCGTAAGAATGACCGCATGGGATTGGTGGTATTCTCCGGCGAGGCATTCACACAGGTGCCGTTGACGGTGGACCACCACGTGCTGCTCAAGCAGCTGGGGGCCGTGAAAAGCGGCATCATACGCGACGGCACGGCACTGGGCGACGGCTTGGCGACAGCCATCAACCGCATCAAGGACAGCGAGGCCAAGAGCAAGGTCATCATACTGCTCACTGACGGTGTCAACAACCAGGGTAGTGTGGACCCGCAGAGTGCCGCTGAGATTGCCGCCATGTACGGCATACGCCTCTACACCATAGGCGTGGGCTCGCTTGGCAAAGCCCCATACCCTTTCCGCGACCAGTTCGGACGGGTGCACTACCAGAACATCGACGTGGAGATTGACGAGCCGCTGATGCAGCAGATGGCAGCAGCAACAAACGACGGCCGTTACTTCCGCGCCACCAACAAGAAGGCTCTGGAGGAGATCTTCAGCCAGATTGACGACATGGAAAAGAGCAAGATAGACGTGACGCAGTATGCACAGACCAAGGACGAACAAGGCCAGTGGCTATGGATAGCCTTCGGCGCGCTGGCGCTGGCGCTGCTGATGCGTTGCGGCTGGATGAGAGCGTGAGTGGGAGTTATGAGTTATGAGTTAAAAGTTAGGAGTTAAGATGATTCATTTTGAGCATATAGAGTATTTGTGGCTGCTGCTGGTTGTGACAGCCTGCGGCTTGCTGTGGAGCTACGCCGAGTGGCGCAACCGCCGCAAGCTGGAAACATGGGCCGACCGGCAGATGTTCGGCCGCTTGATACCCGACCGTTCACGGTGGCGCCCCGCAGTGAAGATGACGCTGACGCTGACGGGCTTCGCCTTGCTGGTGGTGGCTTTGGCCAACCCCCAAATGGGCACAAAGATAGAGAAAGGCAAACGTGCAGGCAGCGACGTAGCCATCTGCCTCGACGTGTCCAACAGCATGATGGCCGAGGACATACAGCCCAACCGCCTGGAACGCAGCAAGCGGGTGGTGAACAACATTATGGGCACGCTGGCCGGCGACCGTATAAGCTTGATTGTCTTCGCGGGTGCCAGCTACATACAGATGCCGCTGACCAACGACTACGGTGCCGCCAAGCTCTTCCTCGACCAGGTGAGCTGCGACATGATAGCCTCGCAAGGTACAGCCATAGGCGATGCCATCGAGAAGGCCTTACAAACATTCGGCTACGGTGATGCCGACCGCGAATGGGTGAAGAACAAAGGACGCGCGATAATAGTAATCAGCGACGGTGAGAACCACGAGGACGACGCTGTGGGTGTCGCACGCACGGCAGCTCGCGAAGGTGTACGCGTATGCACAATAGGCATGGGTCTGCCCGACGGCGCACCGATACCGGAATACGACCCACGTGGCCGCAAGAACAGCTACAAACGGGAACGCGGCGGGTCGATAATAATGACCAAACTCAACGAAGACATGATGCGACAGATAGCCTCGGCCGGCAACGGCGTGTATGTGCGCGCCAGCAATGCTGGCAGCGGTCTGAGCGAAATCACAAAAGTGATAGAGGGCCTTGAGAAAGAAGACTACGGAGAGGCTGTGTTCAGTGCCTACGAAAGCCGCTACCAGTACCCGCTGGCGGCAGCCATACTATGCCTCTTGGCCGAAGTATTGCTCTTCGAGCGCCGAAACCGCAAGTGGTCGCTCACAAGCCTTACAGGAACGGCTATAATGCTACTCTGCCTTTTGCCCACCGACGTATCGGCCCAAGCCAACCGCAAGTTGCTGCGCGAAGGCAACAGAAACTACAAGACAGAGAAATACGACCAGGCAGAACTGAACTACCGTCGTGCCCTTGAGGCAGACACCACCGACTTCCGTGGGCATTACAATCTTGCCTCGAGCCTCTACAGACAAGAGAAATACGACGAAGCCGCCATGCACTACGCCCAGGCCCTCGCAGCTCCCGACATGGACGACAACCGCCGTGCAAAAGCCCTTCACAATGCCGGTAACAGCATGGTGAAGGCGGGCTTGCAGAACGAACAGCAAGGCATGCAATACTTCCAGCAGGCTGTAAAAGCCTACCAAGACGCCCTGAAGCTGGATCCCAAGAACGAAGACACTCGATACAACCTGGCCTATGCACGCCGACTGTTGCAGCAGGCCCAGCAGCAACAGCAACAACAGCAAGGCGATGGCAACGACCAACAGAACCAAGACCAACAGCAGAACCAGCAGCAGCAACAAGGAGACAACCAGAACAAAGACCAGAAACAACAGCAGCAGAACCAACAGCAACTTGGTAATCAGCAAGACCAGCAGCAACAGCAGGGCAAGGAGCAACAACAACAGAAGCAATCCAAGCCCCAAGAGCAGCGCAAGCAGGACGCCGAACGCATGCTTGAAGCCGTAAAGAACAACGAGCGCCAGACGCTGAGAGAACAGGCTCGCAAGGAGCAAGTCAGCACCGCTCGCCATACGGACAAAGACTGGTAATAAACATCAGAGCACTACAATGAAACGTATAACGACAATAATAACATGCCTGCTACTGACAACGGTGGCAATAGCACAGAGCCTGACGATACAGGCCCCCGACCAGGTCTATGTGGGCGACAACTTCACGGTACGATTCTCCGTCAACGAGCAGGCAAAGGACTTCCGCGGCCCCTCATTCAAGGGGTTCAGCCTCATCTCAGGTCCCAGCACATCGTCACAGACGAGCATGAGCTTCGTCAACGGCCAGATGACACGCTCGGTGAGCACCTCCTTTTCTTACAACCTTGTGGCCGACCTCGAGGGCACCTTCACCATAGAGGCTGCCAGCTGTGTGGTCGACGGCAAGAAAATCACCTCACCACGCAAAGAAGTAAAAGTGGTAAAGATGAGTGCCGCCCAGCAACAACAACGTCAACAGCAGCAGGCTAAACAACGCCAAGCCTACGACCCATGGGCTCAACAGCCGCAACCCGCCGCCACTATTGACGAAAAAACACTCTTCGCCAAGGCGGCGATAAGCAAGAGCAACCCATACCGCGGTGAGCAGATAATAGTCACCTACAAGATTTACACACAGATACCCATCAGTCAGTTTGCCATAGACAAACTGCCCGGCAACCGTGGCTTCTGGGCCGAAGACCTTAGTGTCGGCCAACAGATACGCCAATATGAGGAAACCATCGGCGACCGCCACTACCAGGTGGCCGAGATACGCCGCGGAGCACTCTTTGCTCAAGAGAACGGCAAACTAACCATTGAGCCACTCGACCTCAACGTGCTGGCCATGGTACAGCAGCAGCGTAGACGCACGGGCAGCATCTGGGACCTCTTCGACGACCCATTCTTCAACTCACGTCAAGCTGTAGAGCGCCCCCTAAGCACCAACCGCATAAACGTCAATGTGCGCCCCCTACCCAACGCTCCGGAAGGATTCTGCGGAGCTGTGGGTAACTTTGATGCCAAAGGAGGCATAAATACCGACAGAGTGAAAGCCAACGAGGCGGTAACATACAAAATCACCGTCAGTGGCAAGGGCAACCTCATGCTCATCGATGCCCCTCAACCCGAGTTCCCAGCGGTCTTCGAGGTCTACGACCCACAGATAGAAGACAACATCAAGAAAGGCGCCGATGGCATAAGCGGCAGCCGCACATACGAGTGGGTCCTTATACCGCGCAGCAAAGGAGAATACACAATACCAGCCTTCAACTTCATATACTTTGACCCAGAATCGGGACAGTACATTACCAAGCGCATACCCGCTCAGTTGGTACATGTTGAGAAAGGAGATGCCCGCGGTATGGCCAATGCGTCGAGCAAAGACGACGTACAGTTGCTCAACCGCGACATAAACTACATACATCCACTCTCAACACTTAAAGCCGCCAAAGACAAGGATACAGCAGGAACAACCTTCTTTATCTTCACTGCACTCATCATTGCCACTGTTGTTGGCTACATCATCTTTGCCAATAAGCGCAAAGCTTCAGAGCAGGACATTGCCGGCATGCGCATGAAACGAGCCACACGTATGGCACAGAAACGCTTGAAGAAAGCAGCGGCGTTCCTCGGTAGCGGAGACACAAACCGCTTCTATGAGGAGATTTACCGTGCTATCTGGGGATGCCTGGCCGACAAATACAGCATCCCGCTGGCCAACCTCAACCGCGACACCGTCAGCGCTTGCCTCAACGATAAGCAAGTGCCGGAAACTCAGCAGAAACGTATCATGCAGGTACTGCAGGATGTTGATATGGCACGCTTCGCTCCTATCGACCCTGAAGCACAGAAACAGAACATTTACACAGAAGCCCTTATAATGATTGCCGAACTATGAAACACCTGACCATCACAATAGCGCTTCTATTAGCCGCTGTCACACTAACGGCACAGGAGGCCGCGCCAACTGCCGACGACCTATACCGCATGGACGACTACCAGGGTGCCATAGCCGCCTACGAGGACATCCTCGCCGGAGGCAAAACCTCTGCCGACTTACACTATAATCTCGGCAACGCCTACTACCGCGACGGCCTGTTGGGCAAAGCCATCCTCAACTATGAGCGTGCCCTGCGCCTAAAGCCCAATATGACCGATGCCAAGGAGAACCTGGCATTGGCCAATGCCCGTACCGCTGACCGCATCACCACCCTTCCCCAGATGTTCATCGTCCGCTGGTGGAATAGTCTCACGACCGCAATCACCCCTCACGGCTGGCGTATCATCTGGCTTGTGATGCTGGCAATTGTCGGCATCGGCATAGCGATGCTCCGCACCGGACGCAGCATTTCCCTCCGCAAGGGCGGTCTCACCATGACAGCCGTCTCACTGCTATTCCTGCTGCTCGCATCCGCCCTGCTCATCAGCGCCACACGCACCTACAATGCCCACCCTTACGCCATAATCACCGACCAGACCGTCACTCTCAAGGCCTCGCCAGACAACAAGAGCATAGACAAGATGATACTCCACGAGGGCACTAAGGTCAAAATTCTTGACGACTTGACAGGATGGTACAAAATATCAATAGCCGACGGTACAAACGGCTGGTGTCAGCAAAATTCCATGGAACGTATATGAAACACCTTACGACAGTCCTTCTGACGCTATGCATTTATGCATTGCCTCTCGCCGCGCAGCAGATCGAGTATGTCGATGACGAGGAGTGCGGCTGTGAGCTCGTCTTCGTCGATGGCATACAGACAACCACCGATGGCGAATTTTACGGATTCCGCCTAGCCGACGGAACGGTCATAGTACCTAACATCTACCGCTTCGTCGACAATTTCCAAGGCAACTACTGCAAGGTTTACCGCGACTATGGCCAATGCGGCCTCATCGACCGCGACGGTAACGAGATTGTTCCCTGCATATACGACGAGGTAGGTTACCCTTCCGATGGGCGCATCAAGATACAGAAAGACAAACTTTACGGCTACCTCGACATGCAGGGGAACATGGTCGTAGAGCCACAATATATCTCCGCCGGCGACTTCTCCGAGGCCACAGCCCCTGTCATGTTACTCGTCGACAGCTTCTTCACCTCCTGCACCTTCATCGATACACTCGGGAAACAACTCTTCCCACCCATCTATGAAAACCTGCTCCCCTTCAACGAAGGCTACGCCATAGTGATGCGTTACGGCCGATGGGGTATGATAGACCACACGGGACGCGAGGTGCTGCCAACACGCTACGAGCAGATCACCGCCAACCAGGACGGCCTGTTCTTTGCCGGAGACCCAGACGGATGGGCGTTGTTCGACTACTCGTTCAAGCCCCTCACACCCTTCGTCTACACATGGACTTCCGGACTCCACAACGGGCGTATCGGGGTGATGCGCGACGGCCACTACGGATTCCTCGATCGTGAAGGCAACGAGGTCATTGACTGCTCCTACGACGAGACAGGCATCTTCCGTCTTGGGCGAACCATGGCCGTGCGTGACGGGCACTATGGAATAATCGACACCACTGGCGACATAATACTGCCATTAGAGTATGACAACAACACGCCCAACGGCCGCAAGTACATGTACTTCGACAGCCTCGCACTTGTCGAACGCGACGGCAAACTGGGATATGTAGACCTCGACGGCAAACTCGTCATACCATTCTACTTCGAGAAGGCTTTCCAGTTCTCACAAGGGCTGGCGAGCACTTGTTTCCAGGGACGCTGGGGTTATATCAACACTCACGGCGACATATACATACCGCACGTCTTCGACATCGCATCACCCTTTGAGTGGGGCCGTGCCGAAGTGGTGTACAACGGCAATGTAAGCAAGATAGACATCACAGGCAAATGCGTCAAGAACTGTAAAGGAATAATAGCATGGAGAAGTCCGAAACAATAGTCAACCACCCCGGCATCGTCACCGCCGTAAGCGACAAAGGCGTCACCGTCCAGATCAATGCCGTCAGCGCCTGTGCCTCGTGCGCAGCGCATGCCAAATGCGGCTTTGCTGAGTCGAAGGACAAGACCCTCGAGATACCCACAGAGCATAGCAGCGACTACCAGATAGGCCAGCATGTGACCGTCAACATCGACCACTCGCGAGGTCTCCTCGCCGTGTGGTTCGCCTACCTCCTGCCGGCCATTCTGCTCATCGCCGTCATCGTAGCACTCTCACTCGCCCACATCCCCGAAGGACTGGTAGCCCTTGCGGCACTCGCCACCCTCGGCCTCTACATCCTTGTACTCTACATAGCCCGACGACGCATCGACTCACACTTCACCCTCACCATATCCCCAAACAACGAAACCAACTCATAACTGATATGCTCATTCTCGGCATAGACCCCGGCACCCGCATCCTCGGCTACAGTCTCCTCGACACCGAACAACCGACACCACGCATCGTGGCTATGGATGTGCTCTACCTGCGTCTGATGCCCGACTTCAAAGACCGCATCAAGCACATACACAACTCCACACTACGCATTATCGACTCCTTCCACCCCGACCAACTTGCCATCGAGGCACCTTTTTTCGGCAAAAACGTGCAATCAATGCTCAAGCTCGGCCGGGCACAAGGGGTGGCCATAGCCGCCGCCCTATCCCGTGACATACCCTATGAGGAGTACGAGCCTTCAGTCATCAAGCAGACCGTCACCGGCAACGGCAACGCCTCGAAGGAGCAGGTTGCCGACATACTCCGTTCGATACTGCACTTCGATGAGCATCCGCACTACCTCGACGCCACCGACGCCCTCGCTGTAGCCTACACCTGCCACATGCAGCTCACCAACCCCCTCGGCGACCTGCGCGCACAACTGGCGCCACACAAGAAGCAACGCAAGTCGGCAAAAAAGCAATGGGCCGACTTCGTCAACCAAAATCCAGACATTGTACAATGACACACCGCACATTACACCTCACACTCCTCGCTGCCGTCATGCTGCTGGCAGGATGCCACAACAAAGGCACTGGCAACAAGCTCTACAATCCCTCGCAGGTGGACTTTACTGCGCGCTGCAACCCCATACTCGACAACCAGCTCTACCCCTCGCTCATCCTCGCCGTCAGCGGTCTCCAGAGCAACGACACCAAAAACCTGCCGGCCGACTGCTCGACGCTGCAGGTCTCGGTGACAGCCCCCGCCGACAACTGTGTGCTACGTGTAGTCCTCGACTCGTCGATAATCAACTACGTCACCATCTCGCAGGAAATTCTCCCCCATCGAGGTGAGAGCTACACCTTCGACATCACGCCCAAATGGAAATACGGCAGCCTGCGCAAGATACGGCAGCCTGCGCAGGTAGACCTCACGCTAACCTGCTATATCAACGACGAGGAGGTTGACATCAAAAACCTTAAGCTCACATGCCGCTCCGTCAACGAGTGTCCCCTGTCGCTCAAGAATACCGACTTCCGATTCCTCTTCGCGGCTTACGTCAACGAAGACCACCCGCAGATAGAACACATCCTCACCGAGATACTGGACCAAGGAATCGTCACACGACTCTCCGGCTACCAAGGCAGCGAACGCGATGTGCGCAACCAGGTCTTCGCCGTCTGGTACTACACCCTCAGCCGCGGCATCTCATACTCCTCGATCTCATGCACCTCCAACCCGTCGCCCACGGCCAACGTGCAACACATACGCTTCTTTGACGAGGTGTGGAACACCCGGCAAGCCAACTGTATAGACGCATGCGTCTTCCTTGCGTCGATACTCCGCAAGACAGGTCTCAAACCCGTCATCTTCGTGGAACCTTGCCACGCCTACCTCGGCTACTACACCGACCGCAACCGACGCCACCTGAAGCTCCTGGAAACCACCATCACCTCGTGGGTCAACTTCCCCGAGCTGGAGCGCAGCCTCGATAGCGAGGGACGCCTGCCCGAGGACAAGTTCAACAAGGTATCCAAATACCTATCGCCCAAGGATATTGAGCGATACAGCAACCACCAGCTCAGCTTCGATCAACTCAAGTTCGCCGTCGCCAAGAGCCTCTTCGAGAAAGCATCGGAGTACAACCGCGAGAACTACGAGGCCAACCGTCAGCACTTCGCCGACACCAACTCCATCTCCTATCAGCAGCTCGACATCGAACAGCTGCGCAAAATCGTGCAGCCGATACAGTAGTTTTTTGCCTCCCTCTTATTTCTTCTTGATAAGGGAGATAACCCACAGGAGGATGACAGCGCCTATAACGGCGGTGACAATCTGCCCTACGAGGGTGCCGCCCCAGTGGATTCCGAGCCAGCCGAGGACGTTGCCGCCAATGAAGCCGCCGAACGCGGAAAAGCCGCTAAAGGCGAAGGCGAAGCTTTCCTCAACCGCAACAAGTTGCGCCCCGAAGTCACCACCACCCCCAGCGGCCTCCAGTACGAGGTCGTAAAGCAGGGCACCGGCCGACAGCCCAAAGCCAGCGACACCGTACGCTGCCACTATGATGGCACCCTCATCGACGGCACCATCTTCGACTCCAGCTACCGCCGCGGTATGCCCGCCGAGTTCGGCCTGCGTTAAGTCATCGCCGGCTGGACCGAAGGTGTGCAGCTTATGAAAGAAGGCTCCATCTTCAAGTTCTACATCCCCTACAACCTCGCCTATGGAGAGCGCGGTGCCGGCGCCGACATCCCACCCTACGCCGCCCTCATCTTCACCGTCGAACTCATCAACGTGCTGTAGAAAAACCATCTTTCTCAACATTTCAAAGAACATGCGCCGCCTCTCCCCACGGAGAAGCGGCGCATATAATATAAGGCCATTTTGACCGGACAATGGCTTTTTAACAAACTTTAACGTTCATACCAAAAGCCACAGAAAGGTATGTTTATGGGATTATGGGCATTGCATTATGATTTACGAGCTATTCTATATATTTTGAATACACTTTGAATACCCTAACCAATACCCTTTAAATACTTTAATAATTATGGTAACGAAACGCAGACAATACCCTAGAATACTTTTATTCACGCTTCGCGCCAATGCATCATCTCTCGGTAAGACGCCTCACTACCGGTAAAAGCAATGCCGCGAGGCAAAGACCGGTAAGTTCGTCTACAATAATCCAAAAGAGGGTGTGGGGACGAAATATAAGATTTATAGCAATTTTAGGAAGTCCTTCTGGAGACCGAATGACAGAATCCCAGCAACCATTATCCGGCGGCCATAACCAGCCTGTCCATATCTGAATGGCGCCATAACTACACACCAGTGCACCAAGAGTTATAACAATGATAAAGAACGGCAATGATCTAACTAGAATATATTTTCTGAACATCAACCACACAATACCTGTCAGACACAAAGCCTCACACACTGCCAGAAGATACTCCCATTTCAGAAGAAATGTCGAAATACCGAAAAGCCCCAGACAAAAAGTAGAGGCAAGAATTGTTTTAGACTTTATAATCATTTTAGTTCAAAATATTTTTTACTACTCGCAACAACTGGCTTTCAATAGAGGAATAACATTTATCTGCCATAATTACTTCGCGGATATCATTTAACAGTTGCTGTTTGTCCTCCTGTGAGGATGCATATTTCTCTTTGTTATCATTTATGCATGCAAGTACATCTATGTCACTCAACTTTTTGAATTGTTTTTTCATTTTTTCAAAGACAGTGACATCTGCCTTACTGAGTATAGCGTCCACTTCGTTTTCGTCGATTTTTCCGTCGATGTTGGCAGCATATAGCATCACCAGCATTTTGAATTCTTCTTTTGTCATAATATCTACATTTTTATGATTGTTTGTTTTTTTTTGTTTTCTTCGCCTAAGTATGGAACTAATACAAATATCTATCCCAAAATATGCAAATATAATCAAAAAAACTTGTGGCAGTATATAGCCCCAGAATGGTTTGGTTGAGCACTTTTCAAAAACTCTATAAAACCAGATTACAGGCTTCTTGTACCATCGCATATCGCTTTCCCAAATATTCTTCTCTATCCTGATATTGACCAATATCTCACCAACATTATCTTGGAACCATATTGTTGAATCTTTGATTTTACACTTTAAAGAATCTACAAGATTACTATCATGAACATTATTCAATAATGTTGTCTTTAAATCGTTCCATATTGTAGTTGCGCGAGTTGAATCTCGAACCAGAGTATCTATCATTGCATTGTCTAACAAAATATCATTGAATGTTAGATAGAGAACGCCAGATTTATTTGCCACAAATGAGTATTGCCTTTTACTGTTTATCAGATTTTTTAAGTAATTGATGCCACTATTGTCTCTATCGTATACAAATTCTGCAAAATTGACCTGCTGGATTGCGCATTCATCATTGTCATCGTTATAATCTTTTGGGCCTGCATGCGAATTACATATTTGAAACAACAAGGATCCATATCGCGCTGCAGTTTTTAAACAAGTATCTTTTCTGTCTTTCGGATATCTACCAAATATACAGTATTTAACACCTATTGTATCATTTGCATTTGGCAAAAAAGGGCCAAAGGCACTCCTGTGATATAAGAGTGTGTCATTTTTATATGCTGCACTATACACATCTCCAATATCGCTATACATACTGCCTGAGGCTGAAAGAAAGACTCTGTCGCCTTTTGAAATCGAAATATCTGTTGATGTCCAATATGTTGCAGCATTGAGCAGGAAAAATGATTGTGTTACATAACATGGCTGATCAACTGTCAACACACCTTTTGAATTGACATGAGCGGTGTTTGGCGCAAATACTACATCGCGTATCAAAAACATCAACATACCCAACAACACTATAATAGCCATAATCAATGTTGTGGCAAGGATAACCGTGTTGATGCCAGAGGAGGGTTTCATCCCGCGCCACCGCCCTGTGAGAATTTTATGAATAATGTTATATGCCCCATAAAAAAGCCATATCCCTGCAAGAATGATTTTATTTAAGAGCTGAATAAAGAAACGAGTGATTACTAACGGCTTCTCTAAATTCAACTTGATTTTGAAATCACTCCATGTTAATGGTTCACCCTCGCCGTTTTTTTCTATTAGAAATGATACCAATGAACGTTCCCGAATGCTCACATCAGAAGGAGTTTCGGTAAGAATGGCCTGTTTTATGGTGGAGATAATAGAGGATGACATATTTATTTGCTGTTTTTCCGTTCAACTACAATCAAAAACGATCCAACATTGTCAGCAAACCATGCATCCACATAATTCTTTTCATCATAATAAGACAATTCGTTTTTTTTGGTATCATAAGGGTGTCTACCAATATTCAGTGAGCCTGTGTCTCTACAAGTATTTTCATTCCATTTTATTAATCTTTCCATTGCTTTTCTTTTCCGGTCTGTTAAAGCAATGTCATTACATGCGAAATATAGCACACCGTCTTCTTGTATTTCTATATCAGCCTTCTCGCTGCCAATAACATATATTTTAGCTTCTGTATACTCTCCTGGCATTCCCCCGTCAATATAGTCACGAAAATTTTTACTGTCTTTTAATGCACCCATGATTAAATTTGTATCCTTTTCTTTGAACCACTCGTTGCCCAGTTCTTCCAATTTCTTCGGCAAGACCTGCATCATTATGACATTGAAGTCATTATTTGTGGATATTTTATATTTTTCACGACTATTGTCTTTTTTCTCATCATCGTTTTTTAAACCAAGTGACGGGTTTCCACCCGTAGGACTAAGCCATTTGGGGCCTTCTTTATTTTCATCCGCTGCTTGAACAAGTCGATGTATAGCGGTATTAAATGCACCAGACGTACGAACCGTAATAATCTGACCTTTCTTGACTTCAATGCCAGAGTTAGACCATAAATCTGCCGAATTGAATAGCCAGTAGGTTACATCGCTGTCTTCGTTTTGAATTACAGTGGCACCATATTTGTTTGACTTGATGGTATTATACGGATAGAAGCGTTTGACTATAAGTGCAACGCCGGAAACACCACCGAACACAAGAACGATAATTAATGAAACAACAAGAATAACTTTCGCAAGTGATTTGGGATTATTAAATGTTTCAACAAGTTGTTTATACTTGTTGATTTCAATTTCCATCTTTTTACCGTCATGAAATCTTTGTTCCGAATGCTTTTCTTCTTTTTCCATGATTGTATTTTTTTATTTCCGTTTATTCTTCTTGGTTTTTAGACGTTCAAGGGCGACCTGCGCCTCTTCTGCATATGTCGCTTTCTCATACCATTGTTTGGCCGTCTTTATATCTCTCTCAACATCTACACCATACTCATATTGAAGCCCCATAATATAGTATTCCCGGTGAGTCCGAAATATGCCATCGTAATTAGACAGGTCAATGATTAACCAATAGAGCGCTTTGTCATATCTCTTTTGATTGAGGAAATACTCGGCCAATGTGTCGGCATGATTAAGAATACCAGCGAAAGCAAAATTGTATGGGTCTTTGGTAATCTCCTGCGCCAAATCGCTATTGGCATCCGGCATGGTGGTCTTGAAGTTAGTAAGAGTCTTACCCTGCCGTTCATATAGACTGCTGTCCATCCAGTTGAGCAGCACGGCACGACTCCATCCATTTTCAAGAGTCTGACGCACATAGAACATCGCCTTTTGTGCATCATTGCCACACTTGTCCATGATATAACGATGATGCCCCAAAGGGATGGAGAACAATTGTGCCACAACTTGTGGCACAATTTGCCGAGCATCACTGTCATCTAATTTTGCCCCAACTTGTGGCACAATCTCAAACAACTGATTATATAGGGAATAGAACCTCTTGCAGTAGTAAATATTTCGTACCGTAAGCCCTGTGGCATCAGGTATGGTATTGCACAAATCTTTCGACAGATTGCGCATCAACTTGTCACCCCACCGCTGCTCGGCATGCATCTCTACAATATCCCGCCCTAATTCCCAATAGAAGCGGAGCATCTCGCTATTGACACTCACTGCCGCTTTTATTTGGCTTTGCCTAAAACGCTTACCAAGGGATTCTACCCACACCCTATAATCACTATCCAATATGCCAATTGCTTTATTCATAGATTCCGTTTTGGTTTGTCGGTGCAAAGATACAAAATATTCTTCAATCAGAATTCACAGCTGTTCGAGGAAGGCGCGGAGCAACGTCATGTGGCGGTGGTAGTTGCCGAGGCCGCAACCCTCGCATGTGTCGGTGGAGCTGTGGTAGCCGCCGAAGGGACCGCCGAGTGTGTAGATAAAGATGGCTGGGCACTCGCTGGTGAACCAATAGTGGTCGCTGTTGGCGGCATTGTCGCGGCGTCCTATCTTGGGCGTCAGGCTCTGCAGGTCGTTGATGCGCTGCAGCAAGTTCACATAGGCCGACGTCTCGCGACTGTTGGCGTTGACGACCATCAGGCCATCGTCGCCGCCACAGAAGAGGTCTATGTTCACCAGTAGCTTCACCTTACTTAGCGGTATCAGCGGGTGTTCGGCAAACCAGCGCGAACCCACAAGACCGCTTTCCTCGCCGCCGAAGAAGAGGAACACATAGGTGTAGTGGCCGCGCTGCAGGTTGGTCATTCTGACGATGTCCATCACCGCCGCCGTGCCGCTGGCGTTGTCGTGGGCGCCATAGAAGACGGTGTCGCCATTCATGCCCAGGTGCTCGTAGTGGGCGGTGAAGACAATCATGGTGTCCGTCTCGCCGGGAATATATCCGCAAACGTTCTGCGAGCGGTAGCCGGCGGTGACTATCGGCGGCCGCGTGCGCGTCTTGGGGAAGCGGAAATACTGGTAGTAGTCGTCGCCCAAAGGCTTCACCCCGTTGGCCATCAGCTCGCGGCGCAGATAGTCGGCGGCTATAGAGTCGCCACGGTTCTGCATGCCACGCCCATACATCTCCTCGCTGCTGAGGTCGCGTATGATGCGGCGCACATAGGCGCTGTCCTGGGCCGTCGCCACACCCACCACCAACAGCATCGCCAATATCAATAACCTATGCTTCATCATTCTGTTAGTCTTTAAAAAGAAAGGCGATTCCCTCGAACCGCCTTTCTTTGTACAAAGCCGCTTACTACTTCTTGGTCAGTGTATAGCTGCCCCCCTGCAGGGTAAGCGACATCCGTGTGCCGTCGATTGTGAACGAGGCGTTGATGGGCGCATGGTTGTCATCCTCAAGCGACAGCGAGCCACTACCATTTGAGTAGGTGTAGTTGCCCAAATAGCACTGGATATCCATAATTCCATCAACCATAGCCTCTTTGATGACGGAAACGAGCATCGGGCCGTTGAATTCCACCTGTACACGGTACACATCCGTAGCATCCGGGGCGTACCACTCCCAATTGGTGTCGGCCACCGAAGCGGGCGCGTTGGTGTTGGCGGAGGCTTCCTTGTCGTCCTTGTTGCAGGAGATGAACGAAACCATCGTGACGGCGACGATGAGGATTGCCGCAATTTTCTTCAGAATTTTCATGTCAATTTGTTTTATAATGTTATTTGGCGCTGCTGATGAAGGGGTACTTGTAGTCGTGGGCGGGGTCGAAGGTCTCCTTGATGGCCTGCGGGCTCACCCAGCGCAGCAGGTTGAGGTAGCTGCCTGCCTTGTCGTTGGTGCCGCTGGCGCGGGCGCCGCCGAAGGGCTGTTGGCCTACGACAGCTCCGGTGGGCTTGTCGTTGAAGTAGATGTTGCCGGCGGCATTCTTCAGCAGGTCGTAGCCGGCACGAAGAGCCTTGCGGTCGGTGGCGAAGATGGCACCCATCAAGGCGTAGGGCGACGTGGTGTCGCACAGCTGGCAAGTCTTCTCGTA
>JAEEGL013612024.1_pt1 | contig 30901 bp, 47 predicted proteins | sample 9134231 | NCBI WGS metagenome assembly JAEEGL01 (sample SAMN16246548, study PRJNA631951) | gut metagenome | biome: gut microbiome; feature: rumen; material: fiber-attached | host: Bos | place: Iran: Karaj | collected 2018-10
ATTTTCCGGCTTATAGGTTGGCAAATCTTTAATAACCCCGGTAAATAAAGGGGTTGCATTTGCGGTATAAAATAGCGCGGCTCCGTTCAGCCACATTTCGCCGTTTACTTTAATGTAGGTTTCTTTTAGGTCTATGGAGCCGTTAAGCGGACGTAATCCAATATCTGCACCTATTTCAAGTGGTTGATCCCACCCGCAAGAAGTTAAATCAGCTTCCCCTACTAATTCCCAATTTGCATTTGATTTAATATATGATTTAACTTTTGTTCCGTTCCATATCATCTTTGTTTCATAAGTGGTATTTGAGCTTAAAGCATAGCTCGTATTCATTGCGACAAAAGTATGCGAAGCATTGGGGAAAGAGAAATATAGTAACCCACCGCTACCACTCCCGGTGGCAAGTTGAGGGGTATGTCTATTGGTAGTCTTTTGACCAATAATAGTCATATTAGTCATACTGCCAGACCCCGTAGTAAACTTTGTTACTATTTCATAACTACTAATTGTTTGAGGTACTGTTTCAATAGTTAAATAATTACTACTACTAAACCCACTCGCCACTCCATCCGCACTAATCGTAGGCGTGCCAACTACTGTGTAACCTACTTGCGATTTATATGGGTTTTGAGGGTTATTAAGGCCATAGTAAAGCACTACTTTAGATCCGTACAACTGATATCCGGCAGGGAAATAACTATTTGGCGTGCCCTCTACAAATCGGTTTTCGGTATCGCTCAAGCTTAAAGTTACGTTGTTGGCGTTATACTGCGCTACTTCGTTTACGTCTAACGTCATGGAAAGCGTATTTGGCTTAAGTATCATGCCCGAAATATCTATTGGGTTGGCAGTATCTAGCGCATAGGTATTGTTTACACTATCCCATTTGTTGCGATATAAGAGCGCAAAGGGTTTAAGGCCGGTTAGGTCTTTGCCCTTCATAAACTTTTCTAATGCAATAGGTAATGTTATCATAACTCGTTAAATTCAAACTCCAACTTAAATAGCTTGGTTTTGCGGTCAACCTCGTATTGATACTCACGCTTTACGGCGCACGCATATACGGCATCGGCCTCTAAATCTCTATAAGGCACAACGGTCATTTCGCCAATATCTGCCTGTGCGGTTAGCAAATCAAATTGTTCTTTAGTTACGTTTTCCATTTGTACTTTGCCAACCCATTTTTTATAATCGGCAAAGTGGATATAAGAGCCGTCAACCGTTCTATACCCGCCCTCATTTGCGGCAATTTTGTAACTGCTATCCGTCAAAGCAAACAGGTTGCACAAAAAGCTATATATGCCTATCGTGCCGGATATGTTAGCAGGGTTTGTACCGTCATCGGGTACTGATATACGAATAGATGACGTAAGCGCGGGCGTTTCGGCCTTTAATAATACCGTGCTATCCGTGTTATTAGCCAACGTAAGTAAATTGCTATAAGTACCGCCGCCGGTTAAATACTCAACCGTCATATTTTTAATGTTTGTGTTTTGCAAAATCATCGTATCAATAGTGCGGTTTACGGCGTTGCCATATCTATCGGCAAAGTAAACATCCACGGTATAAGGTACGGTGGTAGATATTACGCGCACGTCTATACTATCCCCGTTGCTATCCTGCGTATAGTTCAAATAGTTTTGGCTCAAAAATATGTATGGTTTCATTGTCATACGCTTAACCCCTGTTGTCCGTTTCCTACTTTAACGGTTAAATTTGCCATTTCTAGTGCGTCAACGGTCGCATTTCTTAAAGCGTTTGTAATATCCGGGATAAGACTTTCCCCGGCTTGAATTGTGATATTTTGCGTTAAGACCACACCGCCAACCGCGCCGCTTTCTTCCGCAATAGCACCACCAATACGCCGCATGGCTTTTGTATCGTCCAAAGGTAGCACCGCTTCGTCGCTACCGCCCTCTCCGATAACCGCCGGAACACCACCTGTAACGGCCTTTACAAGTCCACCTTCGGCGAGTTGTACGTTTGAAATCTGCGCTACGTTGTTCAAACCTGCCGCAATAGCCGCGGCGGCGGCTGCAACTGCTAGGGCGGGGCCTACCACAGGAATACCAGCCATAGCACTATAAGCCGATACGGCAGATTTGTATGTGTCAATGGTCGCTTGTGCAATAGCCGCGGTCTTTCCTACGGCGGCCATTTTCTTATTGCTAGAGCTTTGCAAACTCGCCAAATTGTTTAGCGTTGTAGCCATTGTTTTTTGGCGTTTGGCAGATACTTGCATTTCAAGGGCGGCAGTTTGTTCAGCCATTTGGCGGTCAAGCTCTAACTTTGCCTCTGCAAATGTCTGCTCGTCCAAATTTCCCTGTTCCAAAAGCTCTAGTTTTTTGTTGTATAAATCCTCTAAACCCGCTTTGCGTTCTTCTATTTCTTGCAAAAATCTTTCAGTTTCATTTAATTCTGCACCCGAAACAATTTCCGCCATGCCAAGCGGATTTTCGCTTGTATAACTGTCCGTATTCCAACCGGAAGTAGTTTGACGCGGGCCAACCCCGGCATTGTTTAGCACCATATTTACGCGCTTTTCTTCTTCCTCACGCGTTTTTGTTACGGTGTCTAATTCCTCTTTTGCAAGGGCAACGGTGGTGCGTTTTTTGTTTACTATTTCCTCATTTGCTTTTAACTCTTGTTGCGCAACGCTTTCGGCCTTTTGGTATTCGTCATTACCTTCCATTAAGATTTTTTTGCGCCCTTCTAAAAGAATTAAATGCTTTTGCGCTTTGTTTAAACCCTTTTGCGCGTATTCTAATTCGTCTTTCTTACCGCGATTTATTATGTCTTGGTAATAAGAAACTTCCATTTGCGCTTTTTTAATTTCTTTGTTGGTATTTTCCATCGCCTCGCTAAATACTGTCTTGCCATTATCTCCTGCGAGCGCACGCAACGCACTAACCGCCGTTCGGCTATAATCAATTAGCTTTCTTACTGTAGGAATTAGACTTTCCCCGATTAGTTCTTTGAAATCGCCCCACTCCTCTTTTAGAGCATTGACCTGCGTGGTCATGTCGCCCATAGCCGCTTGCGCGGTTGCGCCAAAACGCTCGTTTATTTGCGCTAGTACCGCGTCAAATTTAGCTCCGCTTTCGGTGTTTTTATCTATTTGTATGCCATAACGTGCAAGCGTGGCGGTTTGCCCGGCGGCGGCTTTTGCAACTACGTCCATAGCCGCGCCAAATTCCATACCACGCCCGATAGATAACGCATAGGCGGCTTGCACCGCTTCTTGCGCTTTTGTACCAACTACGCCATAGTTCGCTAGTAATCTTTGAGCGTTCAAAAACGCTTCGTCTGCTATACCCGTCATGCTTTGCATTTTGCTTGCAAAGTCTTGCGCCTGTTTCATAGCACCTTGCGCGGTATAGCCAACCGCCTTATAAGCGGCGGCAAGCGTGTTTACTGCACGGGCATTTTCTGTATATGCTTTTATTGACGAGGCAAAAAAGTCAATAACCCCTTTAATGGCGGCAAATGCGGCTACGGCCTTGCCGATACCAACCGCCATATTGTTAAACCCGGTTTCGCCCTTTTCCCCCGCTTCCGCGGCGGCTTCCCCGGTTTTTTTGGCTATGTCAGCGGTCTTTTTTAGGTCGGCTTGTGCGGTTTTTACACCTTTTCCGTCGTACTCGGTAACATAAGGGATAGTAACTTTGTTATCTGCCATTTCTTTTTCCTATCTTAAAACCTAGTTTCTTTAATGATGCAAGCGGTGTTTCGTTGGAAACAAACCTGCTTTTGTGTGTCTTTTCCGATTCTTTGCGGGCCTTTTCGGCTTTTACCCACTCTAAAAAGTAGGCGTTTATTTGTGTTAAAGACAGGTCCTCTATCTTTACACCGAAATTCTCGTTTAGGACTTTGGCGATGAAGCCAAACCCTGCGTTAGTTTTGGCATTGACTGCACCGCCGTCATAAAATTTGAAAATACCCTCTCTAAATCGTTGACGCACCAAATAGCCATTAGCAAATCGCTAAATTCGGCAAGCGTTACGTCGTCCGCTTTTATGTCGTAGCCAGGAACACAAAATTTAAGTAGTTCCGGCAATTTATCTAATAATGCAATACGAAACGCGGGCAAGTTCGTATTTGCAAGGTTTATTAGTTCCCGGACGTTTCCTAACGCAGAAAACAAATCTAACGCCGGACCTAATTTAAGGGCCTTAATCACTACCGGCTTACCGCCGATAGTGATTTTGGCCTGTTTACGCTTCAAAGCGTCCGTAATATCAAGTTCTTTTTTGCTAGTTGTAAAAAGAAACATACACGCTCCTATTAGCTTTCGCTCTCGTCGTAGGTATCGGTTACGGAAGCGTAGCCGGTATCTACACCGTTATCGTCCGGGCAGTTTACTACGGCGGCTTCTAAAGTAAGGGTTTGCTGATCGGTGCGGCTTAATACTAATCCGTCGGTGCTATTGAAAGACACTTTGGCAAAATAGTATTCGCGGTCCGCTTTTACGCCATAATTGTTTACCGGCCCTTTGGTATCGATCCAAAGTTGGTAGTACGTTTCATCGGTAAATGTGGCAATACCAGTTCCGGCGGCTAGGTCCATGTTAAATGCCTTTTCAATGTTAGGCAACGTAATGCTAGCCAACGGAATAGATACGGTTAGTTCAGCTTCCGTAGGTACATAACGAACAGGGAATTTTCCCTGGTCAACCCGAATAGCAGTTTTGGTTACGTTCGGGGTAATGGTTACACCGCCATTGGTAAAACCCAATACGGTGGCGTTTGCTTTAGTTTCGCCCAAAGGCGCAACTTTAACACTTGCAGGTCCTGCAATAATTGTGTTTTGGCACTCCGGCATTGTTATACTCCTCGCGCTTCTCTAGGCGCATTTTGTGAATTTAATATCAAAACTAACTACTTTTTCTTTGGCCTGTTCATTTTCAAGCGGGAAATGGTTTGACACGTTGCCATATACTGCGTGGCACTCATGCACAATGATCCCGTTTGCTTGGTCCGTCAAGAAGTAGTTGTCAAATTGTTGCATCAAATCGTAAATACGGTTGCGCACGTCTTGCGCTGATTTTTCCGTCTTGGCATATATTTCAAATGTAAGGTTTTGCACATACGCCCATGGCTCATTTATTGGACTTGTTGGGCTATCCGCGCTCATAATAACAGTTGGCAACGTCTTTACTTGCGCCACGTCCGGGTAAATACGCCCGTTTAGTAGCGTCTTTAGCGTTGCGTCTTTTTTAAGCTCGTTTATTACCAAGTTCTCTATCATTTGCCCTTAAGCGGTTGGAAATATCCCAAAAACGCTTCCTCTATGGTTTGAGCGTTATACACGCCCTCAATATAGTCCAAAAACGGTCTAATACCGTCATTGTTATACCCTTGTAAATACTTGGCGTACTCTACGCCCAACCCACGCACACCGCTACCCACTTCACTAATTACTTTGTTGCCATGCGCGGTTACTTTGTACCCTATTGAGTTACGCAAGCGGCCCGTGTGCATATAGGGTAACGATCCTTTTGGACTATTGCGGTAATCGGGCGACTTGCTATCTCTGCCGGCACGCCACGATAACCCCTTTTTGAGCATACGCTCGCCTTCGCTTGCTACCTTTGTGTGCGCTTTTTCAATAGCTCGCATGGTGTTTTGGTATTCTGCGCCTAGCGCACCTACCAAATTGCCGGCGTCAATGCTAACTCTCACTTTCATAGTCCGTGCCCTCTAACTGTATGCGCTCTAAATCTACGCGCAAATAACGCTTGCGACCGCCTAAATCTATTACTTCACGCACTCGGTACGAGTTGCCCCGCACGGTAAAAATATGCACGCCCTTTTCAATTTCAAACGCTTGCGGAAACAAATACAAGCGGTCCGTATTATCGCCGGTTATCAGCCGGGAATTGCGATCTAAACTGCCACCGCCATGTTGCAAGGCGCAAGGCACATTTGCCGCTAATACCTGGTTTGTAAATAACTGCTCGCCGGTTAAAGCGTCCGTGCTTTCCACACGCGCCGTAATCGTACAAGTATCATTTAACAAACCGCCAAAGCTCATAAGTTCAACCCGTCAAGCATACCGGCAATTTCGGCAGGTATTCCGCTATTTGCCGCAAAGCCACCCTTTGTATAGGAATAATCGCCTAAATGCTCGCTTTGGAAACCGGCGGCATAGGCGGCGTTATATTTGTACTTCAATAACTCTTGCGCCGCTTCTTGCAATACTGCGGGCATTTCCGTCCAAGTGCTATACAAACCCGCGTTATAAGTTAACTGTACCGCGGCAACCGCAGACGGCAATATATGCTTGCACCCAAACACCCAAAACGTCGGCAATAGCTCAATGGTAAAGCGTCCACACGCTAGGTGCGCGGTGTCAACCTTGTATGTGCCGTCGCTTTTTATGACTTCAAGCGTGCTAACGGTGTTTATTGGCGCATATTTTGGCTTAATTACGCGTGCAAACGGATATGGAATAGTAACCTTTTCCCCGGAAAAATCTTGCTTTTTTAGTACAAGACCGAGGTAACTTTGTAACATACCGACAATGGCCGACCCTTGTTGGGTGGCTACCGCGTTGTCGGTTGTTCCGGTTATGCTTTTAACTACTTCTACGGGGATAAGGTTATAGTCCATGTTTATTTTTTCCCTTTCTTAACTACGCGGCGTACTTTCTTTGCCGGTGCTTCTACTTCTTTTTCTACCGCTACAGGTGCAACCACTACGGGCGCAACTACTTCGGCAGATACGATAAAATCTTTGTACTTTTCGGCGTCTTTGCCATTGAAAGATACCACAAGTCCTTTGCGGTAACCGTTAAATTCTTGCACTACTTTGTATTTTTTGAGGTCAAACATTTTTCGCTCCTTTTGGGGTTAGGGTGTGGGGGCATTTCGCCCCCACCCAACCCTCGGCTCGTACTAGCACCGAGCCATAAGATAATTAGCTTTCGCTATCGCTTTCGCCAAGGTCGGCTTTGGCCCATACGGAGCCAACGACCGAGATATCAGCGCGGAGTTCAAACAAGTAAGCTTCTTTGTTTTCTTGGAACAACTGATGGGTAGTACCACCGTCAGTGATGTTCGCTTGATCGCTATACTTGACTTGAATTTCGTTGCGGGGCGAGAAGATAACAGTTTTCATATCGCCGAACAAGGCAATACCGTTGCCGATAAGTTCGGGATCTACTGCCACTACGTCGCTTCCGTCAATTCTCATTACACCGTTTTCATAGGTCAACCAAGACGGTGCGCTCAAACGAGCGATAGACGCTAATTGACCATACAAAGATGTTTCAATGTAGAATTTACCGTTGGCACGATATTGATAAGGAATTGCCCATTTCAAGTCGGCAACTTTGTTCACGCTATCCACGGAGGCAGGGGTTACAATGCCGGAAGCATTGACAATGCCGGGGTGGTTGGTAATACCTTGGAACAGCCATTTGTTGAGCTGAATAGTGAATTGCGGCCCAACGATAGCAGGTAAATAGTCCGGCAAGTAAATTCCGGCGTCCTCGGCAAGTTCGCGGGTCCATACCACAAGGGCGGTTAGTTTTTCCAACTTTTGTTCAATTAAGCCAAAGGCCGGGTTGGACAAAGTCTTTTGCGCGCCTTCTGCGGTTACGTTCACGGCAGGGCGGCTTACTAACTGCGGGATATGACGTTCGTTACCGAAAGAACCCCACGGAATACGGGTAGCGTCGTTTACGAAAGCAGGATATTGTGCCAAGAAATCAAAGAGTTGCGGCAAAAAGTCCTGCGGCACTAAATAAGAGCCGGTGGTAGCGTCCGTAGATAGGGCGGCTTTAGCTCCGTATTTAGCGGCTTTTACTTGGCCTAAAAAGTCGCGGAAGTTTTTGTTGGTTTCCGTTTTATCGGCTTTTTTGGCGGCGGGCGCAAAGTTGACCGAGTGGGCGTTTTTGGCGGCCACAGCTTCGTTCAAAGCTTTTTCGGCTTTTTCTTGCGCGTCTTTGGCGGCTTGCAGAGTTTCCGCGGCTTTTGCTTCGCGTGCTTCTACATCTGCCAAGATTTGATCCATTTTGGCTTCCAGCCCGTTATCGGCGGGCGCAGTAACCGTTTTGGTTTCGTTTTCCATTATTTTTGCTCCTTGCCCGATGTTGCGGGCCATTGGGTTTTTACTTCAAATTGTTTTAGCTTCTGCGTTAAGCTAAAGGTTTCTAACTTCTTTTTGAGTGCCGCATAGTCCGGGGTTTTAGCCGCGGGCGTTTCGGCTTCTTTTACTACTTCGTCTTTTTTAACTTGCTCAAAGGTTGCGTAGGTATCGGCGGGAATAGTTACCAAAGATATTTCAAAAATCTTGGCAAGCGTAAGGTGCGCCGGGTTTTCCATATCCTCATATAGCCAAATACCGCCAATAGATACCGTTTTCAAAATCTTTTCTCTAATAAGCGTGCGGACGTGTTCCATAATAGGCAAGTTGCTCTCGGTTATTTCCGCTTTGAAAAATAAACCTTTCTCGTCCTCGCGTATTTCGGTACACATACCGGCAAGGTTTTTTACTTCGGCCTCGTGGTCTAGTAAGACAACCGGGTTGCGTAAATACTCTTGCAAATCATAAACGTACGAACGCCCAAAAGGGGTAGGAATATCCCCATAACGGTCAGCCACTCCTTTGGTATTCGCGTAGCCGGAAATAACAACTTTACCGTCTTGTTGCTCGGCTTTGAAATCAGTTAGCGTAAATTCTTTGTTGCCTTTGAATTGCTTTACTTGCATAATTATTCCTCGTCTAATACAACCGGGTATGTATCGCACAAGCAGTTAATATCTTGGTCTGCAGTGCCAAATTGCCCCGGAGCCGGTGCAAATTGCATTGTTACCGGGTTTCTAAAATCTTCGTCCACGCGCACCTCTTGCCCGTCCATTTCCAAGTGCCCGGGGTGGTGGTCGCTTATGCCCATTGTGGTAATCCAACCTTTGCCCGTTACAAAAGGAGTGGAGCGGTACGTTTCAAGTTGCGCTTCACTAATGGTTGCGCGTGTTTCCGTTTGTACAATGGTTTGCACGCGGTCATAAATGCTAACGTGCGCCCCGTTTTCGTTTTCGGTTAGCATAGACGGCTCGTAACCCTCTGCGCTAAAGAATTGCAAAATGATATTGTTAAGCTCGCGGTTACTCATACCGTTTTCAATGGCGGCCTTTACAATGCCGTCAATGCGCCTAAATGTGGTTTCCTCAATGCTACCGGCCCACAATAAGGCGTGCTTTTCGGCCCAAAATTGTACGCGGTCTTGCATGGCCTTGCGGCCCATAAACTTGAAATCTTTTTTAGGTGCTATGCTTTCCAAATACGCTTGCTCAAATGCCACACCCGCGGCAAAGTTCTCTGCAATAGCCGGTACTTTTACCGCAAGTAATAAGTCCTCTTGTTCTTTACGGCTACCAAAGCACGCGTTATAATCAAAAGCGGTTTCCGGGTTATCCTTTACCCACGCGGCGGCTAAATCGGCTTGCAGTTTGAAGTGGCCCTCAATGCTCTTACGCATTACTTCGCCTTGTTGCTCAATGAGCGCAAGCTTTTGCGCTTTGTGGCGTTTCATTTGCGCCGGTGTAGGGCGAATAGCACGCGCACGCTTTACGCTCTTGGTATCTTGCGGCTTGGCGTTTAGTCCAAAGGCCGATAATATAGGCGAGGGCGGCTCGTCGCCACCGGGAACGTCCTTAAATGGTAACCCAAGCGCGGTGCGTACTTCATTGACAGGCCAAATCTGCGTCAAGGTTTGTGCGGCCCGGCCTAGTTCTTCCCAATTCGGCTCTAACGCTTTTACTTTGCCGAAGTCATACCAAACATATACGTCCTCGTTTTTGTAGAAGTCAGGCACTAACTCCTCGCTAAATGCGTCGGCAAATAAGCGCATAAGCGGCATTACGTTGGTTTCGTAGAAAATCTTTTGTTGCTCTTTGGTATTGAATTGCGGCGCAAACTCAAACAGGCCCACCATAGCAGGCGGCACACCGTAAATGCTCAAAATTTGTTGTTGGTGGAATTTCAAACCCTCGCCATATTCCATATCTTTGTGCGAGGTCTTAAAGCTCTCAAACTTGCCGCCTTTGGTAAGCAAAGCGGTGCGGTGTGCTTTTTCCGGCCCTTGGTTTTGGTCATTAAAGAAGCGTAATAGCTCTTGCGCTTCTTGGTCAGTAATACGCGCTCCGTCCGGGTAGGTAATTTGACCGCCAATGCTTGCACCGTTACGGAAAAAGGATAGGTTAAACACCTTGGCGGCGTTCATAATATCGCTATCAATTTTAGAGCGTAAGGCGCGGCTTTGGCCCATAAACAAGCTAACCGCGTTGCCCTCGTAAACGTGTATAATATCCTCTTTGGGTACGGTAAAGCTACCATCTACGGTGCTAATTGAATAGGCATAAGGGAAACCGTAAAGGTCCATAATAGGATAGATACAGGGTTTTGGTATCGGTATCAGTTTGGTTGGTCTGCCTTGTGCGTCGCGTGCGTCTTTTAAGATAAAACAGTTGCCAAATATCAGTAATTGGCTAATGATAATTTGCTTGAAAATGTTTTCGTTAAAGTAAGGCGTGGGTTGGTATAACAAGTCAAGTAACGGGTTTACACCTTTGCGCTCGTACTCAATAACCGACCCGTCATTTTGCTTTAGTTGCAATTCCCCGTTACAGGCCGCGGCTACAATAGCACGCAAGGCCGCGTCAGCAAAGCCGTTGCGCTCTTGCTCGTGTATGTTTTCCCCGGCAAGCGTGATCCAACCGCGTGCGTTCTCTGCACCGCCAAAGCTGAATAATTTTTTTGCGTAGTTTTTTAATTTATCAAACATAAAAAGCTTTTGTTCCTGCGTTCTCGTCAAAGTATTGTGTGGCGTATCTTACCGCCGCTATTGCGTCGTCATGTTGCTTGTCCGGCTCTAACTTGTCTAAATACTGCCCTGCTAAATTCTTTTTCCACTCGTACTCGTCAAACTCGCTTTGCAAGTTCTTGCTGTCTTTGTGTATGTAAATCTTGTAGTTTTGCAGTATGTTTATTGTCTTTACCACTTCTATTTTTTTGATACCCTCAATGCGCTGATACCCTTTTGCAAATATCTCGTCTATCCTATCCGGCTCGGCACTATCGGCTATCATAGTAAGGTCTTTGTTCACTCCTGCCGCGTCCATTAGCGCAATTAGCTCGCCATTGTTTATGTGGTTTTTGTAGATAACCTCACGCAAGTAAACCTCGTTATCGCGGAAACTACACTCAATTAGCGCGGTTGCGTGGTTCCACCCAAAGTCTAGGCCATAGATAACTTGGTCAAAAGACTTCGGTGCGGTTGTATCGTCATACAATTCCCACTTGTCAAATACGCGGCCCTCATTTACGCCCCATTGGTTTAGCACAAGCATTTTGTACATACGCGGGTTTGTTTCTTTCATAGCCAAAATTGAGCGTATATATTCTTGGCTCAAAAATGGGTTATCCTTGTATGTACTTTCTATTAAGCACACGCCCTCTTGCGGCAATAGTTGGGTTTTTATCCAACCTCTTGCGTCGCCGGGGTTTAGTGATAATATCACTTGGTTACGTTTCCAACTGCCCGGCAAGGGTGCGGATAGACGCGTTTGTAAAAAGCTAAAGTCCTCATAAGTAAAACCTGTTGCTTCCTCTAGCCAAATCAAGTTAAACTCGGTGGACTTAATCTTTTCTATATCGTCTAAACCGAAAAACTGTATCGTACTCTTGCTAGGGTTTCCGTCGCCTTGGTCATAGGTATAATAGCGTTCCGTCTTGTTAAAGTTGGCCTCGTGCCATGCGTCAAACTCTCTTGCGACTTTGATAAATGGCCTTACTACCGATCCGGTAAGCGTACTTGCTACTTTCCTACATATCCCAATGGCTAGACCGGGGTACTCTAGCGCATAAGCATTGATACATTGAGCTATGCTATAACTCTTACTTGACCTTACACCGCCTACGTTTACAACTATGGGTGCGGTGTTGTGGTAATTCTTTTCAAAGACCGAGGTGCAAGTTATCTTTGTTTCTTGCATACGTTGCACCTTTACTTCTTTATTTCAAATACAAATCTGCGCGGCTCCTTAATGGTTAGATCTAATTGCTCTTTAGGCATTTGGCCTGTCAGTTTGCAAAATAGTTCTATAAGTCTTGCGTCGCCCTTTTGTATTCCCTTTTTAACTGCGCTTGAAATATCACTTGCGCCTATATCCTCAAGTAATTGTTCCTTGAGTGCTTTGTTCTTTTTGCGAGCTACTACACTACGTTGCTGATACTCTCTCGCAATTTTCTCGTCAATACGCTTTTGCGTTTTAGCTAGTTCTTCTTTGCTCTTGCCGCGTTTGGCCATAATAGCACCTCACGCGTTTTGGGGAAAGCACGAAAGGCGGCCTTTGCAGGTCGCTTTTTTGAGGGCAGAATTAAGTTTTTGTAGTGTGCCCATTGTTCCCCTAGTTTGGGGTTACCGTAGAAAAGGCGGGCATAAAAAAAGGTCAAGCCGCCTACGAGCGCGTGGCTCGCAAACACTTAACCTTGTACCTAGTAAATCTTATCGTCAACCCTTTTGTCAAGCACTTTTTGGACCTATGCTTTTTACGCGTTTCGCGTAGGCCCTAGAATAATTGCAACTGCGCTTGTTCGGCCTTTAACCGCTCTACACTTTTGGCCCAATACTCCGGGTCTTTTTCTATGCAGATAAATCGGCGTTTTAAGCGGTGGCACGCTATTGCCGTTGTGCCGGAGCCGGAAAACGGATCTAAAATAAGGTCGCCCCCCCCCGCGTATTCTTGCAGTATTTTTTCAAATAGTTGTAGTGGCTTTTGGGTTGGGTGTATTCTCTGCTCTTGCCCGTTTGCCCGAACACTAAATATCTTGCTTGTAGTACCTACTTTTTCGCTTATCCATGCTATTTCTGCCATACTCATAGTAAAGTTAAAAGGCATTTGCTTATCCCAAACGAGAAAACCCTTAAAAGGTGGGAGTTCAAAGTTATTTGCGCCAAAAATAATCTGTTTCTTTGATACCCTAAATAGCTCATTAAACATTTCTTTTGAAGGTTTATCCCCAAAATTTTTCATTGTTCCGTTGTTTCGCATATCCATTGTTGGTTGGTTATCTTTGCTATCCCTATACGGCGGGTCCGTAAGCACCAAATCAATGCACTTATCCGGCAGTTGCTTTAGTATATCCATGCAATCCGCGTTTATGATTTTCCCTTCCAAATCCTCTACGTTCATAATTACCCCTCTAAAATAAACTTTTTTGGAATTGCCGGACTTAATGATAGCCAACCGCTCCACTTAATATACTGTACTACTTGCACCGGCTTAATATAATGCATACACTTTTGACCGCATGGCAGTTGGCTCTTTAGCGCATATAGCCGCTTGGCGGTATTATTGCCCCACTCGTAACAGGGCGTGCATACGTTTGCGCTTATATTCAAGTTAAAACTGCGCCCTTGGTTTTGTATGGCGGTTGGTCCAAATAGCACCACCGAGCGTTTGCCTAAATGTTGCGCCAGGATAGGCAACCCGCCCTCCATATCCACATGGAATAACCCGCGCCGCATTACTTCCGCGCTTTGCGTGATCGTTAGCTTGTTCACAAGATTTATTGCTCCCGGTATTATTTCGCAACTAGGGCCGCCGCCAATTTGCACGCATGGTACGCCTATTTGCGCTACAAATTCTTGCCAATACGCTTTAGGCCAACTCTTTAGGCAGATATACCCCGGCTTTCCGGATAGTGTGCCATAGCCGGTATTGAACGTAATATAACGCTCCGGCAGTTCTACCCCGCGTGGCATAGAGTATTGCGGTAATGGCACGCACATTTCAAAGGCGTAGTCAATTCCCGCGTTTTTGGCTATGTTTTTATCTAGCTCGTCAAGTGCGTACGTTCGCGGCAAGTCATAAAAGCCAAAGTTCTTGTATGCTACCAACCCGCCAAACTCGCGCCGGTACGTTCCTAACTTAAACCCCATGCCTTGAAAGAGCCAGGAGTATTTTTCGGTGTACACGGAAATTGCGCTGTGCGGTATATTCTTTTGCTTGCAATAGGCAACTAAAAACGCACGCTGATTTAGCGCGTCGCCCATACCACAAATGGAGCTTGCGCGAGTTATCATTTGTGAATACTCCTAAAATACTTGCGGTATTTGAAACGCACCCATAACCTGCGCCAAAGCGGTATATCACGAGAAACGCAAGCCATAAAAAGTGAAAGGACTTTGAAATTGCTTTGCGGCAAGCACTTATATAATTCCTCTTGCATACTACCACCCCTCATTTGCTAGTGCTATGCAAAGTATAGCAACCGCGCCTAATATGGCTATATATTCCGCTACAAAGCAAAAGATAGATAACGCCGGTGTCATAAGTTTGCAAGCTCCGTTTCTATTGCGTCCAATTCAGCTTTTAAGCAAGGCAAGCAAACATTTGCAGTAAGAACAGCATTTTGCGGTAAAATTTGCCCGTTTTCGCTTACGAAATCAAAGCTTACATATACTTTTGGACCAATGCCAATATCTTTGATAGTTTCAAAACGATCAAAAAATTCCTTTAATTGCTCTCTATCTCGCATAATTCTTGCTACTTTTTCAGCTTTTTTAATATCCATTTTATTTCCCCTCCAAAAGTGCATTTAGTGCGGCTTCGGCTAAACCTAAATACTTCTTTTTGTTTTGGTCCGTAACGCCGATTTCCCAATTCTGCACTCTTACCATAGGCGTTTTTGATTTCCAAGTATGAGCATATAACGCCTTTGCCATACGCTCAATGGCCTCTTGGCGTGTAATACCAGGTGCTTTTTCAAACAAAAGGCCAAACGTACATTTTCTTGTGCATTTTTTTACCGAACACTCATTGCAAGGGTTTTTTGCTATAAGCACCCTTATTCTCTCTTCTTTCTCTGCCATAGTTACTTTACCTCTACCCAAAATTTAATATCCCCGTCTATTTTTTGATAGTTAGCCGTAATGTCATTATGCCGCAGACATAAATCAGCAACGCTAACGCCTTTCTCTTTAGCAATAAGTGCAATTTGCGTAGCAAAGAAAGCGTCGTATTTTTCTTGTATTGCCTTTGCTAATTGAGTGGGGAAATCAAATAAATCTGAATTTGTATCTACATTTTCCCATTTAATTTCCATATTTAACGGCTCATACGCTTTTTCTTCTGCCATACTCTCATTCCTTTACTTCGTCATTTTTTATTATCCGCCAATGGCTTGCGTGTATGTGCCCCACATTTTGCATGTCATGATTATAAGCCATAACGAAAAACCAACCTGCGTCTATTGCTTTCCTAGTTATATCGCTTTCCGTTTCCGCTTCTATTTCTTGTTTTAGTGGGCCATTTGGCGAGCGTTGGCAATCAAGGCAATCACACGAATAAACCGCCCTCATTGTTGTATATGTTTTACTCATAATAACACCGCCTTTTCCTCGTCTTTTAGCCACAATTCGTAATGGTGGCATAGCTCGCAATTTAAGCTCTTGGTACACTTAACGCCGTCGTAAAATATGCACTCGCTCATTTTATCACCCCAAAAAAACATAAAAGGCACAAAGATAACATGCTTAACATAACAAGCCAAAATAAAAATGCTATCATCATTTTTCCTCCAAAATGCGCACCAATACGGCTATTGTGTCGTACGCTTCCGCGCATACTTCGTTCCAGGGTTTATTATCGTTTACCGCTTTGGCTAGTTCCCCTAACTCCTCAAGGGCCAACGCTAAAGCATGGTTTATATCGTCCGCAAAGTGCGGGTGCTTTTCCCTTGCGTGCTTTACCGCGTGCAAAATTTCGTTCATTGTTTCCGGTTTCATAATTTGCCCCATTTTTTATTTTTACTACACCAAGCCGCAATATCGTTTATTGCGCTTTTGACTTGATACAAAATTTCGGCGGTAGTCCACTTTTTACCCTCAATATCAAGCGTAGGGCACATCACAAAATCATCACAATGCGCGTAATCCCAACCTAAACACCAATGGTCCGGCAATACGCTTTTACCGTCATGGAAAGATCTACCCATACGGCTATAAGTAAGACCGCCATTTACATTTAGTTCAACTTCGTCATTTATGACGGAATAATCTTTCTTATACAATGGGTGTTTTTCGTCGTAAAATATATAAGCGCAAGGGTGCGAAAAGAACGAAACAATTAAATAATGACTATCCAAAAAATCGCCCTCTGCCAAAATCTCATATTTTTTACCGAAATCATTACTTGCCAACTTTTTGTATTGCATTTGTTTCATAATTTTCCCTCCTCACGGGCGGTTTCAAAGAGCATATCTTCATGCGCTAACCGATTATCCAAAATTGCCTGTTCTACCGCGTCGTTCAAAAAGTCCTGCATACTGCCTAAAAACTCCTCACTATCAACCTTTACCGGGAAGTATTTACCCGTTTTGGCTAATATCTTTACGCCAAACACGCCGATAACATATCCGTCCTCTACATCTGCGTCAACTTCAAAGCTCATGCCTGCAAAGTCAAATTCCAATATCATTTTTTACCCCCTTTTTTTTAGGGCACCAAGAAGCGGTGCCATTTTGTATGACAAAGCGCATTGGCACTTCTTTACCGCAAAGCTCGCAAATACCCATTGGGTTATGCTCGCATACCTTGCACCCGAATTTAGGGCGTTTTTTGTAGAAGTTATACTTGCCAATTCCGTTGTGCATTTAGCAAACCCTCCCACCGTTTCATAACCTCACGCATTTTTCCCTCCGGCTCGGCAGGTAGTAACCCATTACGAGCGTCAAGCCAAATCATGCGCTTTGGGTTGCGGCTCGCGTCGCATACCGCTTCTATCCACTCACTCGGCATTATTCCGTTGCGTTTCAAAACCGCCCAACGGTGGAAGTCAGCTTTTAACACTTTACCGCTATAACGTCCAATACAGTTATTCACGCCATAGTGCTTGATATGCCCGCAATTTGCACACCTGCCAACGTGCCCGGTCTGGGTTATTTTACCGTCCAATTCGGTTAAATACACCGGGAACGTAGCCACATTAGGCGTTTTACATGCCAAACACGTTTCCGGCGCATTTAGTGATATTTCGTTTTTAACTTCCGTCTTAATTACTGCTCCTTTAGGCATATTGCATTACCTCCTTTGGCAAATTGCCACTATTCAAAATTTCGTTTGCTCGGTTAAAATTCTCGGTAAAGTTGCGGCTTACCGCATCTAAACCCCAACAAACCGCCTCGCCCTTGCGTTTTTGGAACTCTGCCATTTGTTCCTCGGTAGCAATTACGCTAGAGATAGCCAAAGGAATATTCCCGTCCGCAAGATTTAATATCTCGCTTAACGCTTTGCCATAACGCTTAAACCATGCGGCAGTAGATTTTGCACCGGCTGTGGCGTATAGCTCCGGGTAATAGTTCTTTACCCACCAAACACCGAATTTTTGAATTTTGCTTTTAGGTACTGCGCGGAAAGTACCCGCTTGCGGGTCTTTTTGCGATAATGTAGTTATAGTATCACTATCCGTAAGGATAGTATTACTATCATTATCATACTCATTATCATCATCATTATGCTTTCGTTTGCTTTCGCTTGCTTTTTCAAAAAAGCATTTGCTTTTTTTGCTTTCGTTTGCTTTTTTTGGCCTACCGCCTAAACGTCCGCTTTCGGCCCGCTTTGCACAGGTTTCTGCGTATTTTTTAGCGGTATAGTCAATATCTTGCCGCACAAACTCAAATGCAATAGTTACCGCGCTATCCTCAAAATTTATCGCAGTACCGTTCGCGGCATAGTTTAGTATGCCTTTGAATAGCACTCCGGCTTGTTTATCGCTTAACTTGGCAACTACCTCATTTAATCTTGTTTGCAAGACAAAACTATTCTTTGTCATTAGTTTGTACCTCCAACTGCCATAAAATTACCCACTTCTTGCCTATGGGCGTTTACAAACTGCTCTACTTGCGCCCAATTATCCCACAAAAGGTACTCGTTACCATACGCCCGTACATTGTCCTCAAACTCCCTTTGTAACGGACTTTGGCGGCCTTTCCCATTAGGGTTTTTTAGCTCAATGAAGTACACCTTTTTGCCGGGCAATAGCACTATTAAATCACTAACGCCCGCCATTACACCTTGCGCTTTTAGGTTTGCCGCTTCTATTACGTTCCGGCTACCCCCATTTGGCACGGCAAATACAAAATGCCCTGCCATGCGTAAAAAGCGCACTACGCCTATTTGGAAATCAGCTTCAGCGTGCTTCATTTTTCCAAACCCCTAACACTTTTTGTAAGTCGCTCTTTGGCGTGCCTATCTTTACAAATTGCTTGCGCTCATACTTGCGCCCGGCAACCCACGCCGCACATACAAAAATTACTAACAATATCAAAATACCTATCATCCTATTACCTCTCTACCTCGCTTTAGGGGCGGGGCCGGGCGGAGGTAGTTGCCCGACCCCGAGGGTTTATGAAACCGTTACAGGCGGTGCAATATAGCACCCAAGTTCCGTATTCGCCCACCTTATTACTTGATCCAAAAACAAGGAAAATTCATCCATTGTGGCCCCGCTTTTGGACCGCTTTTGCTTTAGCTGATGCACATACTGCACACCGTCTTTGCCTACCCAAGTAACCGTTTTTACGCTACTAAAGAACATGTCATTTAGCATTTCGTTTATTTCAGCCAAGCTCATTTCGTTCCCTTGGTTGCGAAGTTCTTGTTGGATAGCCGGCAATACTACGGCCCAATAGTACCCAAGTTGCTCGTGCGTTTTCGTGGCTACGCTTTTAACCGTAACCTTTACCACACGGCTTTTGTCAATGGCCTGTTTAATATCCACATACAAAGGCACTATTTGCTTTTGGGTGCTAATGGTATATTCGCGCATAATCTAAAACGGAACGTCTTTTTCGGCTTTGGGTTTCGGCTCAAATACGCTAAAAATAACCTCGCCCTTTTCGTTGACAAACCCCGCAGGGTTGGCCCACTTTTCAAAAGCAATAAATGCTTTCCCGTCATCTTGCACAACTAGGCGGCCTACCTTTACCCACTCGTGCTTAATACTACCGTCTTTGGCCTTATACTGCCGGCCTTTACCGCATATATCTTTTACTTGCATATATACCTCACGTCATATTCTTTGATTATCTTGCTAATAATCTCGCGCCCATTGGCTAACCCTTCCGCCAACTGCGCTTGTACGTCAGCATCCTTAAATACGCGCTTAACGTAAATCGGGTTTTTGAATAATGGGTTGTACAGGATATAATCGCACCATGCACGACCGGTTATAAGCATTTGATATTGCATTTGCAAGGCGTGGTCCGGGTCCACCCACTCATTACATACGGCGTATAGGTGGTTATAATCTTGCTTGCATTTAATTTCTATTAGGCCATCGTTACCCACTAGGCCGTCGGGCGAACACCCGGCGTAATCGTCTTGTTCTACAAAGCCGACCTCTTGCACCTCGTTCCCGGTTATATCCGCGTAGCAAGCGCGTGCGTGCGGCTCTTGCATTTTGCCCCACTCCATAGCCGCCGTGGTTGGCGTATCGGGCAAATTGCCCGTTAGCCAATACGCGGCCTTGCGAAAGCAAAGCGTTTCAAGGCCCTTTTTGGCTTTGCCTGTACGTTTATCGGGCATAAGCTCCGGCGCGTCGGTTGCGGTAAAACGCCCGGCCCTCAAATTGAGCCATAACTCGCCGCCTTGTATGCAATTATGTATGATCATATTACCGCCCTTGCAATTTGGCTAAACGTGCCTTATACGCAGAAGTATATAGAGTGCGTACTTCATCAAAGGCATCGCCCATGCTTTCTTTGATACCTGCCATAACGTCTATTAGTTCATCGGGCGTTTGCGCCGCTTGCATGGCTTTTGCGTGTTTCTTATCCAATACGGAAAATGGATCGTCTTTTTTAGGTTGGCTAAAGGTTTGGCGGTTATCCATAGTGTCCGCGTCTTTTGTATCGTCAATGCCAAATAAGCCATTTAGCGCATACTTGCGGGCGTAGGAGCTTGCCGAGCCGGTTATTTGGCTCTCTGCCATGCCCTTATGCGTTTCTTCTTCGCGGGCATAGGCGGTAACGCTTACGCTTTCCGTTTCCGTCTTTAGCGTAGCGGTGGCCTTTACATACCAACGTGTGCCCATTTGTACTATTTCATCGCTTAATAGTACGGCGGCATTAAATTCGGCTAGTACCGGCTTTAACGCTTCCAAAATATCCTCGCAACTGCGGTAATTGTAACCGCCAAAACTATTGCGCTGATTTTTGGGTGCTTTTAGTTTTTGTTGTATTTGTTGCAGTATCATTTTTCTACCTCTCTTAATATGCCTAGTGCTTTTAGTTCTTTGCCGAGTTCGTCAACGGCTTTTTGCAACTCGGCATTTAACTCCATAAACGACATCTTTTTTAATTCTTCTTGCGTTTTCATTTCTACCTCGCTTAAAAGGTGGCCCCGGCGGGACTTTAACCCGCAACTCGCTTTTCGCGTAATTCTTCGGTCGCTTTCGCGCCTTTAGCAGATATTCATACTACGGGGCCTAAATCTATCCCCCCGAAACCTTGCAAGTTAAACGGGGGTGTATGACTTATACGTTTTATTACTTCTACTTTTATGCACTCATTAGTGAATAGACCACCCGCTTATTTGGTTTATGGCTGGGAGCGGTAACCCTCCAAATCTAACGGGCGCGATTTATGAAGTTAGCATTATTTTTGTAGGAACTCATTATAGGAGTGCGCCCGCCCGGTGTATTTCGCCGGGAAATCTAGTCAAATAGCACGGCTTTTAAGTCGGCTATAAAGTACCCCGCAAAAAATACGGCTACAGGTACTAACCCAATTAAAATACCCTCTAAAATATCGCTCATAAATCCCCCTCGTTGCACCCTAAAAATTTTGCTACGTCGGCCTTAAGGAACGTCATTTTGCGGCGGCCTTCGGGCCGGTAGCATTTAATTTCCCCGGCGTTGGCGAGCATACGCACCCATGCCGGACTATAACCTAAAATTTCGCTTACTTGCTTTGCGGTTAGTGTTGTGTTAATCATTGTTACTGCCCCTTATTACTCAAAATTTGTTATAATAAAACCGAGTGGCTACAAACGGGTGGGGACCCTCGCTACTCGGTTTAACATACAGGTTAAGTGTTTTTTCTAGGATAACTCCTAGATTTGTAAATCTTTTTTCTTTACCTGTATGTGCCTTAACAAATCCCCATTTGTTAGGGCCTTTTTATTTGGCTTGCGCCTTACAAACATATTATGATAAATTTTATCAAGTTTGTCAAGTATTATTTTTTACGTCGTAAAACGCACTTAAAACTTGATTTAATTTACTAGCAATTAAGGAGTTTTATGATAAAGTTAGACAAATTATTTGAACGCAAATACGGCGCAATAAGGGGCGCACAAACAAAGCTTGCCGCTGAATTAAATGTAAATCAAAGTACAATTTCAAGTTGGATAAGCGGTAGAAATAAACCAACAAAAGATTATGTTAAAAAAATGGCTACTATCTTTGACGTTAGTGAAGCCGAAATATATGCCATTTTTACAAATGAAGAAACACGCCCGCAAGATGAATTTGTAACAAACGTGCAAGCTGTTCCGCTAACCGATAAAAATACCGTGCAATTACCTATTTTGGCAGATATACCCGCCGGGTTGCCGGAATTTAGCGATCGTGATGTAGAAATTTTTAAGGATATTCCGCGTGATATGTTCCCCGGGGGTGCTGATTATGTTATACGTTGCATTGGGGATAGTTTAGCACCACGCTTTGCAAAGGGCGATTTTTGCGTCGTGCGTAACGAAATAGAGCCGCTACATGGTCGGCCTATGCTCGTAGAAACCGAAAACGGATATTGCATGAAGGTAATAAACAAAACGCCAAAGGGCGTGCAGTTATGCTCTATCAATAAAAAATATAAGCCGTTCTACCCAAAGTCGCTACGCATTGTGGGCCTTATTATTGGCCTATGGTCTAGGACGGATAGAGAAAATTTACTTGAATTAGTGTAAGGAGTTAAAACATGAGAAAAATAGCATTATTATTAGCAGTTTTATTGGCAGTATCTTTCCCGGCTTTTGCTAAAAAAGACGCGGCTTGGGTAGTTAAAAAAGCGAAAGTAACGGACGATCCTTTTGAAAAGTCCAAGGTTTTTACTTTCCCGGAAATAAACTACCGTCAAATGGGCGGCGAGGTCAAACAATATACCGGCGTTGGCATTATGAAATCGCCTTACTTCCTTTATCATATTGACGCGAAAGTAAAAGCAAACGGAAATGAATATGTATTAGAGGTAAAAAACCCGCGCGTAAATCTTGCCGGAAACAAAGCATTTGCAAACTACTATAAGGCATTAGATAACGAAGGCAAAGAATTAAACTTTGCACTTACAAAACAATTTGAGCCAAAATACGGCGATATTTCGCACCCTACACCCGAAGAAGCTTTTACAATTACATTTGACGATGCGTATATACAAAGCCACAAAGATACAGGTATTGTAATAAAAGTGTACGGCGAAAACGAAAGCCACATTTTCCACGTTTCCCCGTGGTACATTGACGGTATATTGCAAGCTATTAAATGAAGATCCGCACCGATACACGCACAGGCATAAAGTTTATTGACTACCGCATTGGCGGTAAGCGCAAGCGTGTGTCTTTGGGTACAAAGAATAATCAAATCGCCCTCATAAAAGCCGCACAAATAGCCGATAATAAAGACGGTAGAGATACAGGCAAAGTGCCATTTGAAGCGTTTTTAGAGCGATACCGGGCATATTTAAAAGCCACCCACCGCCCTTCTAGCATTTTGAAGTTTGAGCATGGCCTTAAAAAGTTTTTGGCCTTCCGTAAAGTAAAATACTTAAACGAAATAACCCCGGCACTATTAGATGAGTGCGCCGTATCACTAAAGGCAAACATTAAAGGCAAATACGCCCCCGGCCTAAACCGTGATATACGCGCAATTAAAACGGCTATGCGCCAGGCAGAATTTTGGGATATGATACCCCCACAAACATGGCGTAAGGTATCAAAATTTAAGGAAGTAAAAGGGCGCGTAGAGTATCATACGCCCGATGAAATAAAACAAATACTAAAGATATTTAACCCCGATTGGCAACTTGCCACCCGGCTAGGTTTCCAAGCGGGCCTGCGCCGCGGGGAAATGGCTATGCTAAAATGGGCAGATGTAGATTTTAAGAATAATCAAATTTACGTTGCGCCAAACAAAACCGAAGGACACAGGTACGTTCCCATGTTCCCGGAATTGCGCAAAGCATTAGAAAGCGCAAAAAAACGCGCCAAAAAGGGCGCGGAGTTCGTACTTAACATGGGCGAGGATAGGACTTCCCCCTATTACTTATCTGCCTATTACACAAAGGAAACAAAAGAAAAACTGCCTTTTAAGTGCGGCCTTCATAAACTGCGCCACACGTTTGCAAGCCATTTGGTACAAAGCGGCGTTGACTTGTACCGCGTAAGCAAGCTACTAGGCCACAGTTCTATACGCATGACCGAAATATACGCGCACCTTGCCCCTACCGATCTAAAGGATGCCGTAACAAAACTGCCTAAAATTTAAGCGGGCGGCAAAATGGGCGGCACTCCGTCGGCAAAAAATCCCCCGTCTTGGCTACTCTATTCTAAAGGGCATTTTAGCAATACACTACCGCTAAATGCCCTATTTTATCGTCGGTACAGTATAACGCAATTTATCGCAAGTAACGCAACTAATAAAAAGTAACGTGGGCAGCATTTGGGCAGCATTGGGCGGCATAAAAAAACCCGCCGAAAGGGAGGAAACGGCGGGTGGGTGTCGGTGGCCCGGATTAAATTTCGTAGCGGCACTTATCCGGGAATTTGTGCGCTAAAAAGTCTTGTATCAAAATAAAACTATCGTTGGCGCAGGATAGAAACGCGCCCGGCGTACCGTTAAAACCGTTGCGGGTAAGGACTTTAACGTCGCGCATATCTTTCCCCCCTGTAAGGTATAAGTTACCGTACAAACTGCGGTAATGTAGCACGGGTATATCGCAAACGCCCTCAATATCAAACATGCGTAAATAGTTATCCTTATTAAATACAAATGGAACGTGTAGCTCATAGGAAAGCGGCTCCGCCTTTCCTAGCTCCTTTAGTAAGGTTTGCGTTTGTGCCATGCCTATCATATAATTTGTTGGCGTAGGGTAGCGTTTTGATAGCTTATCTAGCACGCTTTGTACGGTGCTATTGTATAAGTTTAGATCCCGCGCCGGGTTTTTTACCCGTTCTAATACGAAAAAGTCATCGTTGAAATAAATAAAATTCTCGCTTACGCGGCTATCTTTGCATACTACTTGCAAATTGCGCGGCACGTTTTGCCACTTTGTGCCGGTTTGTACCGAAGGTATATGCACCACGTTTTTGGCCCACTTGGGGCAACCGCCTACAAAGTAAATTTTGTCATGCGGTATATTTGCTAGGGAGCGCAAAGAATAACGCAACTCCTCACTATCATAATTAGCAGACAAACTGTAAACTATATCCATTATGAATTATCCCGGCAACTTTGGCACGCCACCCTGCACGCGTGTCCATATTTTCTGCAAATCACTTCGCTAAAATACGGGTCATATTTGGCCCATTTGCAACGGTCATTTATATCTATTACCACTTCAAACCCCAATGTTTCGCCCATAGTTCCGCTTCTAGCATTAGTTGTTCTTTTTCCGCGTCGGTAAAATCCTTGCCTACATTGTCAAAAAAATCTTGCATAATGGCACTTATTCCCCCTTGTTTGTATAGCTCTAATTGCCGAGTATGGTTATGGAAATAATCTATATATTCCGGGTGGTTATGTAGTGGGTGGAAAACGCTTGGCGCATTGTTTATGCACTCGCTACTACCGCCTATTTCCTTAATTACAAACCTAGTTACAATGTGGTGCGCTCCATTGTACCCTTTTGCGGAATTTACCTTTTCCCAACCTGCTTGATCCTTAAAACGCTTGCCAATTCCCCTCAAATACCTATTCGGGCCTACTACACGCATTGGACTTCTTAAAATTTCCCGTTGCGTTACTGTTAGTTTTTCACTTCCTAAAACCTTACGCGCTAAATTATGGTAATTGACGCGCGTTTCTATCCGGCGTTCTACCCTTAATTTGCGGCCCTTGCCGATAAATCTAAATACACTTTGAGAATAGACAGTATTGGCTATTAGCAGTAAAATTATCGCTAATCGCATACCCTCTCGTCCACGCAAAAGCAATAAAATTTCAGCATTTCCTTTGCATTGTGATCGTTAAAGTTATCGGCGTAGTCAAAGTGTATGTTAGCGCACACGCTTTTGTTGCTTATTGGCTTGTAGCTCGCACAGCTTGCGCCTAGCATCATCATCAGACATACTAGCCACAGACGCATTGATTTTGCTAATACGCTCTTGTTCTTTTGCATTTTTCTCAAGTTCTTTTTTCAAAGCTTCCAACTGTGCGGCCTTGCTCCCCTCTCGGCGAGAAAGGAACAGGGCCACAAAGAAAGATACTGCTAGTCCGGCAATAAGGACTAATTGCGTGGTCATTATTCGGCCTTTTTACCTACAATGGACCCGTCCGGGTTGACCAAAGATAGAGCCGCCAAAACTTTTAGAATTTTGGCCCAAACTCCCTTTGTTTTGTCCGTAGCAAACAGTTTAACGATCAAACTAATAACCGCCACAACTGCGCCAAATACTTCTAATACTTCGTGGTAATGTGCTTGTATCCACTCCATATATTTCGCTCCTTGTTTAATCTAAACGGATATACTGCTTTCCGTCAAATTTTAGTTTTTGCTTGTACGCGCCTATTGAAACGTGTACCCATTGACTACCTTTACTATTGCGCTCAATTATAATTTGGTTGTATTTTAGGTCGCTCGTTACAATGCGGTTAAACACATCTTCGGGTCGTAGTCCTTTTACCACGAAATCAATGGCTTCACAAAAGATATGTTGGCTAGTCAGCGCACCGCCTATTGCTTTATTTAATTCGGGGCAACGATAGCCCGACGTTATAATAAGCGGTTTCCCTACAATTTCACGCACACGCTCTGCAAAGCCAGCAAGCATATACATCTTGCCAATCTGCTCTTGCGCTTTGAGTAGATTAAGTTCCTTGTACTTTTCTACCGAAGTGCCTGCCAATTCTTCAATAGTAAAATGCGGAGTTAAGTTCATTTCATTTCCCCGTGTTCTTTTTCGTGAAATTCACGCCACAGTTCAAGAGTTCTACAACGCTCTTGCAGGTTGTTGTATTTGTCTTGCTTTTGTTCTAGACGTGATATGTCTTTGCGGATGGCCTTGAGTTCGCCATAAATGACACCACAAGCAAATACCACGCCTAGAATTTTCCAAATGCTATCTATATCTATCGGCATTATTCATCCACCCACGTCAAAGTACCATTGACGTTCTTTAATACTTGGGTCTTTGTACTGTCATAGCCAGGTACGCCAGTAATTGCGGCTGTGGAAGGGATCCAATTTTTTACACCGTTAAATAAGCACACACCGTCAACATATATTGCGGTTTGATTAAGGTTTATGGACCCTGTTTGGCTTGTATCACCATAACAATATGCGCCGCCGATACCGACATATATATTATTCCAAGTTACATTTACGTTAGCATTATTCCACTGATTTACCCAAGCACCGTTTATATATAAATCGCATTGTTCTGTATTACCATTTGTTTTGTTATATATATAACGTGCTACATAACTTTGGTCTTTAGAAAGAGATGTAGAACCTACTACATTAGCTGTACCGTTCCAACGCTGAATACGATAATCGGTATTATCGCTAGAATTTCCTTGTACATACCAAGTAGTTGAAATACTATCATTACGAGTAATTAAAGAATATCCTTTGTCCTCGTTGTAATTACCGCAAGTAAATCCTACATACATCTCTAAAATGCCGAAACTGTTAGGAATTTTGTTGTTTACAAGCAGATATGAGTTTCTATTATCTTGGTTGCCATAAGACGTAAACCCACTCGCTATGTTATTATCATTGACCGTTACATCACTTCCAGTAATAGTGTACCCTTTGTAAAGCGGTTGTGGATAGTAGATACGTTCATTAGGGATATGCCCGTTTGCATCCAACATTTGATAGTTGAATACTTGGAAACTGTTTGCGGTATTATTTACACCAGCACCTAACTGTATAGCGTTTACTTTTGAAGTCCCAGCGTAATTATTTGGGCTAATGGCTATAGACCCAGCACCGCTTGCCGAAGCATTACCAATGGCTAGAGATGAATTAAAACAATAAGCGGAAGAGTTCCCATTGGAAATTGCGATACCAGCAATCCCGTAAGCGATTGCCCTAGAGCCAATTAAAGTAACATAATTGTATGAATTAGCAGTTGACCCACCAACTTGTAAAGAGGCAGTACCAGTTGCTATATTTTTCAGTGCAGGTGCTACCGCTTCAGCCACCGCAGTTCCGCTTTGTGCGTTTGTAGAGGTAGGGTCATAGGTTTGGTCTACTGTACCACCACCACCACCGCCTACTTCACACGTTTTCACGCATAATTGTAAACCGTCGGCAGTTTCCACAAGTGCGGTTGCGTCAATTTCGCTCGCCGCGCCTACCAATGTGCCTGTTTGCGGCACAGTTGCTACTGCTAATTGTCCGTCTTTAATAACTGTTGCACTATCTTTGCTCATGTTTAGCTCCTTAAAATACTATTTGCGCGGTTGCGCCTTGTTCCGTATATACAATGACGTACGGTACGTTTTCTTGTGTCAAATTCTCTACTGTAGGCACTTCAAATACTTCTTGCGTCACTATCCTTGCCTTAACTGTTCCTGTTGCTTTTATCGTTTCCACGCCAAAGCAAGGGAACGCCAAAAATAGCACTAAAATTAAAACGCGCATTATAGCTCCTGTAACTGTTGCCTAATCTGCGCCGCTTGCGCCTCATATTCGGCTAATTTTTCGGTATCTTCTTCAGTTCCTGTGCCTGCCTGTATTGCCCGAATAGAACGGATACACTTAAGGTCTATTTCGTCTAGCTCTGCAATTAAAGCGGCCTTTTGCGCGGCAACTTGTTTTTCTTGCACCTGTTGCGGAGTTAAATACTCCCCTTCGTACAATGTATAATTGACTTCGGTTTCTACTATTTCGTCAAATGTCATACAGGGAGTATTTTCAAGCTCTTCTCGTGTATTAGCAGTTAAAACAATCTTGTTATTTTGGTATCCTAAAAACATATTCGCTCCTTAATTAGCATTTATTCTTGACCTGATAAATGGAATAAATTAGCCTGCAAAAAAGTAAGATTTGCGTACGTAATTCCATAGTTTCCTGCTTTTATTGGCGTGAATATATAAACATCAGTATACGCCGCTCCTATATATACTTGCTGGTCTGTGTGTCCATTTTGAGTTACGGAAACGTAACCAATCGCAGTAGAATTTACGTTGTATTTCAGAAAAAGCCATCCATCGTAAGAAGCTGTATAAGTAGCACCTGACGCTCCAATAGTTATATCATCGTATGTGGTACCTGGCATAGCCCAACCGCTACCCATAGCTTTTAACGCATTTAATAGTTGCGTGTTGTCTGCACTATCAGGCGTAAGGCCAGAAGCTGAAATAATGCTCATAAGCGAGCCTGCAATTTGGTTATATTCGCTCGCGCTTACCCTCGTCGTGTCAATAGGCAAGGCGGTTTGATCTACTTTGTTGTATGTAATATCCATTTGTTCACTCCGTTTTTAATTTTCCTAATTGTATCGGCAAATCATAAGGAAACCCGTATGCATATATTGGCGGCATGTTATTGCTATTGCTTACGTCGCGCAACGTGTATGTAATTTGCCGTTTGGCAAAATTATAATTCATGCCGGTAATCTTACAAGCGCGGTAGTACGTTTGTTGCGCTTGGTATTTGTCATAATCGCTCTCGCTTTCCGGCTCTACCAAGTTGTAATTGCGTTTAAGGTTGACTATATCGGCTAATTCAAGCGCAAGGTTTAGCTTGCCTACTACCTGTATAACATCCGGGAAAGCCGAATATACCTCTAATAACTGCGGGCCTATGGCTTGTGCAAGTTCCGGGTTATCATAGTTCACAATATCGGGTTTGTCTATATCTTTATTGATAATTCCGTATTTATCTACTGCCGTAGGTCGCGTGCCTTTATTTGCGTAAAATTCCAAAGGTACTTCGGCAAAGGTTAGCGTCAGCTTGGTAAAGAAATCACTTAAATTCTTTTTTACTGTTTCTACCTTTGAAACTTCATTATGCCCTAACTCATATACCTGGTTTGTACTTGCTACGCGTGGCCTAAAGAAAAATATGCCGTTGCGGTCAACGCCAAACTCGTAGCCGGATATAAGCGCGAAGTCTTGCAACGCTTCTAATACCGTAAGGCCGGAAAGGTTTACCATTTTCAAAAGCAACGTGTTTGCCAAATAGTACGTTGTTGGATCGTTAATTCTAAACCCTGCATTTGGGTTGCTAGATACTCCCAAAACGTAGTACAAATAACGCTCGTTGCGTGCTATTACTGTATTTAGGTTGTATGCTTCCGGCTCCGTCCAAGTGCTTAAATCGCTTGAAAAATAAGCGTTTAGAAAATAGCTTCCGTTCCCTGTAAGTGTGGCGGCAATTTCCCCCCACGCGTCGCTGACGGCAGTTTTATCGCAAATATCGCTGATAAAGCAAGGTCGTGTAATGTTGCCCGCGTATAAGCGCAAATTGTTGTCATAAATATTCCAACTTTGGTTATATACCCAAAAATCTTTTACATTAGAAGAAGACCCGTAAACTCTAGCTTCCCCTTGAAAATGATAATTCATAGACGTTGAAATAGACAAAGAAGCAATCTCGTTTCCTTCATGATAGACTTTAACTTCATTTCCGCGTCTTGTTATTTTCATTTGCCCGGAATTTACAGTTGTGCTTGAGGATGTTACATCATACGAGTACAAAAGAGTAGGGTTTCCACTAGAAATACTATGAATATAGACTTTCATTATTGCAGTTATTGAGGCGTCATCGTTCCTTCTAGTAGATTTAAGTATTCTAACGCTTATACCTGTACTAACCCCCGTAACGCCAATGTCCCTAACTAGTAGCTTATCTGTAAGAGGGGCTTGTACGGTTGTTCCGTTATAACTATCACCCAATGAAATTATGGTTATGCCCTGTCCGTTAGCTGTTCGGTTATTTACTTGTATAACAAACGAATAATCCCAGTTTTGAGGCAAAGTGTTTTGGCAAGATCCGCTAGTTGTAAACGCCCAGTTGCTATTGCGAGTAGGCCGCCAGTTAAAGGAATACTCATGCTCTGCGCTTTCGTAATAACCTATCCCGGCAAACATTGTGCTATCTATCGGCTCGTTTCTAACGGCCGAGTTCCATACAACCTTTTTAATATCTTCGGTAGCACTGGTATAACCGGCTATATTAACTAATCCTTCTATAATTTGTTCAACGCTTAAATCGGTTTTCCAACAGTAATAATCAGCCGTAATAGTAGCGGAATAGTGCGAGGAATTGATAATGGTAACAATAGCGGGTTTATTCAACTCGTTTAATTGGTCCGTTTCAAAATCAACACCTTCAAAAAGTTTTACCCCGTCAGCATATACGCCATTGAAACCGCCAACCCCGGTGCCGGTGGTCCAATAGATACGGTGTCCGTCGCTATCCGTGCTTTTATATGTAAGCGTTTCGCCTGTTACTTTATCGCTAAAGTTTTTTGCTTCTATGTCCTTTAGCATTTCCAAAGGCGAAATAAGTTTCAAATCTACTTGGTAATTTTCCGGCTTATAGGTTGGCAAATCTTTAATAACCCCGGTAAATAAAGGGGTTGCATTTGCGGTATAAAATAGCGCGGCTCCGTTCAGCCACATTTCGCCGTTTACTTTAATGTAGGTTTCTTTTAGGTCTATGGAGCC